>JABLTR010045854.1_pt1 | contig 17821 bp, 12 predicted proteins | sample 7160071 | NCBI WGS metagenome assembly JABLTR01 (sample SAMN14651230, study PRJNA627086) | human gut metagenome | isolation source: feces | host: Homo sapiens
AGCGCTCGCCGCGATGGTGGGCAACCTCACGGTGGGCAAGAAGAGCTACGCCGACGTGGAAGACGAGGTGCGCTCCTCCCTCGTGCGCCTCGATGCGCTGCGCGCCCGCCTGGTTGCGTACGTCGACGAGGACGCCCGCGCGTTCGAGCCGTTGGCGGCATGTTACCGGATGCCGAAGGAGACGTCGGAGGAGCAGGCCGCCAAAAACGCTGCGCTGCAGCAAGCGCTCATGGCTGCATGCGAGGTGCCTCTCGCCATCATGCGGACGGTCGAGGCCGTTGTCGACGAGATCGATTTTCTCGCGCGCAACGGCAGCAAACTAGCACGATCGGATGCCGGCGTAGCGGCGACGTTCGCGCGCGCTGCCATCGAAGGGGCCAGCCTCAATATCTTCATCAATGCGGCGTCGATGGATGACGAGGAGCGGGCAGCGAATCTTCGCGACGAGGCGCTCGCTCTGGTAGAAGCCGCGCGGGTCCGGTGTTGCAGCCTGTTCGACTTCGTCATGCACGAGATTGCGTAAGGAGCCAGTATCCTATGGCCACACTGCTTGCTGGAAAGCCGGTCGTCGAACGTCTGGCGCGCAATCTCGCACCAAGGATCGAGCGGCTCAAGGCCGCGGATATCGTGCCCACCCTCGCTATCGTGCGCATGGGGGAGCGCCCCGACGACCTGTCCTACGAGCGCACTGCTATGAAGCGCGCGGAATCGCTCGGCATCGCCGTGCGTTCCGTCGCGCTCGACGAATTCACGCCCCAATCGGTCGTTGAAGCTGCGATGCACGACATCGCCCACGACGCCGGCGTCCACGGCTGCCTTCTGTTCCGCCCGCTGCCGTCGTTCGTGAGCGAGTCTCGCGTCTGCGAACTGCTCGTGCCGGAAAAGGACATCGACGGCATCACCCTCGCTTCGCTCGGCTCCGTGTTCACCGACGGGCGCACGGGGTTTCCGCCCTGCACTGCTGCCGCCTGCATCGAAATCCTCGATCATTACAGCGTGCCGCTCGTCGGCAAGCACGTGGTGGTGGTAGGGCGAAGCCTTGTAGTGGGAAAGCCCGTGTCCATGATGCTGCTGCGTCGCAACGCGAGCGTGACCATCTGCCATAGTAGAACCGAGCATCTTGAGGAGATCTGCCGCGAAGCCGATATCGTCATCTGTGCGACGGGGCGCGCCCGTGCGTTCGACGCTGAATTCTTCAGCCCCGGCCAGACGGTGCTCGATGTGGGCATCAACTTCGATACGCATGGAAGGCTGTGCGGAGATGTCGACTTCGATAAGGTCGAGCCTCTCGTCGGGGCCATCACGCCGGTGCCGGGCGGCATCGGCACGGTGACGACGTCGATGACCATGGCGCACACCGTAGAGGCAGCGGAGAGGGCCCAGGCCGAGCGGTCGGAGTAAGAAGTCGCTTCCGAAGGCGTTTCGCCTGCTGTATGCTTCGTTGGCCGGTTTGTCGTCCGCTGCATCAGGTTCGCGTCGTCGCGAATGCGATGATATTTGGGAGGGCTGGTTCGCCTGGTCACGATGGCGTAGAATACGGTCATGGCAGCAGGACTGACATATCTGCGCAAGACTACGTCGCCCGAGGCGACCAAGCAGCTTGCGCTTACACTTGCTCCTTACCTGCGGCCAGGAGACGTCGTCGTGCTGTCGGGAGACCTTGGTGTGGGCAAGACGCAGTTCGTACAGGGCGTGGCGGCAGGTCTCGGCGTGAGCGCTTCGGTTACGAGTCCTACGTTCAATATCCTGCTCTCCTATCCTGAGGGCGCATTGCCGTTGTACCATTTTGATTTGTACCGACTCGAACATTCCGACGAGCTGGAGGACACGGGGTTTTACGAGACGGTCGACGGGGACGGCGCGACGTTCATCGAGTGGGGCGAGAAGTTTCCCGAAGCCCTTCCGTACGGCTACCTTGAGGTTTCCATCGGCGTCGATGTCGATGGAAACCGTCTTGTGCAGGCGCACGCCTTGGGTGATCGCTCTCGGCAGCTGCTGTTTGTCTGGGCGAAGGACTCAAAATCCCGCCTCATGAAGAAGTAGGAACGAACCTGTGAACAAAATGTACGTGTTGGCGTTCGATACCGCCAACGAAGTCATCGCCATCGGCGTCGGCATCATGAACCCCGAAAGCCGCTCGATCGCGCTTGTCGCCTCCTCCGAGGTCGCGGCGCGACGCGCCTCCAACACGCAGCTGCTCCCGCGCATCGATGCCGTGCTCGCAGAGCACGAGATAAGGCGTGAGGATATCGCATGTGTGGCGGTGGGTCGCGGACCGGGATCGTTCACGGGTGTGCGCATCGCCATGGCTACGGCGAAGGGTAGCGCGTCCGCGCTTGGCGTGGGGCTCATCGGCGTATCGTCGCTCGATGCGGTGGCGTGGAATGTGCAGGCCGCCGGCGGGCGCGGCCCGCTCGTTGTCGTGGCGGATGCCATGCGCAAGGAGGTGTATCCGGTGCGCTACGCGCTCGACGAGGAGGGCGTCGAACGTTTGGATTCCGATCGCGTAGTAAAGGCCGAGGATGCCGCACGGGAACTGGCGAGAGGTGGCGACTCCCTGCACGGCTGCGCACGGCAGCAGAATGCCGCGCGGCTTCTTTGCGGCGATGCTCTTAAGAAATACGGGGAGTTGTTTGCCGGGTGCGGCGCTGCGCTGAATCCCGAGCTTTGGACGCCGACGGGACGCGGGCTGCTTCTGGCGTTGCAAGCGGCCTGGCGCGTGGGCGAGGTCGATCCGCTCGACGCGCAGCGCCATGACCCGGCGTTTGTGCTACCCGTGTACACCCGCTTGTCGGACGCGGAGGAGAACGAGCGCATTCGCCTGGCGAAGAACGATCCGAAGAATCTCGTAGCGGGGGTGCAAGATGCAGCACCACGCCGGGATCAACGCGCGAGCATGCACGATACGGCCATCCTGAACGCTCGGCCCGATACGCAGGGCATTACGTACAAGCCGCTCGACGCCGCGCACGTCGCCGACGTGGCTGCTCTCGAAGCACGCGTGATGGGTTCCGATGCGTGGAGCGCCGCGCTCGTGGCCGACGAGCTGCCGCGCGGAGATCGTGCGTGGTGGGCGGCTTATGGGGTTCCAACGACGTGCCGACCGCTGGAAGCGTCCGGCAACGAGGAGATCGTCGAAGGGAGCCCTCTGTCGGGGAGCTCGGATGAGATCCTGCTCGGTTACGCTGGGGGATGGATCGTCGACGGGCAGGTGCAGATCCTCAAGGTGGGGGTCGATCCGTCGGCTCGTCGTCACGGTATCGCGCGCGGTCTGCTGGCCCGCGTTGCGGCCGACGCGCGCGATTTGGGCGCGCAGACGTGCTCGCTCGAAGTGCGCGTGCGCAATACCGGTGCGCAGGCGCTGTACGAGGCTCTCGGTTTGCACGTACTTGGCACGCGCCCGCACTACTACTCCGATGGTGAGGATGCGCTCATCCTGGAAGGCCCGCTTCCGCTCGCGCAGCACGACGTGGCCGGTATGGAGCTCAAAGTGGGTGAGACAAGCGAGGATGCCCGGGCGGTGCGCGAGAAGCAGGCGGATGCTCCACGCGAAGCGTCCGGCGAAACGCAGGCATCCGGGATGCGCCGTCCGCTCATCCTGGCCATCGAGTCGTCCTGCGACGAGACGGCCGCGGCTCTCGTGGACGGCAACGGCGCTCTCCTGGCCGACGTGGTGGCTTCGCAGGTGGATTTTCACGCGCGTTTCGGCGGCGTGGTGCCCGAGATAGCCAGCCGCAAGCACATCGAGGCTATCTGCGGCGTGTGCGACGAGTGCTTTGACGTGGCTGCCACCACGCTCGCCGTGCCGAAATTGACTTGGGAAGACCTCGACGCCGTTGCGGTCACATATGCGCCGGGCCTCGTGGGAGCGCTCGTGGTGGGCGTCGCATTTGCCAAGGGCGCTGCGTGGGCGGCGGACAAGCCGTTCATCGGCGTGCATCACCTTGAAGGGCACCTATACGCCAACAAGATCGGCGCGCCTGACTTCGCGCCGCCGGCAGTGGTGTCGCTCGTGTCGGGGGGCAACACCCTGCTCGTGCATGTGAAGGACTGGGGCGATTACGAGACGCTCGGAGCCACCATCGACGATGCGGTGGGCGAGGCGTTCGACAAGGTGGCGAAGGCGCTGGGGTTAGGCTACCCCGGCGGTCCGGCCATCTCGCGCCACGCCAAGGAGGGCGACCCGGATGCCATCGCGTTTCCGCGGGCGATGATGCACTCGGGCGATCTGCGCTTCTCGCTCTCAGGATTGAAAACCGCCGTGGTCACCTATCTCAACAACGAGCGTGCCGCCGGCCGCGAGGTGGATGTGGCGGACGTATGTGCAAGCTTCCAGCAGGCTGTTGTGGACGTGCAGGTGAAGAAGGCCCGCATGGCGCTCGAGCAGACGGGCGCGCCCACGTTCTGCCTAGGCGGCGGCGTGGCGGCGAATCCCGCGTTGCGCGACGCGTACCAGGCGCTCTGCGAGCAGATGGGCGTGCGGCTTGTGCTGCCTCCCTTCAGCGCGTGTGGCGATAACGCCGGCATGATTGCGCTTGTGGCCCTCGATCGCTATCGCCAAGGCCGCTTCTTCGGCCTCGATGCCGATGCTCAGGCCCACGCCAACCTCGACGAGCCCTACTGATTGGCGGCAGGGGGCATCTTGGCCGGACGGCGTTGTTCGCAGGGTCGGCATCGTAGAAGAGGCCCCTTCCGCTGGCGGTCATCACGCGTCAACGCTCACCCTCTGCGCGCCCTCGGGCGAATCCCAGGGCGAGCGCAACCCCCAGGTCGTGGATAGCTGGCCAAAGCTCTTTTCGTTCAACGAGCATTCCCTGCCATAACCCCTGACAAGCGGGGAAGCGTCCTATCTTAATCCCATCTTAACGCCAGCGCGGCCGTCTTAACGTCGCGCTCATGCACTTCTTCCTATTCTGAGCACGTGGCGGTGTCCGCATCGCGCCACGGCGTTCGATGCGGACGGCAACGACGGCCGAGGCCGCGCCGCCGCGCAAGGAACGCCCCGCACCGAGGCGACGTTGAGAAGAAAGGAAACCGATGGGAATCGTAACCGGCATCGTCGGAGGATTGAGCGTGATCGTCGCGCTCTACTTGTTCTCCGTGCTCCTCAAAGGAGGCGATGAGCGATGATGGACGAGCTTTTGGAATACGGCATCTACCTGGCGTTGCTCGTGGCACTCGCCGTCCCTCTGTCCGCGTATATGAACAGGGTGATGGCTGGCGAGAAGGTGGCCGTGCTTTCGCGCGTGCTCGTGCCAGTGGAAAACGCCGTCTACCGCGTCATCCGTGTGGACAAAAACGAGAGCATGGGTTGGAAGAAGTACCTCGTGAGCGCCTTCGCGTTCTCCGCGCTCTGCCTTGTAGGGTTGTTCGCCCTCCTCATGCTGCAGGGTGTGCTGCCGCTTAATCCCGAGGGCTTGCCCGGCCTCAGCTGGGATCTCGCCTTCAACACGGCTGTCAGTTTCGTTACCAACACGAACTGGCAGGCCTATAGCGGCGAAGCGTCGCTCAGTTACTTCTCGCAGGCTATCGGTCTGACCGTGCAGAACTTCGTGACGCCTGCCGTGGGCTTAGCCGTTCTCTTTGCCCTGTTCCGCGGCCTTGTGAGTACGGGAGACCGGGGCTTGGGCAACTTTTTCGTGGACGTGACGCGCGCCGTGCTGTTCGTGCTGCTGCCCCTGTCGCTCGTGGTGGCCATCGTCGACGTGCAGCAGGGTTCGCCGCAAAACTTCAACGAGTATGAAACTGTGCAGCTGCTCGAGCCGGTGGGCGTGGACGCCGACGGGAACATCGTGGAGGCTGATGACCCGGCTGCCGTGAAGACGATCGACCAGGCTACGGTGCCGATGGGCCCGCAGGCCAGCCAGGTAGCCATCAAGCAGTTGGGCACGAACGGCGGCGGCTTCAACGGCGTGAACTCGGCAAGCGCGCTGGAGAATCCCACGCCACTCACGAACCTTGTTCAGTGCCTGTCGCTCCTGCTCATTCCAGTGGCATGCGTATTCAGCTTCGGGCGCTTCGTCGCCGATCGGAGGCAGGGGCGGGCCGTGTTCGCGGCCATGTTCATCCTGCTTCTGGTTGCGCTCGTGGCCATCGCGGTGTTCGAGCAGACGGGAACGCCGCAGCTTGCGGCTGATGGACAGGTGTGCATGGGCACGCTCGATCAATCCGGCGGCAACATGGAGGGTAAGGAGACGCGCTTCGGCGTGACCGACTCGTCGCTGTGGGCCGCGTTTACCACGGCCGCTTCGAACGGCTCAGTCAACGCCATGCATGACAGTTTCACTCCTCTTGGCGGCATGGTGCCCATGGTGCTCATGGCGCTCGGCGAAGTAGTGTTCGGCGGCGTGGGCAGCGGCCTGTACGGCATGCTCGGATTCGTGATCCTTACCGTGTTCATCGCGGGCCTTATGGTGGGTCGCACGCCTGAGTACCTGGGCAAGAAGATCGGCCCCAAGGAAATGCGCATGGCGGTGATCCTCTGCATCACCACGCCGCTGCTCATTCTGGTGAGCGCGACCGTTCTCGCGCTCGATCCGGCAACCGCAGCGAGCCTCAACAACTCCGGTGCGCACGGGTTCTCCGAGGTGCTCTATGCGACCGTGTCCGCCGGAGGCAACAACGGATCTGCCTTTGCTGGTTTCAACGCGAACACGCAGATGATCAATGTGGTGTTGGGTCTGGAGATGCTGGCGAACCGCTTCATTCCCATTGCAGCCGCGCTCGTGCTGGCCGGCAGCATGTGCACCCGTCAGAAGGTGGCGGTAGGTGCCGGTACCTTGTCCACCTCGAACGCCCTGTTCGTGTTCCTGCTGATTCTGATGGTGCTGCTGGTGGGGGCGCTCACGATGTTTCCGGCGCTTGCGCTGGGTCCGGTGGCCGAGCACCTCATGATGATGCTGTAGAAAGGTGTGAAAAACGATGACGACGATTGCGATGAAGGATTCCGCGATGGGCGCGCTTGCGCGGCGTGCGGTGCGCGACGCCTTCGCAAAGCTCAGCCCCCGCGAGCAGGCGAAGAACCCGGTCATGCTCATGGTGTATCTTTCGGCCGTGCTCACGCTCGCCCTGTTCTTGCTGTCGCTGTTCGGTATCGCCGACGCGGCTCCGGGGTTCATCTTGTCCGTTTCGGCGGTGCTGTGGCTCACCGTTCTGTTCGCGAACTTCGCGGAGGCGCTCGCCGAAGGCCGCGGCAAGGCTCAAGCCGATGCATTGCGCGAGGCCAAGCGCGATGTCGAGGCGCACAAGCTCAACGAGGGCCTGCTGGCGAAGGGCCACCATGTGGACGACCCGGCGGAGTTCTTCCGCATCCAATCGGAAGAGGTGGATTCCGCAATCCTTAAAAAGAAGGATCTGTTCTTCGTGATGGCCGGAGAGCAGATTCCGGCCGACGGAGAGATCGAGATGGGCGCGGCCTCCGTGGACGAGAGCGCCATCACGGGTGAGTCGGCCCCGGTCATTCGGGAAGCGGGCGGTGACCGCTCGGCCGTCACGGGCGGCACGACGGTGCTGTCAGACTGGCTGGTCGTGCGCGTAACGGCCGAGAGGGGCAACAGCTTCCTTGACCAGATGATCGCCATGGTGGAATCGGCCGCGCGCAAAAAAACACCGAACGAAATCGCGCTCCAGATCCTGCTCGTGGCGCTCACTATCGTGTTCCTTATCGTGGCGGTGTCGCTGTATGCGTTCAGCGGGTTCGGTGCAAGCCAGGAAGGCGTGGCGAACCCCACCTCCCTCACGTCGCTCGTCGCGCTGTTCGTGTGCCTGGCGCCTACCACTATCGGAGCGCTGCTTTCAGCCATCGGCATCGCCGGCATGAGCCGCCTCAACCGGGCGAATGTGCTGGCCATGAGCGGCCGTGCCGTGGAGGCAGCGGGCGATGTGGACGTGCTCTTGCTGGACAAGACGGGTACCATCACGCTGGGAAACCGTCAGGCTGCCGAATTCATCCCGGTGGACGGTGCAAGCGAGCGTGAGCTGGCCGACGCGGCCCAGTTGGCCAGCCTCACCGACGAGACGCCCGAAGGGCGCAGCATCGTGGTGCTGGCGAAGGAGCGCTTCGGAATTCGAGCCCGTGAGCTTGCGGGCGCCGGCATGGCGAGCATTCCGTTTACGGCGCAGACGCGCATGAGCGGTGTCGATTTCGAAGGCCATGAGATTCGGAAGGGGGCGGCCGACGCCGTCAAAGACTATGTGGAGTCGTGTGGCGGTGTGTACAGCGACGAGTGCGCCGGTGTCGTCGAGCGGGTTTCTCGCGCGGGCGGAACCCCGCTGATCGTTGCTCGCGATCATCGTATTTTGGGCATCGTGCATCTCAAGGATATCGTCAAACAGGGCATTAGAGAAAATTTCGCCGACCTGCGCACCATGGGCATCAAGACGGTCATGATCACGGGTGATAATCCTATGACTGCGGCGGCCATAGCTGCAGAGGCGGGCGTGGACGACTTCATGGCCGAGGCCACCCCCGAGTCGAAACTTGCAGCCATCAGGCGCTACCAGGCCGAAGGCCATTTGGTGGCCATGACGGGCGACGGCACGAATGACGCGCCGGCGCTTGCGCAGGCCGACGTGGCCGTGGCTATGAACAGCGGCACGCAGGCGGCCAAGGAGGCCGGCAACATGGTGGATCTCGATTCATCGCCGACGAAGCTCATCGATATCGTGCGCATCGGCAAGCAGCTCCTCATGACGCGCGGAAGTTTGACTACGTTCTCTATTGCGAACGACCTGGCGAAGTACTTCGCCATCGTGCCTGCGTTGTTCGTGCCGCTGTATCCGCAGCTCGAAGCGCTGAACATCATGCATCTCACGAGTCCAGCCACGGCTATCTTGGCGGCGGTTGTCTACAACGCCGTGGTCATTGTGGCTCTCATCCCGCTGGCGCTTCGGGGCGTGAAGTACCGCGAGGCCACCTCGCAGAGCCTGCTCGCGCGCAACCTGCTCGTGTACGGTCTGGGTGGCATCGTGTTGCCGTTCGTCGCCATTAAGCTGCTTGACATGGGCTTGACGGCGCTCGGCGTGGCATAAGCCGCATGTGCCATCCTGCGTGCAGCGAATCGAAGTCTCAAAACGTGCGAGGCTGCTGGTCGGCGGTCGCATACGAAGAAAGGAAGCGAGATCATATGAAGCAAGCGAAGACGTGGGCGAGCGCAGGGCTGTTCTTCCTCGTGACCACGGTGCTCTGCGGTGCCGTGTACACCGTCGTCGTCACGGGTATCGCGCAAGCGATCTTTCCCTACCAGGCCAATGCGTCGATCATCGAGGTTGACGGCACGAAATACGGCAGCGAGCTCGTAGCCCAGCAGTTCACCGACGACGACCATATGTGGGGCCGTCTCATGAGCCCGAGCACGGGCACGTTCACGAACGACGAGGGCGAGGACGTGCTGTGGTACGGTCCGTCGAACCTGAGTCCCGCCAGCGACGACTTCGCGCAGTCGGTGCAGGCCCGCGTCGACGAGATCCGTGCCGCCCATCCCGAGAAGGGCGACGAGCCCATCCCCAGTGACCTCGTGACGAACTCCGGCAGCGGCTTTGATCCCCACATCTCCCCGGCTGCCGCCGAATACCAAGTGGAGCGCTTGGCGAAGAACACCGGCAAGACCCCTTCCGAGATCCGTGCCATCATCGAGCAGTGCACCGAGCAGCCCCAGTTCGGCATTCTCGGCGATGCCCGCGTGAACGTCCTCAAGGTGAACCTCATGCTCGACGGAATTCTCTAGTGCCTCGTGCCCGCGGCCAGCGGATCGCGCCGCAGCCGCGGGCGATGCGATATCGGCCTGCAAGCTCCCATGCTATGATGGCCGCAGTATTGAAGGGACAGATATGACCGACTCTGCGTACAACTGCGAGCTGCGGCGCGATCCCGACGCTATCCTCCGGCAGATCGAGGAGGCCGAGGGTGCGGAGGGCAATGCGCGCGGCAAGCTCAAGATATTCTTCGGCTATGCCGCGGGGGTCGGCAAGACGTACGCGATGCTCGAAGAAGCCCATGCCGTGCAGGAGAAGGGCTTCGATGTGGCGGTGGGCTACGTCGAGCCGCACACGCGTGCCGACACCATGGCGCTTGTGGAGGGTCTCGAGCAGATCCCACCGCTCGCCGTGCGCCATCGCGGCATTTCGCTCAACGAGCTAGATCTCGACGCCGTGCTCGCACGCCGTCCTCAGATCGTGCTGGTGGACGAACTCGCGCACACGAACGCTGCCGGCAGTCGCCATCGCAAGCGCTACCAGGACGTGGAGGAGCTGTTGCGTGCCGGCATCAACGTGTTTACCACGGTGAACGTGCAACACCTCGAGAGCCTCAACGACAAGATTGCCGCGATCACGCATGTCACCGTGGGCGAGCGCATCCCCGATCGCGTATTCGACGAGGCGACGTCGGTCGAACTTGTGGACATCGAGCCAGACGATTTGATCGAGCGGCTCGAGTCAGGAAAGGTCTATCTGCCCGATCGAGCGCAGACGGCGCTCGCCAACTTCTTCTCGCGATCGAACCTTGCCGCGTTGCGCGAGATTGCGCTGCGCCGCATGGCCGAGCGGCTCTCGCGCAAAGCCGAGTGCGTTGCAACCGGTCAGCGGGTGGAAGCCGGCGAGGACGTACTTGTGTACGTGACGCCCGACGCTGGCAACGTGAAGGCGGTCCGTGCAGCGGCGACCATGGCGGAGTCCTACCATGGTGAGTTCACGGCTGTCGTGGTGGAGTCGTCTCAAAGCAAACGGCTTGACGCCGAGCGGCGCAAAAAGCTGCAAGCCAACATCGACGTGGCCGAGGAGCTGGGAGCCCATGTGGTCACGCTGTTCGGCGATGACATCGCGCAGCAGATTGCGCAGTACGCCGAGGCGGCCGGCGTCACCCATATCGTGGTCGGGAACGCGACCGGTTTGCGTACGCTCGCGCTCGGGCGCGAAGGGTTGGCGAATCGGCTCATGCGGCTCGTGCACGGCGCCGTGGTCGACGTGGTCCCCATTAAGGACCTTCCGGCACAGTACGGGCGCCTGCGCGAGGCGAAGGGCCTGCATCCCACGATGGCCGACGTTTGGAGGGCGCTCGCGGCCGTGGCTGTCGCCACGGCGGTCGGCATGGCCGTGTACGAACTCGGGCTTTCCAGTTCGGTCATCCTCGTGCTGTACCTGATTGTCGCCCTGCTCGTCGCCACGCGCGCCGACGGGTTCTTCTACGCGGTTGTCGTCGCGCTGGCCAGCACGTTCGCGTACAACTTCTTCTTCACTGTGCCGCGGTTCACCTTCAACGCCTACGGCTTCAACTACCCGTTTATCTTCGGGTTTTTGCTGGTGGGGACACTCGTGGCTTCTTCGCTGGCCGTGCGCATGAAGCGCCAGGCCGAGGCCACGGCTCGGCGTGCTTATCGCATGGAAGTGCTGCTGGAATCCAGCCGCAAGCTGCAGGGGGCGCAGGATGCCGACGCGTGCTTCCGTACGACCGCCGAGCAGATCATTAAGCTGCTGAACCGGCCTGTGGCCATGTACCGTTTGGGCGCCGACGGGCGCCTTGTCGATCCGGAGGTGCACGACGAGCCTGGAACTGCCGGAGACGCCTCGGCATCGGACTGCGTTTCTCCCGAGGAGGCCGCGGTGGCCGCGTGGGCGGCGTCGAACAACGAGCGCGCGGGGGCGACCACCGACACGCTCGCCGATGCGCGCTGCCTCTACCTGCCTATCCGATCCAAAGGGGTGGTGTTCGGTGTGGCGGGCATTGCGATGGATGGCGCAGACGAGGATGATTTCGGGGTCTTCGAAAAGAATCTGCTGCTCATGATTCTGGACGAATGTGGTCATGCGGTCGAGCAAATCTCCTTTGCTGAGGAACGCCGCCGCATGGAGCTGCGCGTCGAGAAGGAGACGCTGCGCTCAAACCTGCTGCGCAGCATATCGCACGACCTGCGCACGCCGCTCACCAGCATTTCCGGAGATGCTGAGATGCTGCTGGAAAGCGAAGACGTGCTCGATCACGACCTGCGGCGGCACATGTACCGCGACATCCGCGACGATGCTCGCTGGCTGATAGCGCTCGTTGAAAACCTGCTTTCCATCACGCGCATCGACAACGGCACCATGCGCATGTCCTTCCAGCCAGAGCTTGTGGGCGACATCGTGCACGAGGCGCTGCAGCACGCCGATCGCCGCATCGAGGATCGTCAGGTCGACGTGGAATTGGAGGACGAGCTGCTCATGATCGATGCGGATGCGCGGCTGATCGTGCAGGTCGTGGTCAACCTCGTGAACAACGCGGTGTCCTACACGCCGGCGGCAGGACGCATACGCGTCACGGCGCGAAGGGAAGGATCGTTGCGCGAGTTCGTGCGCATCGCCGTGGCCGACGAGGGTCCCGGCGTTTCCGAGGAAGATAAGAGCCATCTGTTCGACATGTTCTACAATGGGTCCACCGGTGAAGGCGGCGGGAAGAGTGGCGACTTCAAACGTGGCATGGGCCTTGGCCTTTCGCTGTGCCGCTCCATCGTGGAGGTGCACGGCGGGAGGATCGGCGTGCGGGACGCGTTGCCGCAGGGCAGCGAGTTCTGGTTCACGCTTCCCGCCGTTGAGGTGAAGGACGTGGTCGGAGATTTGGCGAAGGAGACCAGTGGCTAAAGGCTATCGAATACTGGTTGTGGAGGACGATGCGGCTGTGCGTCGCCTTGTGGCGACGACGCTCGGTTTGCACAGGTATGCGGTGCGCGAGGCGAAAACAGCCGCGCAGGCGCTGATCGAGCTGTCGTCGCAACCGCCCGATCTGGTCGTGCTCGACCTCGGCCTGCCCGACGGCGACGGCGTGGACGTCATCCGCACGCTGCGCGGATGGTCGTCTCTGCCGGTGATCGTGCTGTCTGCGCGACTGGAAGACGCCGACAAGGTGGCGGCCCTTGATGCAGGTGCCGACGACTATCTGGTAAAGCCGTTTTCCGTGGAGGAGTTGCTCGCGCGCGTGCGCGTAGCGCTGCGTAGGCTCGAGCGTGAGCGCGCGCTGCAGGGCGGTGCCGAAGAGGCCGTCTACGAGAACGGCGCACTGCGCATTGACTTCGCAGCAGGCTGCGTGACGCGCGACGGCGAGGAAGTGCACCTCACGCCGTCGGAATACAAGCTGCTCTGCCTGCTGGCGCGCAATACCGGCAAGGTACTCACGCGCAATTACCTGCTGAAAGAAGTGTGGGGCAGCGCGCTTGCGTCCGACCGCTCATCGTTGCGCGTGTTCATGGCGACGCTCCGCAAGAAGATCGAGCCCGATCCCGCCAATCCCGTCTACATCCAAACACACGTCGGTATCGGCTATCGTATGATGCGGGTGGAGTGAGGATTCCGCTCCACCTGGAGCGCGCTTGTACGTCCGGCCCAATCGCGTCCTATGCTCGCGAAGAGGCGTTGTAAACGATCCGGTCGGCTCAGGCGCGTTTCGGCGAGACGACGGGGAAGGTGTACGAACCGATGAAGTCGATGAACCGGTCGACGATCTTGAGACGGTTCTTGTCGTTGCGGTAGATCAGGTACACTTTGTGGAAGTCTTTCGGAAGGCCGTCAATAGTGAGGATGGCTACGTCGTCGAACGACTTGACCAGGAATGAGTAGCAGATCAGCGCCATGCGCGAGGGATCGGACGAGACGAGGCTGCACAGCGTGATCTCGTCGTTGTAGCTCTGGTCGATCGTGAGGCCTTGCTCGACGAGCGGACGCATCTCCTCTCCGGCGGGATTGATGCCGGCGACGTAACCGGCAAGATCGTAGCCGCGCAACTCGTCGAGGCCGATGCTCGTTCGCTTCGCCAACGGGTGGTCGTGATGGACGCCTAGCACGAGCTCCTGCGACCAGCAGTGCAGGTAGCACAGGTCGGGATCCTCGCGTATCTTGCCGCCGAATACCACATCGAGCTTCCCCTTCTTCAACTCGTCGACGAGGTTGTAGGTGAAGCCCTGCTCGATGTCGATGAGCAGATCTACTCCAAGCTCGCGCTTGAACTCCTGCACGGCTTGCGACCATTGCTTTCCCTGCATGGCGAATGTGGTGCCCAGCTTGAGCACGCCGTATTGGCGCTCAACGCGCTCGTGCACGAGTGAGATCCCCTTCTCCAGGTTGATGAGCGCAAGGCACACGTATTCGTAGAAATCGCGCCCCGCGTCGGTGAGTTCGACCTGATGCGAGCTCTTGACGAACAGGGGCGTGCCCAGCTCCTTCTCGAGTTGCGCGACCGCCCCGGAGAGTGTGGGCTGTGCGATGTAGAGCTCGCGTGCCGCCCGGGTGAAGTGCTTGACTTCGGCGAGCTTCTGGAAGTAGTACAGATGGGACAGGTTCATGGGCGCTCCCACGTATCGAACGGTTGTCGGCATGGTCCCGTGGATCGGAGCGGCGTGCGCGTCGGCGATCCGGCGGCTGCCCTGATTATAGGGGAAACCGGGAAAAGGGAAAACCGACAAAAGCCCCCGGAAGGGGGCTTTTGTCCGAGCGCCGAAAGGGTTGGCGACGGTGCGAGGGTCGCCCGAGGTCGGAAGCGCTCGGGGAACGGCGGTTAAAGAGACATGCGACTGCTAGTCGATGTCGACGATTTGCTTCCTCTCTGCCGATTCGAGAATCGCGTTGATCACCTTGAGTGTGGCCAGGCCGTCCTCGCCGGTGCACCGCGGGGTTTTCTCCCGGCCGGTGCACAAATCGACGAAGTGCTCGAGCTCGGCGGTCATCGGGTCGTTCTTTTCAAGTTCGAAGTGCTCCTTGACCAACGGCTCTCCCCATCCGAAATGGCCTTCCTCGTAGGAGTAGAAGTCCATGTTCGGAAAGCCCAGCGAGCCCTTCGTGCCGAAGAAGTGCAGGCTGTTCTCGCCCGGACTCCACTTGAAGAAGTGGTTCTCGCAGGCGGAGAGGTCGTAGTTCCACGGGCCGGGCGTGCCGTCGGAGATGAAGTAGGTAGCCGTCGGGCCCTCGGCAAACTCGTAGAGCACCGACACCGAGTCCTCGATCTCGTTGCCGCGAATGGAGTTGCGGCTGGCGGCGTAGACGCGCTTGACGGTCAAGCCCGTGGTGTAATTGAGGTCGTCCACGTCGTGGATGGCGTTGATAAGCAGCGGGCCGCCGCCTTTCTTGGTGTGCCACTCCACGTCGTAGTACGCATGGGGCTTCGCGATGGCGTAGGTGCCCTGCACGCCTACAAGGTCTCCCAAGCGGCCCGACTCAATGAATTCGCGCAGGAACAGATACTTGGTCGACGAACGGCGATGGTGGCCGATGAGCAGGGTGGCCCCTTCCTCCTCGCACATGGCGATGATTTTCTCGGCATCTTCCACCGTGTTCGCGATGGGCTTCTCCAACAGGATATTGCGGATGCCCGCATCGAGGCAGGCGCGCGTGGACTGCACGTGCAGCCCGTTCGGGAGTGCGATGGCTACGGCGTCCAGGGGAACTTCTTTCAGCAGCACGTTGTAATCCTCGAACAGCGGCACGTCAAGCTCGGCGGCCACATCTTCGGCCTGCTGGCCGAAGCCGGCGACGGCGACGAGGTCGAGCTCGGGGTTCGCCACCGCGTCGCGGGCGATCTTGGATCCTTGGTTCAATCCGAATACGGCGAAGCGAATAGACATGATGGTACCTCTTTCTCGTATTGACAGGCGATCGGAAGGTTGCAGGGTGCACGCAACCAGACCTGCGCAGCGGGCCTCTTCAGAAACGGTTGAAGCGGAGAAGGGGTAGGAGGATCGCGGACGGGTCGGTTCGATGCTTCGGACCAAACGGCCCGCCCGCGATCCGCGATGCTAGTCGGTGTAGAATTTCTCCTCGATATAGCTCACCGGCATCTCCTGGCCGGTCCAGATCTTCTCGCCCAGGGCAGCCTGCCATAGCAGCATGCCCAGGCCGTTCACGGCCTTGTTGCCGTGGGCTTCCGCCATGGCGAGGAGCTTCGTCTTGCGAGGATTGTAGACGGTGTCGGCCACGGCCAGGCCGTCGTGCAGCATGTCCTCGTCCAGAGTGCAGCCGTCCTCCATCGGAGCCATGCCGACGCGGGTGGCGTTCACGAACAGCTGCGAGGAGGCCACCGAAGCGCGCAGGTCGTCCTTGTCGTCGAGGTCGTGCAGCGTGACGTTGCAGCCCGTCTTCGCTGCCAGCTCGCCGATGCGCTTCTCGGTGGCCTCGTAGAAGCTGTCGCGGATGTTGTAGACGTCGATCTCCTTGACGCCGTCAAGCGCGGCCTGCGTGAACACGGCCGATCCCGCGCCGCCTGCGCCGACGATGGTCATCTTCTTGCCGACGATGTCGACGCCGTTCTCCTTCAGGTTGCGCATGAAGCCGGCGCCGTCGGTGTTATGCCCGATGGCCTTGCCGTCCTTGACGACCACCGTGTTCACGGCCCCCATGAGGGCGGCGGCATCGGAGAGCTCGTCAAGATAGGGAAGCACGAGGGTTTTAAGCGGCATGGTGACGTTGTACCCGGCGAAGCCCATGGCCTTCATCCCCTTGACCACCGCTTCGACATCGTCGGGCTGCACATCGAACACCACGTAGGCGTAATCGAGCCCCATCTTGTCGAATGCGGCGTTGTGCATAGCCGGCGACATAGAATGTTCGACCGGGCTGCCGATGAGCGCGATCGTTTTAGTGTGACCAGAGATGCTCAGTTTTTCTGCCATGGTTGTCTCCTTCGGTTGCCGTCGATCGATTGCCACGGCCTCATTATCCACCACATGCGTTAAGTAAATCCAATAGGATTATTGCCCGTATGAGCTTCAGCGATAGAAGAAGTCTATCGATCCTGATGGTAAGGCGAATAGATGGATGCAGCTTGCGGTTTAGCGCGGTTTTTCCGCCACGTGCACGGCGGCGATGCCGCCTGTGTAGTTCTTCCACGTCACATCGCAAAATCCTGCTTCGCGCATCATCTGGGCGAGGTTTTCCTGGTTCGGGAACGCGCGGATGGAATTTCCCAGATAGACGAATCCCTCACGATCGCCCGTGATGAGCCCACCCCAGAACGGGATGAGATGCTTGAGGTAGAATCCGTACAGCGCCCGCCATGCGCGGTTCGGCGGTGTGGAGAACTCCAGGCACACGAGCGCGCCGCCGGGCTTGAGTACGCGGAACATCTCGGCGAGCGCGCGTGGGCGGTCGGGCATGTTGCGGATGCCGTAGGCCATGGTGATCACGTCGTAGGACGCGTCGTCGTAGGGGATGTTCTGGGCGTCCACCTCGTCGAAGTCCACCGGTACGCCGCAGCTTGCTCCTTCGCCGTAATGGGCGCGCGCCACATCCAGCATCTCGGGCACGAAATCTGTGAGCTGGATGTGGGCGGGTCGTTTCGTGCGAGCTACTGCGAATGCCACATCTCCCGTGCCGCCGGCGATGTCCAGCACGTCGCTCGTATGGTCGATGGGGGCTTGGCGCATCATGCCTGCAAGCCACAGTTTGTATGCGCCGAAGCTCGAGACGGCGTTGAAGCGCTCGTACTTCTTCGCGATGTTCGAGAATATCTCGTAGACGCGCTCGGAGGAGAGTTCGGCGGGTGCTTCTTTCCCGGTGGCGGTGTCGATGCTCACAGGCGGTGCTCCTGGTCGGTCGTGGGACGCTCGTAGGACGAGCGCGTCGGCGGAAGCCCCAGTATACGCCAATGGACGCGTCGGTCGAGCTGCGCGTCGGCGGCAGGCGTGTTCCCTTCCTGCGACTTACTGCGACTGCGCGGCGGTTTCCGGCGCCTCGCCTCGCCGGGCCCCTGGTTCCTCGCGTTGTGCTTCGGAGCTGCCACAGCGCCGGGCGGTTGCGCCGGATGGACGCCATGCGCTACAGTAAGCGCGTGCGCGAAGCGCGCACGTCCGTCGACTGCATACCGGGG
>JABLTR010020308.1_pt1 | contig 17816 bp, 18 predicted proteins | sample 7160071 | NCBI WGS metagenome assembly JABLTR01 (sample SAMN14651230, study PRJNA627086) | human gut metagenome | isolation source: feces | host: Homo sapiens
ACAAAGTTTACCAAATTACACTCTATTGCGGAAGCACCAGCCTTGTTTCATTTCTCGTTGGTGCCTTTCGCGGAAAGGCATGGTCATATATGAAAACAACGTATTTCAGGCTGACGAAAAGCGAGAATGAAATCATGGAGCTGCTGTGGAGGGAAGGCCGGCCTCTCTCACGCTCTGAGATTATCGACCTCACCCCCGACCGGACCTGGAAGCCAGCCTCCATCCACATCCTGCTCAACTCCATGTTGGAAAAGGGGGCCATCCAGGTGGCTGGCTTCGTCCAAAGCACCAAGAACTACGCACGTACCTTCACCCCTACATTGACTGCCGATGAATACGCCGTCCTGCAGTTCAAACACAGCTCCGCGTTCAACGAACAGTCTGTCCTTTGCCTTGTCTCCGCCTTGGTAGAGGACATCCAGGACCAGGACACCCTGGCAAAGCTGGGCGACATCCTGGAAAAGCGGAAACTGCAGCTGGGCTAACGTCTCTCCCAAATGCAAAGGGCTGTCCCGGGCAACCGGGCCAGCCCTGAAAACTTTTGGCCCCTAAAACCCGTGATTTGCAGGGGCGCAAGAAAAGGCTGCCGTGTATCTACGGCAGCCTTTTTGCGCGAAAGGGAAAGGGCGCTTCTGTTTAGATGGAGAGCACCGCAGAGACACGGTACATCTTCTCGTCAAAGGTGCGGGGCATATTCAGGGCTTCGGTAATATCAAAGTCCACGATCTGCTCGCCCTTCATGGCCACAACGCGGTTTCCGATGCCGTTGTACAGCAGCTCGGCAGCGTGATAGCCCATGCGGCTGGCCACCACACGGTCCCGCAGGGTAGGGGCGCCGCCCCGCTGCACATGGCCCAAAATGGTGGCACGGGTCTCAATGCCAGTATGCCGCTGGATGCGCTGGGCCAGTTCCTCGGTATTGCCCACGCCTTCTGCCACCACAATGATATAGTGGCGCTTGCCCGTGGACTGGGCCAGACGGATGCGGTCCAGCACATCCCGGTGGAAATCGTAGGGAATCTCAGGCACGAGAGTGGTCAGCGCGCCCACGGCTACGCCGGTGTTCAGGGCAATATCGCCGCAGCGGCGGCCCATGACCTCCACAACACTGCACCGGTCGTGGGACTCGGTGGTATCGCGGATGCGGTCAATCATCTCCATGGCGGTGTTCAAGGCGGTGTCATAGCCGATGGTGTAATCGGTGCATGCAATGTCGTTATCGATGGTGCCGGGCACACCGATGCAGTTGATGCCGGCGTTGGTCAAATCACGGGCGCCCCGGAAGGAACCGTCGCCGCCGATGACAACCACGCCCTCGATGCCCTTTTCACGGCACATGTTGGCTGCCTTTTCCACGCCCGCAGGGGTGTTGAACTCGGGGCTGCGGGCGGTGTACAAAGCCGTACCGCCGTGCTGCATGATGTCGGACACGCTGCGCATGTTCATCTCTTTCAAATCACCGGTGAGCAGGCCGTTGTAGCCGCGCATCACGCCGTAGACCTTCATGCCGAAATTTAAGCCGGTACGCACCACCGCGCGGACGGCCGCGTTCATGCCAGGGGCGTCGCCGCCACTGGTGAGTACTGCAATGCTTTTCGCACCCATTGTCAATCCCTCCAACTATTTTAGAAATGGGCACTTTGGCCCACTTGGTTTTTGTTTCAGTACTATTATACCAAAGCCGTGTAATTTATCAAGTGGCCACGCCAAGATTTTACAAAACATCTTGGTTTTTTCACGATTTGGGGCCAAAATAGGCTACATTATCCTTTCCCAGCAGCTCTTGCAGGGCACGCAGCAGGGGGCGGTTCATATCCACCAGGTATTTGGCCGGGGCACGCAGCAGTTTGCCCGTGTCCCGGAAGGTGAGGTACAGCTGGGTGGAGCCCCCGTCGAAGATGGCGATATACTGCATGGCCTTGCGGTAGCGAGGGTCGCTTTCCGACTCCAGCCGCAGGTAGAGCCCCGGCCGCACCTGCTTGCCGGAGCCGCCCGCCACCGCAGTGGGCTCGGCGGGCTTGGCCATGGACTGGCACACCAGCTCCGGCTCCTTCTCCTCGGTGAAGCTGAGCTTGCCGGACACCTCCACCACAGAGCCCTCGTACAGCAGGCTGCCGTACTGCTCCAGGGGCCGGGAGAACACCAAGGCCGTCAGCGCGCCGTACATGTCCTCCAAGGTGACAAAGGCCATTTGAGAGCTGCTTTTCGTCGCCTTTTTCCGCACGGCGGTGACAAGGCCCAGCACCGTGACCCACTGGCCATCCTGGTAGCGGCCCCCCTCCTCCCCGGCGCTTTGGAGGATTTCATCCATGCGGGCGTAGCCGCCCTCCTGGTACAGGCCGGCGTAGGCGGACATGGGGTGACCGGAGAGGTACATCCCCGTGACCTCCTTCTCCATGTTCAGCTTGTCCACGGCGGAGAAGTCCTCGGCCTTGTCCAGGGGCGGCTCCCCGGCCTGGGAGGAACCGGGGGTGTCGAAAAAGCCCATCTGGCCCTCCACGTTCCGGCGCTTGTCCGCCTCCAGGGCGTCCAGCACGCTCTCCACGGAGAGGAGCATCTCCCGGCGGTTGTTGCCTAGATTATCCAAGGCGCCGCACTTTATCAGGCTTTCAATGGCCCGGCGGTTCAGCTCCCGGCCGGCCATGCGCTTGCAGAAGTTGTAAAACGAGGTGAACTCCCCGCCGCCCCGGCGCTCCTCCACCATGCGGGCGATGACGCCCCGGCCCAGGTTCTTCACGGCCAGCAGGCCAAAGCGGATGCTCTTGCCCACCACGGTGAAGCCCGCCTCGCTGAAGTTGACATGGGGCGGCAGCACGGAAATGCCCAGGCGGCCGCACTCCTCAATGTACTCGGACACCTTGCCGGTCTGGCCCAGCACGCTGGAGAGCAGCGCGGCCATGTACTCGCAGGGGTAGTGGCACTTGAGGTAGGCCGTCTGGTAGGCCACCACGGCGTAGCCCGCCGCGTGGGACTTGTTAAAGGCGTAGCTGGCAAAGCTTTCAATCTCCTGGAACAGCGCCTGGGCGGTGGCCTCGTCCACGCCGCGGCGCAGGCAGCCGTCTATCTCCACCTGGCCGCCCTCCCCCACCTGGCCGTGGAGGAACACCTCCCGCTCCCGCTCCAGCACGTCGTGCTTTTTCTTGGCCATGGCCCGGCGGACAATGTCGGCCCGGCCCAGGGAGTAGCCCGCCAAATCCCGGAAAATCTGCATCACCTGCTCCTGGTAGATGATGCAGCCGCCGGTGGGCTCCAAAATGGGCCGCAGCAAGGGGTGGCGGTAGTGGACGCTGGCGGGGTCCTTGCGGCTCTCCAGGTATTGGGGGATAAACTGCATGGGCCCCGGCCGGTACAGGGAGATGATGGCGATAAGGTCCTCCACGCCGGCGGGCTGGGCCTGGGTGAGCAGCCGCTTCATCCCCGGGGATTCCAGCTGGAACACGCCCACCGAGTTCCCCTGGGAGAGCATCTGGAAGGCGGCCGGGTCGTCCTCGGGCAGATTCTGGGCGGAGAAGCCCGGCTCCCGGCGGCGGATGAGCTTTTCGGCGTGGTCGATAACCGACAGGTTCCGCAGGCCCAGGAAGTCCATTTTCAGCAGGCCCAGCTCCTCAATGGCGGTCATGGTGTACTGGGTGACCACGGCGTCGTCGTTTTTGGACAGGGGCACATAGTCCATCACGGGCTTGTCGGTGATGACCACCCCGGCGGCGTGGGTGGAGGCGTGGCGGGGCATGCCCTCCACCTTGCGGGCCATGTCAAAGAGCTCCCCCACCTGGGGGTCGGATCCCACCCGCTCCCGCAGCTCCCGGGACTGCTTGAGGGCTGTATCCAGCGTCATGCCCAAGGAGAAGGGCACCAGCTTGGCCACCTGGTCCACCTTGTTGTAGGGGATGGCCAAGGCCCGGCCCACGTCCCGCAAAGCCGCCCGAGCCGCCATGGTGCCAAAGGTGACGATTTGGGCCACGTGGCCGGCGCCGTACTTATCCACCACGTACTGAATCATCTCGTCCCGGCGCTCGTCGCTGAAGTCGATGTCAAAGTCCGGCATGCTCACCCGCTCGGTGTTGAGGAAGCGCTCGAACAGCAAGTCATAGCGGATGGGGTCCACGTTGGTGATGCCCAGGCAGTAGGCGGCCACGCTGCCCGCCCCGGAGCCGCGGCCAGGCCCCACGGGGATGCCCGCGCTGTGGGCGTGGCGGATGAAGTCCCACACAATGAGGAAGTAGTTGACATAGCCCATCTGGGTGATGACGCCCATCTCGTAGGAGAGCCTGTCCCGCAGCGCCTGGCTGGGGTTTTCCCCGTAGCGGCGCGCCAGGCCCTCCCAGCAGAGGCGCTGGAAAAATTCCTGGTTGCCGGTGCCGTCCGGGGTGGTGAAGGCCGGGTACTTGGTCTGGCCGAACTCCAGCTCCACGCGGCAGCGCTGGGCGATTTTGGCGGTGTTGTCCACGGCCTCGGGGGCATCGGGGAACAGGGCGCGCATCTGCTCCTCGGTTTTCAGGTAGAACTCGTCGGAGCCGAACTCCAGGGTGTCCTCGTCCTCCACGGTGCGGCCTGTCTGGATGCACAGCAGCACCTTGTGCATCTTGCTGTCCTCCCGGGCGATGTAATGGCAGTCGTTGGTGCACACCAGGGGGATGCCCGTCTCCCGGGAGAGGCGAATAATCTGGGGGTTGATGCGCTTCTGCTCCGGCAGGCCGTGGTCCTGGAGCTCTAAGAAGAAATTCTCCGGGCCGAAGATGTCCCGGTACTGGAGGGCGGCCTCCTTGGCGCCGGGGTAGTCCCCGCGGCTTAGGGCACGGGGGATTTCCCCCGCCAGGCAGGCGGACAAAGCAATGAGCCCCTGGTGGTGCTGGCGCAGCAGCTCCAGGTCCACCCGGGGCTTGTTGTAAAAGCCCTCCACCCAGGCCTTGGACACCAAGGCGATAAGGTTGTGGTAGCCCTCCTCGTTTTCGCACAGGAGCACCAGGTGGCGGCTTTCGCCGTCCAGCTCGTGGACCTTGTCGAAGCGGGTGCGGCGGGCCACGTAGACCTCGCAGCCCAAAATGGGCTGGATGCCCCGCTTTTTGGCCGCCTTATAAAAATCGACCACGCCGTACATACAGCCGTGGTCGGTGATGGCCACCGCCTGCTGGCCCAGTGCCTTGGCGGTATCCAGCAGCCTCTCGATGCGGCAGGCGCCGTCTAAGAGGCTGTATTCCGTGTGTACGTGCAGATGGGCAAACGCCATGTGCCTTCCCCCCTTTTACTCTGCCCCTTCCGAGGCCAGGTACTCTTCGGACACTTCTATCCAGAAATAATACTCCATGCCGATATTCTCCCGCTGGGTGCCCCAGTAGAACTCCTCGCACACCAGGTAGGTGCCGGGCTCCTGGGGGCACTGGAAGAAATCCGCCGTCTCGGTGTAGACGCGGCCCGCCTCGTCGTAGATGGTAAAGGCGAAGTCCCCGTTGTCCGAGCCGCCCTGGGGCAGTATGGAGGTGGCGTGGTCAAAGACCACCGTGGGGGCACTGTCCCCCACCTCGCCGGGCACCAGCCGCCGGGATTCCGTGCGGTCCCCCCGGGTGGTGGTGTAGATTTGGTTGGAGAGGGGGGTGACCTCCCCGCTGCTGCTGCGCACGGTGACGGTGCCCACCTGTGGGGTGCTGCCAATGCCGCCCAGCAGCAGGTACATCACCAGCAAAATGCCGCCCACCATGAGCACGGCCCCGCCGTAGACCGCCAGCTTCATCCGCCAGCTGCCCTCCACCTTCATGCCGTCGAACCGTTTTTGCACTCTCTCTTTCAGCGCCATAGGGCACCTCCTTTCAAAACAGTGGGCTGTTACAGCAGGTTGTCCACGCCCTTTTCCTCCAGGATTTTCTCCCCCAGCCGCAGCAGCCGCTGGAGCCGGTGGTTCACCCCGCTGCGGGTGAGGCCCAGCCGGCCGCTGAGCTCCCGCAAGGTCATGTCCGGGTGGGCCAGCCGCAGCTGGGCCAGCTCCTGGAGCTCCTCGGGCAGGCTGGAGAGGCCCTGGGTATCGCTGATGGCCGCGATGGCCGCCACCTGCCGGGCCGAGGCCGAGTAGGTCTTGTCCATGTTGGCTGTCTCAAAGTTCGTCTTGCGGTTGATGTTGTTCTTGACCTCTTTGTACATCTTCACCTGCATCAGCTCCATGGCGGCGCTGGGGGCGCCCAGGTAGGTGAGCAAATCCTCGATGGGGCCGCTTTCCTTTAAGTAGACCACATAGCCCCCCTTGCGGCTGGCAAGGGCCGGGGACAAGGGGAAGGCCTCCACCTCGCTGAGGAGGGTGAACAGGCCGTTGGCCAGGTTCTTGTGGGGCACGGCGAACTCCAGGTGGTACTCCTTGTTGGGGTCCGTGGCGGTGCCGCAGGTGAGGAACGCCCCCCGCAGAAAGGCGGCGGCGCAGCACTCGTTTTCCAGGTTGGCGCGGTTCAGGCGCAGGCTGGTCTCCCGGCCGGTGTGGCCAAACTCCAGGAGCATGGCCTCCCGGGAGCCCTCGTCCGGCAGGCTGACCCGGTAGGCGGGCTTCCGGCGGCGGCTGACCCCGAAGGTCAGCTCCCCGGAGACGCCGGCCCCCGCGGCGGCCAGCTCCAAAAGCCGGCGGGCCACAACGCCGTTCTCCGTGACAAAGGCGGCTTCCTTCCTGGTGAAGCACCGGGAGAACAGCCAGGCCCCGTAGCACTCCGCCCGCAGGCAGCACTCCCGCTTGAACTCCACCTTGCACAGCTCGGTTTTGATGTTGGATGAAAAGGACATGGAATCGCCTCTCCCTGGAAATTCTATCGCCTACGCTTTTTCGCCCAGCTGCCGCAGGGCCTCCCCCACCTGGCGGGCGATGGCGCCGTAGTCCACGGTGGAGAAGTCGGTGGTATCCACCAGCACCCGGGGGCCGGGGACGGTGAAGTCCGCCATGCCCCGGGCTCGCCAGGCCTGGGTGAAGGCCTCCAGGCTGGGCGGGGGCGGCAAGGGCTCCCCGCCGGGGCGCTCGGGGTACTGGGTGTTCACCACGTGGCCCCGGTGGCGCTGGGGGGAGCGGTCCCGCTGCAAAAAGCGGCGGTATAACGCCTCTGGCTCGCCGGTGAGGAACACCGTCACCGCCTGGCACTGGCAGCGCTCCAGCAAAGCCAGCAGCCCCGGCTTGGAGACTTCCTCAAAGTTGTTCTCCAGGATGCAGGGCACGCCCGCTTGCAGCAGCTGGCCCGCGGTGTAGTACAGCGCCTCCAGGGCGCCCTCGCCCAAGGCCACCTTCTCCTCCCGGCTGCGGAAGCCCACGGTGTCGTAGAGCTTCTCCTTGATGGCGTCCTTGGACAGCCAGGGCAGCCCCAGCCGCTGGGAGAGCTCCTGGGCCATGCGGCCCTTTCCCGTGGCGGGAACCCCCGCTACCAGAATACAATACATGGCAAAGGCTCCTTTCCTGGGCGCTGCGAGGCGGCGTTTTAAAACTTCTGCATGTCCCGGTGGGTGACGCTGGCCTTCACGCCCTTTTCCGTCAGGTGGTCGCACATGTACTGGGCCAAGGCCACGGAGCGGTGGTGCCCTCCCGTGCAGCCCACGGCGATGACCAGCTGGCTTTTGCCCTCTTTGGAGTAGAGGGGCAGCAGGTAGTCTATCAAATCCGTAAAGCGGCTGACAAAGCCCTGCGTCTCCTCCTTCTCCATGACGTAGTCCCGCACGGGGGCGTCCAGGCCGGTGAGGGGCCGCAGCGCCTCGTCGTAAAAGGGGTTGGGCAGGCAGCGCACGTCAAAGACCAAGTCGGCCTCCATGGGGATGCCGAACTTAAACCCAAAGCTGATGCAGTGCACCGACAGGGAATCCTGGGCGCTGGAGAGGAACAGCTCGGTGATGCGGGCCTTCAGCTGGGCCGGGGACACGCCGGAGGTGTCGATGACATAGTCCGAGCACTCCTTGACAGGCTTGAGCATCTCCCGCTCCAGTTTGACGGCCTGTTCCAAAGCGCCGCCCATCTCGTCGGAGAGGGGGTGCTTGCGGCGCGTCTCCTGGAAGCGGTTTACCAGCACGCTGTCGGAAGAATCCAGGAACAGGATTTTATAGGGCTTCTTATCCCGCTTGAGGGATTCCAGCGCCGTGAAAAAGGATTTGAACAGCTCCCCGCCCCGGGTGTCCGTCACCACGGCGGCGCGGTTCTGGGTGCCCTCGGTTTTCAGGCACAGGTCGTAAAACACGGGAATCAGCGCCGGGGGCAGGTTGTCCACGCAGAAAAAGCCGATGTCCTCCATGGCGTGCATGGCCCGGGTTTTCCCCGCACCGGAAAGGCCTGTTAAAATGACAAATTCCATGTGCTCCCCTCCTCCTTACGCTTCCCCGGTGACCCGGACTTCCGTCTCCAGCCGGACGCCCTTTTGGGCAAAGACCTCCCGCTGGATCTCCCCTATCAGCCCCAGCACGTCCTGGCAGGTGGCGCCGCCGGTGTTGACGATGAACCCGGCGTGCTTCTCGCTGACCTGGGCGCCCCCCACCCGGCGGCCTTTTAAGCCGCACTCCTCAATGAGGGCGGCGGCGTAGTAGCCCTCCGGCCGCTTGAACACGCTGCCGGCGCTGGGCATATCGTAGGGCTGCTTGCTTTTGCGGCGGGCCATCAAGTCCTCCATCTGGGCGGAAATCTGGGCCGGGTCCCCAGGGGCCAGGCGGTACTCCACAAAGGTGATGATATCCCGGCCGCCGGTGTAGCGGCTCTTCCGGTAGGCAAACTGCAAGGCCTCCCCAGCGGCTTCCCCCTCCTCCCCGGCGGGGGTCAGGTGGCGGACACGCTCCACCACGTCCTTCATCTCGCCGCCATAGGCGCCGGCGTCCATATAGGCCGCCCCGCCCACCGAGCCGGGGATGCCCCAGGCAAACTCCAGGCCGGTGAGGCTGTGCTCCTGGGCAAAGCGGCACACAGAGGCCAGCGAGGCCCCGGCGCCCGCCCGGACCAGGCCGTCCTCCAGCAGCGTGACGGCTTTAAACTCGCCGGAAAGCAGCAGCACCGCCCCCCGGATGCCCTTGTCGGACACCAGCAGGTTGGAGCCCTTCCCCAGCACCAGGTAGGGCAGGCCCTGGGACTTCAGGGCCTGGAGCAAAGCTTTCAGCTGGGGCAACGTTTCCACGGCGGCAAAGCGGTCCGCCGGGCCGCCGATTTGGAAGGTGGTGTGGCGGCTCATGGGCTCCCCCACGGCCACGGGAATCCCCAGGGCCTGGGCGGCCTGGTCGAAGGGGGTGTAACAAAGCTCCATAATGTCTCCTCTCAGCTACGGGCCTCAAAGGTGGAGGTGTAGCGGGCCAGGTAATCGTTTAGGCGCTGTTCCGAGGCGTTGAGAATCAGCTCCTGGGGGAAATCGATTTCCTCCAGCATGGCCAGCGCCTGGTCAAAGCAGCCCACTTCCGTTTCGAAATGGGCGTCGGAATCCACCACAATGGGCACCCCGTACCTCTTGCAGGCCAGGGCGATTTTGCGGCAGTTGGGAATGTTGTCCGGCCGCACCTGGAAGCTGTGGTTGTTGATTTCCACCAGCTTGTGGTGCTCCCCAAACAGGGGGATGACCTTGTCTACATCGTAGGCGAACTGGGGGTCGCCGCTGTGGCCAATCACATGGACGCGGGGGTCCTTGGCCACTTGGCTCCACAGGTGGGTGCACTTCTCCACGTCGGGGTTTTGCAGCCCCTCCAGGGGCAGGTGGTGGATAGAGGCCACCACCCAGTCCAGCGCCCGGACGTCGCCGGGCTCCAAATCCAGGCGGCCCTCAAAGTCCAGCACGTTGGCCTCCATGCCTGCCAAGGTGAGCACCCCCCGGTAGCGCAGGGGCACCTCCCGCAGGTTGCCGAAGTACCAGTCCCTGGGGGAGCCGGGCATGGCCTTGCCATGGTCGGTGATGGCGATGGCGTACAGGCCCCGCTCCGAGGCGGCCCGCACCATCTCCGTCAAAGAGCTGTAGGCGTGGGTAGAGGCCAAGGTGTGGGTGTGAAGGTCCGCTATAATAGTATACGCTTGCTCCATTAGATATCCAAATCCTTCTTGATGTCCTCGCCCTGGAGCTCGGACAGGTCCACGCCCAGGCTGGAAAGCAGCTCTTGGGCAGCGTTGTAGCCCATCTTCTTCTGGCGGTTGTTCATGGCGGCCACCTCGATGATGACGGCCAGGTTACGGCCGGGCTTTACGGGGATGGTCATCACCGGCACCCGGATACCCAGGATTTCGGTGTACTCGCTGTCGATGCCCATGCGGTCGTAGAGCTTGGTGGCGTCCCAAATCTCCATGTTGATGCACATGTCGATTTTCTCAGACATCTTAATGGCGCCCATACCGAAGATGCGCCGGGCGTTGATGATGCCCACGCCGCGCAGCTCGATGAAGTGGCGGATGTTCTCCGGGGCGCGGCCCACCAAGGACTTGCTGGACACCCGACGGATTTCCACGGCGTCGTCGGCGATGAGGCGGTGGCCGCGCTTAATGAGCTCGATGGCGGTTTCGCTTTTACCCACGCCGCTGTCGCCCACCAGCAAGATGCCCTCGCCGTAGACCTCGATGAGCACGCCGTGGCGGGTGATGCGGGGGGCCAGCTCCACGTTGAGCAGGGAGACCAAGTCCGCCACCACGTTGGAGGTGGAATCCCGGGAGGAGAGCAGGGGAATGTCATAGCGCTCCGCGGCGGCGGTCATGTAGCCGCAGGGATCGATGTCCCGGGCCACAATGACGGTGGCGGGGCGCAGGGCGAAAAAGTGGTCGATGGCCTCTGCCTTTTTCTTTTCGCCCAGGCTTTCCAGCATGGCCATTTCCGAGCGGCCCAGCACAGTGATGCGCTTGGGGTCGAAATAGTCGCAGAAGCCGTACAGCTCCAGGCCGGGGCGGATGACGTCCCGGGAGACGATTAGAATTTCCTCAGCCGTTTTGGGCATGTGAACTTCCCGCAGGCTCAGTTCCTTGATAATTCTAGACAGGGGGATGGTATATTCTTCCGTCATACGCAAAACATCCTCTCTAAAAGTACTCCTTCGCCCAAAAGCGAAGGCTTTCGTCAAAACACTTGGCAAGTTTTATTATATACGATTCCCGAAAAAAAAGAAAGGGCTGGTTTTCTCCCGCCGCCCCGGAAAAAATTTTTTCAAATTTGAAAAATACCTCTTGATTTTTTCGGGAGGCTGTACTATAATGATTAAGCTGATTGAAAGACAGCACACAATTCTATATCGCGGGGTGGAGCAGTTCGGTAGCTCGTCGGGCTCATAACCCGAAGGTCGTAGGTTCAAATCCTGCCCCCGCAACCATGAAAAACCCGCATGAATCCTGGATTTGTGCGGGATTTCGTTTTTCTCCTTCCTCTCGAAAATCGGGATTTGTTCAAGAAATGTTCAAGTTAAGAAAAATATAAGCGGTCTGGCACCTGTTTGGGATGCTCGACCGCTTTCTTTGTTTTACCCCTCTTTGGCGGGCAGCAGGACGCTTTCCAAGGCATCGCTGGCAGCCTCCTGGGCGCTTTTGAGGGCGTGGGAATAGATATTGACCAGGGTAGAAGCCTGGGCGTGGCCTGTGCGGGCCTGTAAGGTGCGTATGTCCACCCCCGCCGCTATCTGTAACGTGGCGAAGGTGTGGCGCAAGCTGTGGGGCGTGATATGCTCCAGGCCGTGGCGCTTTAAGAAGTCGTTCAGCCAATAGTTGATGGTGTCCGGGTTGATGGGCTTTCCATCGTGCTGGACGAACAGCCGCCCAGCCTCTCCCTGCCAGGCGTCCCCCCAGGCAAGGCGCTGCCGGTTCCAAGCGGCCCGGTACTCCTGGAGCACCTCTATCACAAAGGCCGGCACTTTCACCGCCCGGACGCTGGAAACGTTTTTGGTGGGCACCTCCACCACGCCCTTCCCCTGCTGATACTGGGAGGCCCTCACCACGTTGATAACCTGCCGTTCCTCGTCAATGTCCTGCCAGGACAGGCCGCACAGCTCCCCGCGGCGCAGCCCGGTAAACAACAGCACCACGAAAGCAGCCTTCTTCCGGATGTCCGTTTCCTCCAGCACCGCGGACAAAAAGCGGCGGGCTTCCTCATCGTCCAGGTAAACCGCTTCTTTCCTCTGGACTTTCGGGGCGGTGGCGTGCTCTCTTGCCACGTTGAAGGGCACCAGCCGCTCCCGCTTGGCCTTCTCCAAAATGGCGGACAGCAGCCGGTGGTGGTGCTGGATGGTCTTATCCGAGAGGGGCTTCTCGCTGTCGTGGAGGGTAAACAGCTCCCCCACGGGGATTTCCAGGGCCTCGGCGATTTTGACGGCGGTCTTTTGGCTGACCCTCTCGCCTCTGGCCGCCATGCTCACCGTGGAAGCGGCAACCCCCGCCCGCTTGCCCAGGGCTTCCCGAGACAGGCCCCGCTTTTTCAGCAGCGGCCCCAGCTTCTCCGACTGGGCATAAGCCGCCCGCTTGTTCACGCCCCTTTCCGCCAGGTTTTTATAAAAGGCCTCCAGGTGGCGGGCTTGCAGCTTCTCCAGTTTGATGTGGCCCAGGGCCGCGTTGATGCGCTTGTACAGCTCCCAATACCGTTCCCGGGTCTTGGGTGCCAGGGGCTCGTTTTCAATCCAGTGCTTGGCGTACTCCCCCAGGGTGGTTCTGGAATCGTAGGCCAGCAGGCCCCGCTTTACCTGGTTCTCGAACAAAACCGCCTGCTTTTCCGCCTGTTTGTCCGCCGTGGCCTCTTTCATGCCGGGGGCGGGCCGCCAGGTCTTGCTTTTGGTGTGCTGCCTGCCCTCCCCGTTCTCGTCCAAAAACACCCGGATAAGATAGGACAAGCTGCCGTCCTTGCCGTGGCGCTTGGTGATGTTCGCCATGTGCAAAACCTCCTTTCTCTGTGGTGGGTGGAAGCGGTTTAACCTTCCTCGCTGTCTTTCTTTTCTGCGTCCTCAGTGGGATAGGAGGGTTCCTGGGGAATCGTGTCCTTTGCTTGATCGGTTCCGTCATCTACGATGAATGGTAAATCATCATCGGATAAAATATTCTCCCATTCCTCTTGCTCTTTCGCAGCAGGGGTTTTTGTTTTATACTTTCTCATTTCATCTTTTAACCAAAGGCTGTATAAATTTCCTGAAATTGTTTTTGATTTCACTAGAGGTAAAATGTCATTCCAAGATTTCAGGAATTTTTGAATTTCCTCATCTTCAATTCTTAGCGCTATTTGCTCTTCTACCCAGCGACCATCATAGTCGTACCTATCCACTTCGACTTCGGTAAGATAAAGATTTCCCCCTGTTGCTTGCCCAATATTTACCAACGCCATAATAACATCGGCGTATTCTATAAACTTGTTTCTCCTTGTATCAGTCAGACCACAAAGCCAATCCACCGACACGTCGCACGCCTTTGCAATCTCAATTGCGGCATCCAGCGTGGGGGATATCTTCCCATTTTCATAGCCGGAAATTGTCTGCTGTCGTATTCCAGTACGTTGGCTAAATTCCGCTTGTGTCTCATTTTTTTCTTTTCTGAGTTCAGATAACCTTTGGGCAAAGATTTCCTTTTGCCTTTCTTCCATTGTACTCCACTCCTTTGGTACATAACTCCTAGATGTATCTTACCACGAACAGCCCCAAATAGCAAGCAACTTGCAAATTTAAAATTATTTTCGGATAAAAAGCAATTGGCGTTGACTTTTACCATCGATCATGATAAAATACACTCATAAAAGATATTTTACAAACGGAGGTGAGTCTGTGCGTATCAATCGAGTTTCCCTAGTCGCTGAAATGGCCCGCAAGGATATGAACATTAAGAAGCTGACAGAGCTTTCTCAAGTTTCCCGAGCTACCATTACAGCTGTAAAAAGCGGCAAATCCTGCACCGAGGAAACCGCCGCCAAGTTAGCCCAGGGCCTTGGCGTGCCGCTGGAAAGTATTCTGGAAAAGGAGGTATAAACCATGATCTACTTAACGGACAAACTGGCCGTCACAGCGGACAGCGAGTGTTACATGGTGGGGAAGCCCCGCCAACGCGCGGGGAAAGGTGTTTCGGTGGACAACCCAAGATATTACCCTACCCTGGCCCAAGCGGTGCGCGGCGCAGTTTCTACCACCCTGCGCCAGAAGGTGGCGGCCAGTGAAATCACCACCCTGCAAGAGTTCATCCGGCAGGAGCAAGCCTTGCAGACGGAATTTACCAAGAAACTGGAGGTGCTAGACCTATGACCGAGTTCACCCAAGTAGCCACCATCCCCAAGACGGCCGCCCGCTGCAAGGCGGAGGGCATCGGCCTATCGGAAAACCAGCTGCGCACCCTCTGCGCCCGAGGGGAGCTGAAACACACGCAAATGGGGAAAAAGTCCCTGATTTACTGGCCCAACCTGTTGGAGCTGCTGGAAAGCGGCACGCCCCAGGAGGAAACGCCGGTGGTGTATGGGAAGGTTCGCCGGGTAGAGGTGTAAAGCGTGGCAGACAACAAGAAATATTATTACATGAGGTTGAAGGAAAATTTCTTTGACAGCAGCGAGATCAGCTTGCTGGAATCCATGCCGGACGGGTATCTGTACAGCAACATCCTGTTAAAGCTCTACCTGCGGAGCTTGCGGGGAGAGGGCCGCTTGGCCATCAACAATATCCCTTACAGCCCCGAAATGATTGCTACCGTTACCCACCACCCTGTGGAAACTGTCAAGAAAGCCCTGGATATTTTTCAAAAACTGGGCCTGATTGAGATACTGGACAGCGGTGTGATCTATATGCTCAATATTCAAGAGTTTATAGGGGAATCCAGCACAGAGGCGGACAGGATACGCGCTTACCGGCAGAGAATTGCACAAGAAAAGGATGTACAAATGTACGACAAACGTACACCAGAGATAGAGATAGAGATAGAGAAAGAGAAAGAAACAGAGAGAAAGAATACCGAATACATCAACGCTGGCGCGTTGACGGAGAGCGTTTTGTCCTATTTTTTCTGGAGCTACAAGGAGTATACTGGGCATCCCCATCCATCGGTTCACCCTGACAAGCTCCAGGAGATTCAAGCCACGCTGGATGACTATGGAGCAGACCAGGGCTTTGTGGACGCCTATTTCGGCGATGAATACCACAAGGGCCTGTGCGGGGATTCTGATTGCAGCATCTTCCACTTTGCCAGCCCCGGAGTTCTGAAAAGACTATATTCCCGTGTGATTGGTGGAAAATATGACGATTGAAAGGAGCAAATTTATCATGCAGAAAGAAAAAGCGCCCAGCACGGCGGCAACCATGCAAGGCGCATACATAGAACAAAACCACAAAGAGAATACCACAAAATCCCCGGCGGGGCAAGGGCTTTTTCAAGCGGCGACCGCGCTGGAGTGCCTGGGCATCGAGCTGGGGCAAACCAGGCAGCTGGTGGGCCTGCTGGTGGAGAACCTGGAGCAAGAGGGCACAGACACCATGCAGCCGGAGCGGGTGAAGGTCTATTCTGACTGCCTGTGGGTGCTGTTCGACCGGCTGCGCACCCTGGAGGACGTGGCGCAAAGCGAGGCAGCCCACACCTACGGCTCATAAAAAAAGAGCCGCGCCCGTGGCCGGGCAGGACAAGACACGGGACGGGCCGTAAAGCGGCCCAGGCATAGGAGCCTATAGGAGCTTTGTGCAGGAAATCCGCATGGAAGCGGAGAAAATGGCCCGGAAATTCAGAACGGGATAAAAAAAGCCGCGCCTGCTGCAACAGGCCACGGCGGATAAGACGGCGGGGGACATCTACCACGCGAAAGCTGTTCCCCGGCCCTGGATTCTATCACCATTTTACCAGGATTCGGGGGTTGCGTCAATGACAAACGAACAGCTTGCTTGGAACGTACAGAACGGGAACCGGGCGGCGCTCACGGATTTGTGGGGCGCTGTCCGGCCCTTGCTGTTTTCTCTCGCGTGGAAGTTCTACACTCGCCAGGGGAAAGAGCGGTGTTCTTCCCACGGCGTGACGTTGGAGGACTTGCAGCAGGAGGCGTTCTTTGCCCTGTACGATGCTGTGCAGGCCTACAAGCCGGAGAAGGGCTACCAGCTCACCACCTACTTAAATTACGCCACGGAGAACCGTTTCCGGGCCTGCATGGGTATCCAGGGCAAGGCGGACGCGCTGAACCACGCCGACCGGCTGGAACGGCCTATTCCCGGGGATGAGGAAGGGCGGGAGCAGGGGGAAACACTCCCGGACGAACAGGCGGAAAGAGAACTGCTGAACGTGGACGAAAAAGCGGAACAGGCCCATTTCCGCAACGTGCTGGAGCAAGCCCTGGGGGAGCTGTCTGTGGTGCAGAGTGCTGTGCTGCGGCACCGGTTCACCCAACAACACACACGGCAGCAGACGGCAGAGGCTTTGCACATCACCGCCGAAGCCGTGCGCCGGGAGGAAGCCCGGGCCTTGCAGCTTTTGCGGGGAAAGCCCACGGTGCTGCATCTACGGGAGGAAGCGCTGGAAACAGCGGCCTATCACGGGACGGGGTGGTTTTCCTGGTATTTTGAGCAGGGCAGTGTGGAGGAGCGGCTGGTGGAGAGCAGGAAAGCAGGTGGGTGACAGCTCAAAAGAGTATAAAAAGCGGCGCGCTTCCCCACAAGAGTGTGACCGCTCTTTCTCTGTTTTCTTGGACGAACATTAGTTCATGCAGACGGGCGGGAAATTCCTGGTAGGTTCTTACAGGGGAAAAGCCCCGAGTGGTTGCTGCGACCCCCGGAAAACCGCAGATTTTAAAGCGGAAAATAACCGGGTTCGGCATCGGTTTGCAGGCGTGCGCCACGGGCTGGCAGAGGCCGGGGAAGCCGCTTTTCCTCCCTGGGACAGGATGGAACACCACCGAGGGCAAAGGCTCCTTCCACGCCCGCGCAACCCCGCAAAACCGCGCACAGAAAAAAGAGTTTCCGCTGAGAAACGCAAACCATAAAAAAGACTCTGCCCCCCGGTCAGAAAAAAGCCGGCTTTTCCCGCTGGGCTTTACTCGTGGTATGCCTGGACATTGCGGGGAGATCGTCCCGCGCCCGCGCGCGCAAACCGCCGCAAAAGTCCGCACAGAAAAAAGAGTTTTCGGAGACCATAAAAAGGCGCGCAAGCATCGCCGGTGGACACCCGGCGGGGCATTACGTTGCCATTGTACGCGGGGAAGTGTGCGAAACTGGACACATAAAAAAGGCGGAAAGCGGCGAGTATAAAAAAGAGTACCCCCCCTCCCTCTGGCTGCTGGGTATTTGCCCCGGGGACCGGCGTGGGGAAGGTTTTCCAACTCTGGCGGGTTTTGTTGTAAAGGGGGGATACTTTACACAGTGCCGCTTCCCCTTGCAAAAAGAAAAGGGCCGTGGTACAATGTCCACGACCCGGTGAGGGTTGCCCTTGTGTTTGCTTGCTGGCTGGCGCAAGGGCTTTTCTTATGCCACGATGAAGCGGCGGGTGGTGCTCTGGGTGGTAAAGGCTGCTGCCACCCCGCTGGCTTTTGGAGCTGATGGGGAGGGTGTAAAACAGAGGGCTTTCTGCTCAAGAATTTGTTCAAGTTTTGTTCAAGAAAGTTATCAAAAAGCGGCGAATATCAGCGCACACCAGAAAAAGAGAAAACGCTGAAACCCGCAGAAAACCTGGACTTTTCGAACAGCAAAAAAGGCAAGAAAAGAAATTTTTCCGCCCTCATAACCCGAAGGTCGTAGGTTCAAATCCTGCCCCCGCAACCAAAGAATCTCAGGAACTCCTTTGCGGAGTGCCTGAGATTTTTCGTTTCTGGGCAGACTTGGGCCTGCGGCCTCCTCGCTTCTGAGGCTGCGGCTCATAACCTGAAGGGCGAGCGAGCGCCGGTGGCGCTCTGCCGCGAGCCGACCGAGGCGGCAGCCGAGACCGTAGGTTCAAATCCTGCCCCCGCAAC
>JABLTR010094291.1_pt1 | contig 17809 bp, 13 predicted proteins | sample 7160071 | NCBI WGS metagenome assembly JABLTR01 (sample SAMN14651230, study PRJNA627086) | human gut metagenome | isolation source: feces | host: Homo sapiens
CGCGTTGCAGCAGGTGGGCCTGGGCGCCCACATCAACAAGAAGCCCAGCCAGCTGTCCGGCGGCCAGATGCAGCGCGTGGCCATCGCGCGCGCCCTTATCAACGACCCCGAGATCCTGCTGGCCGACGAGCCCACCGGCGCCCTCGACTCCAAAACCAGCGTCCAGATCATGGACCTGCTCACCGAGATCGCGAACGACCGCCTGGTCATCATGGTCACGCACAACCCCGAGCTGGCCGAAGACTACGCAACGCGCATCGTCACGCTTACCGACGGCGTCATCCGCTCCGACACCGACCCCTACGAGCCCACCGCCGAGGACATGCACGAGAGCGAGAAGCCCGCGCGCCGTACGAAGATGTCGTTTTTCACGGCGCTCGCGCTTTCGTTCAAGAACCTCATGACGAAGAAGGGCCGCACGCTCATGACGGCGTTCGCAGGCTCCATCGGCATCATCGGCATCGCATCCATCCTGGCGCTGGCCAACGGCGTGAACAACTACATCAAGTCGGTCGAAGAGGAAACGCTTTCGGAGTACCCCCTGCAAATCCAGAGCACCGGCTTCGACATGACGTCCATGATGTTCGGCGCGGCGGGCGAAGGAGCGGAGGCCGCCGGCGACAACGGCGCCGAGGACCAAGGCGAAGACTCCGTGCACGTCGTGGAGATGGTGTCGAGCATGGTGTCGAGCATCGGCTCAAACGACCTGGCCTCGCTCAAGAAGTATCTCGACAGCGGGGAGAGCAACATCGACCAGTACACGAACGCCATCGAGTACACGTACAACGTGGCGCCGCAGATCTTCAGCTCGAACACCGAGAAGCTGCGCCAGGTCAATCCCGATACATCGTTCTCCGCGCTGGGACTGGGCTCCTCCACCAGCTCGAACAGCCTCATGTCCATGTCGATGAGCACCGACACGTTCTACGAGATGCCGAGCGACCCGAACCTGTATCAGAACCAATACGACGTGAAGGCCGGACGCTGGCCCCAAAGCCATAACGAGGTGGTGCTCGTGCTCACCGGCAACGGCGGCATCAGCGACTTCATGCTGTACACGCTGGGCCTGCGCGACTCGGCCGAGCTCGACGACATGGTGAAGAAGTTCGCGGCCGAAGAAGAGGTGACCGCGCCCACCGACATGGAGGATCCCTCGTACGAAGATATCCTGGGCGTCTCGTTCAAGCTGGTCAACGCCGCCGACTACTACGTCCACGACGACGAGTTCAACGTGTGGAAAGACAAGACCGACGATACCGACTACATGCGCAATCTGGTCGAGCACGGCGAGGACGTGCATGTGGTGGGCGTGGTGCAGCCACGCGAAGACGCCGCCGCGACCATGCTGAGCTCGGGCATCAACTACCCCTCATCCCTTACCGACTACGTCATCGACCAGGCCGCGAACAGCGCCATCGTGAAGGACCAGCTGGCGCACCCGGACACGAACGTGTTCACGGGCAAGTCCTTCGACGAGGAGGACGAGGAGGGCAGCGATTTCAACATGGACTCCTTGTTCACCATCGACGGCGATGCCATCCAAGCGGCGTTCACCATCGACCAGAGCAAGCTGTCCGTGGACATGTCCAACGCCCTGAACCTGCAGGGCAGCCTGCAGAACATGCCCGCCGCCCCCGAGCCGAACATGGACGAGATCGCCGGATCGCTCAACATCGACCTGCCGGTCAATCAGGTGAGCGCGCTTATGTCCAACCTGATGGAAGGCTATGCAGCCTATCTGCAGCAGTTCTACGCCGCCAACACCCCCACCATCCCCAACCCCGACTACGATGCAAGCGACCCCGCATCGAGCCCCGTCATCCCCAATCCTGCCTATGACCCCGATGCCAAACCGCTTTCCGCACAGGAATGGCTGAACCAACCTGCCGTGCAGGGGCAGATTATGGCCGGCGTACAGGGCATGGTCGACCAGGACGCCCTTAAGGCCCAACTCGCCACCGCCCTGCAAGGCTACGTGCAAACCACCATGACCACCTATATGACCGCCATGGCAAGCGAGCTGCAATCGCAGGTGACCACTGCGCTGCAGCAATCGATGAACCAGATGGCGAACAACATGGCGTCGGCCATGAGCATCGATCCCGACAAGTTCAAAGACGCCTTCCAGATGAACATGACCGAGGAGGACCTCGGCGAGCTGATGATGTCGCTCATGAACACCGAGGAGGCCTCCTACGACAACAACCTGAAGAAGTTGGGCTACGCCGACCCCAACAAGCCGGGCGGCATCGACATCTACCCCATCGACTTCGAGAGCAAGGAAAAGGTCATCGGCATCCTCGACGGCTACAACGATCGCATGACGGCCGACGGCCAGGAAGACAAGGTCATCACCTATACCGACTTCGTGGGCACGCTCATGTCCTCGGTCACCGACATCGTGAACATGATCAGCTACGTGCTGGTGGCGTTCGTGGCCATCTCGCTCGTGGTGTCGTCCATCATGATCGGCGTCATCACCTACATCAGCGTGCTCGAGCGCAAGAAGGAGATCGGCATCCTGCGCTCCATCGGCGCGAGCAAGGGCGATATCGGCCGGGTGTTCAACGCCGAGACCATCATCGTGGGCTTCACCGCCGGACTGATCGGCGTGGGCGTGACCGCGCTCTGCTGCATCCCTGCGAACATCATCATCTATTCGTTGTTCGACGTGGTAGACGTGGCCTCACTACCGTGGCAGGCCGCCGCAATCCTCGTGGGCATCAGCGTGCTGCTCACGTTCCTAGCCGGCCTCATCCCCTCGAGCGCCGCCAGCCGCAAGGATCCTGTGGAGGCGTTGCGCAGCGAATAGCGGGGGCCACCGCCTTCCTTCAGATCGCAACGGCACGACTCGTGGCCAGGGCGGCTTCATCGCTCTGGCCGAGGCTTTCCAGCAAGGACTCGGCCAGAGCGCAATCCGCGAGCACCCAGACGCGGTCGCCCTGAGATAGGAGGGTGTTCCTACTCGGCTTCATGACGATGCGGGCGCTGTGCTCGAACGCCACCACCAAGCTGCCGTAAGCGTCCTTGAAATCGATCATGGCGATGGTCTTTCCGCGAAACTCGGAGGTCGGCCCCAGTTCGAACGAGAAGCAGCGTGTTTCCCGGGGAGCCCGACCGCTGCCCAGGTAGCGCTCCAGCGTCACGCTTTCCGCCTCGTCCTCGTCTACCATGTCGTCCTTCAGCAGCTTCTGCAGATACCAGTCCACCTCGTCTTCCGTCCCCAGAAATGTGAGCAGGTCGCCTTCGCGAATGCCCAGGGGATCGTTCGGGTCGTTGATGCGACGCCCCAGCTCTTCCTTGGAAAGGCGCGGCACCAGCTCCTCGCCCACCAGGTGCCCGTTCCGCTCGATGGCGATCAGGTCGAGGTTGAAGGCAATGCCGAAAAGATAGTCAGCCGAGCGGATGAGCCCGCGCCCGCTCTTCCGTCCCGTCGCGGCCACCTGCGCAACGTAGAGCTGCCGTTCCACCCAATTCACATGCTCTTCGTCATCGAGCTCCGCCCTGCGCTCGTCCATGACGCTTTGGTTCAGATTGCCAAGGAAGGCGGATTCCATCCTCAGGAACCCAGCGTGAACGGCGCGCGATCGGGCAAGAGCGGTCGCCAGGAGGAAGGCCAGCAGGATCAGCCACCACGAGAGCACGCCTTCCAAAACGTAGACGATGTAGACGAGGGCCATGCTGGACACGGCGACACTCACGAGCGTGAGCGCCACGAGCATCGCCTGCTCGCGCCGCGCGCCCAGCCACAACAGCCTGAGCTCGCCCTTTCGGCTCCCGTAGAACAGGTTCGCCATGAACGCCCCCGTCACGAGAATGCCAGCCACGGAAAGCGCGATACCGAGTGCGGGTTCGGACACGTACCCCCTCAGCAGCGGCTTCACAACTTTGGAAAGCACTTCGGCCGAAGCGACCGCCGCGATCGCAACCATCGCGATGCGCAGCGCCCAGCGCTTGGCGTACTCGCGCTTCCCCGAAGCTCCTCTGTCGTCCGACGACGGCTTACGGTATTCCAGTCGATCGAGCAGCGGCTGGGGCAGCAGCCTGACAAGAAGCCGGTAGACTCCTTCGGAATGTTTGATGTAGAAAGGCGTGGTGAGCGTCGTGACAACCGATACCGATACGATGACGGGATACAGGAAGCCGTCCATCACCCCGAGCGATACCCCAAGCGACGCGATGATGAAGGAGAACTCTCCCACCTGCGACAGGCTCAATCCGCACTTGACCGCGGTCTTGAGCGACTGGCCCCCCAATAGCGCGCCCAATCCACTGAACAGCGGCATGCCCACGAGCACCACGAGCGCGATGACGGCGATGGGCGCGACGTTCTCCGCTATCTGGGACGGCGAGACCATCATGCCCACCGAAACGAAGAAAACCGCTCCGAACAAATCTTTGACCGGCTTGAACAGGACCTCGACTCTATGGGCGAGCGCGGTTCCCGCCAAGATGGAGCCGGCAAGAAACGCTCCGAGCGCCGCAGAAAACCCGATAGCATCGGCCACCAGCACCATGACCAGGCACAGCGCGACAGCCACGGTGATGAGGATCTCGTCGCTGAGCGCCCGTGCGACCCGCCTGAGCGCACTCGGCACCACGAGAACGGCCAGCACGAACCACACTATAAGGTACAGCGCCATCTGCCCGATATCGCGCGCCACTTCGCCACTCTCGGCAGTGCCGACGGCGATGGTGGAGAGCACCACCAAGAGGAAGACGGCGACGATATCCTCGGTTACGAGCGCCCCGAGCGCCAGTTCGGCGAACCGCTTGCCCTTCAGGCCGAGTTCGTCGTATATCTTCGATACGATCATGGTCGAGGATATGGACATCATACCGCCCAAGAACAGGCTCGTGTAGGACGACCATCCGAGCAGCGCCCCCACTGCCATGCCGGTCATCATCATGCAGCCCATCACGACGACGGCCACAACAAACGCGCCTTTGCCGATGGTGGACAGCCGCACGATGCTGAATTCGAGCCCCAACCCAAACATGAGGAAGATAACGCCGATCTCCGACCAAGCCGCGATATCTTCCGCGTCCCCAACATTGGGAATCCAACCGATCGCGGGGCTGATCAGAAAACCCGCAACGACGTAGCCCAGCAGCACCGGCTGCTTGACGAGCTTGCAGATGATCGTCGTAACTGCCGCGGTCGCCATAAGAAGGGCCAGGTCGACCACGAGTTGGGGAATTGCAACCATGCCGCCCTCCCTTGCGCATGACGTCGACCCCGCCGCACAGCGCGGACGACGGCCCACCCGACGGCGACCGCGAGCGCCGTTCGCCCGTATTGTACCCCATCAGGAAGCACCTCGCCTGCGCTCCGCCGGACTGCAAGGTACGGGTAGGTGCACGAGCAACAGATCAGACAACCGCGAACAGGACGGCGAACACCGCCCGATCGTGCTAAGCTGGCTTCACCGAAAGAAGGAGGAGGATCGCATGTATCGCAACATCATCGTCGACAAGCGCGACGGAGCGCTCGTCATCACGCTCGATCGGCCCGAGGCGCGCAATGCGATGTCGGTAGAGCTCCAACAGGAGATCACCCAGGCGCTCGACGAGCTGGAAGCCGACCCCGATCTGCGAGCGGGCATCATCGCCAACACCGGCCCCGTGTTCTGCGCCGGCGCCGATCTTAAGGAGATATCCGAGGGCGTGTGGGACACGCCCCACGCACCGGACGGCACCGACTACGGCTTTGCGGGCGCGACCAAGCGCTACATCGAAAAGCCGCTCATCGCAGCGGTCAACGGCAAGGCGGTGGGCGGCGGCCTTGAGCTTGTCATGGCGTGCGATCTCGTCGTGGCCAGCGACGATGCGATCTTCTGGTTCCCCGAGCCGCGCCGAGGGCTCACGGCTGCCGGCGGAGGCTCGCTGCTTCGGGCGGGCCAGCAGCTCACCGTGAAGCGCGCCAACCAGCTGCTGCTGCTCGCCGAGCCCATCAGCGCCCAGGAAGCGCTCGACTGGGGACTTATCAATTTCGTCGTCCCCGGCGACCACGTGCTCGACAAGGCGCTGGACATGGCAGGCAAAATCGCGCTCGGTGCCCCGCTGGCCATCCAGTACACGAAGCGCACCGTGTATGAGACCATGGGATATCCTCCCGTCTATCCCAACGAAGGGTGGGACATCCTGGAGCAGTACGAGAAGTTCACCGTGGAGAGCCGGGATGCGCACGAGGGCTCGACGGCCTTCGTCGAGAAGCGTCCGCCCCGCTGGGAGGGACGGTAGCAAGGCTTGAACAGCCAAGCCGCCCGACTCGACGGCAGCCCAATCACGCGCATGTGAACGTTATGCGAATCGTGACAGCTGCATAGATTATCCCCTTGCGCGCCGTTTGCGCTCGGAGTACAATAGTCTTATTGAGATTGATTCTCATTAAGATACGACGAGACCGGCACGATGAGAAGGAGCCCCACACATGAAAGTACGTTCCACCGCCCCCACCGCCGAGAACTCCACGAACATGAACGGCTTCGGCACCTGCGAAGTCGGCACTACGCTCGAGAACCTGAAGGCTGCCATCTCCGGCGAAACGGGCGCCTCCGCGAAGTACGCCGCATTCGCCAAGGCCGCCAAGGAGCAGGGCTACGACCAGATCGCCCGTCTGTTCGAGGCCACCAGCGCTGCCGAGCAGATCCACATCGGCCTCGAGTATGCACTCGTCGCCGAAATGGAGCCCGGCTTCGAGAAGCCGACCGCCCCTGAGGCAGAGGGCGCCCAGACCGATCTGAACCTCATCTCAGGTGCGCAGGGAGAGATCTTCGAGACCTCCGACATGTATCCAGCGTTCATTGCAAAAGCCCAGGAGGAGGGCAACGCGAAAGCTGTTCAGGTGTTCACCCGTGCCAAGCTGGCCGAGTCCGTGCACGCCGAGCGTTACCTGGCCGCGTATAACGACCTGGACGCCGCCGACGATGACGTGTTCTACCTGTGCCCTGTTTGCGGTTACATCCACAAGGGCGAAGACTTCGAGAAGTGCCCCATCTGCTTCTGCCCGAAGGCCTCTTTCAAGGCATTCTAGGCGTCAAGCCGATTTTGCGCTCGAAGCGGCGGCCTTCCCGGCTTGCCGCTTCGCCTGCAGAACGACCGCCCGATTCGGGCGGTCGTTCTGCATTTGGGACGTGCACCCGGTTGGATCACGCCAGAGCATGGTTTCGGTCATCGCATGGTGCCGGAAGCCGCCCGCACTTCTGGCTGGCATCGGACACAAACGGAGCTGACCTCCTTGCACTCGCACGACATGGCACGGGTGCGCTATCATGATGTTTTCAACCGAAAGAAGGCTTGCATGGAACCGAAGCGGAATCGGCAGGAACCTGCCTCCCCTACCATCGACGGCATCCTCGCACACAACCGCACGTTCGTCGAGCGCCGCGAGTTCGAACGCTACGCCACCGACAAATACCCCGACAAAAAGCTTGCCATCGTATCCTGCATGGACACGCGCCTCACCGCGCTGCTGCTGGCGGCACTCGGGCTGAAGAACGGCGACGCGAAGATCATCAAGGTGGCCGGCGCCGAAGTGGCGCACCCCTTCGGCAGCGTGATGCGCTCGCTCTTGATCGCGGTGTGCGAGCTGGGCGTGGAAGACATCATGATCGTGGCCCATACGAACTGCGGCGCGCAGCACATGAGCGGCAAGGAGATGGTGGCGAGCATGGAACGCCTCGGCGTCACGCCCGAGCGCATCGAGCTGGCGCGGCACTGCGGCATCGACTTCGACCGTTGGCTCGCCGGCTTCGGCGACACCGAAGAGGCCGTGCGCAAGAGCGTCGATATGGTGCGAAATCACCCCGTCATGCCCCCGCACGTGCGCGTGCAGGGCTTCGTCATGGACTCCGTCACCGGCCAGCTCGCCCGTGTGGCCTGCTAAGCTGGAACCGGCGGGACGCCTGGCGACGCAAGCGCAAAGACGCATGTATCACTCAAGGCCGAATCGAGTTCGGGAGGTCGGGGAAGCAACCAGTATCCTCTTCGAAGCTCCCTTTACCCCTTCGCCTTCAGAGCGTCGGTCATGTGGTTGAACGCGGCATCGCTGAAGCCTTCGCTGTAGGCACTCGGGATGACCACGGTGCCGCCGGACCCCTTCACGCTCTCGTAGAGCAGGTGCATCGTGCGCAGGCGCAGCGCGACGTCGTTTTCCTCATAGACGTGCGCGGCATCCACGAGCATGGCCGAGATGTCCTTTTCCACCTCGGCCAATACCATGCGCGCGTTCTTCTCGCGCTCGGCCTGGGCTTCGGCGGACATGACCTCCTGCAGCTCCTGCGGGATGACGATGTCGCGGATCTCCACCGAGAGCACGGTGATCCCCCACGACGACGTGCGCTCCTCGATGATCTCCTGCAATTCCTGGTCGAGCTGGTTGCGGCGAATGGCCACCTCGCTCACGCTCGCGCGCCCGATGGCGTCGCGCAGCGCGGTTTGAGCCGCCAGCGATACCGAGTTGTAGTAGTTCTCCACCTCGAGGCACGCTTTCTCGGCATCCCACACCATCCAGAACAGCACCGCATCCACGTTGATGGGCACAAGATCGCTCGTGAGCGTTTCCTCTGCGCCGAAACCGGTCACCATGATGCGCTGATCGGCCTTGAGGGCGGTCTGCTCGATGAACGGGATGGTGAAGTACAGCCCCGGTCCTTTCGTACGATTGAATCTTCCGAAGCGCAGCACGACCACCTTCTCCCACTGCATGGCGATGTGGATGGTCATGACCGCCAAGCACGCGAGTGCAAACGCCGCTACGACCGCCCAAACGTCGAAGCGCCCGGAGATTGCGAAGCCCCCGGCTACCACTGCCGCGAACACCACGGCGAAAACGAATGCCGAGAACGCGAGCGGCCCGTTCTGGGACGTCCGTCTATCTGTTCTGGAATTGTATTGCTCGATGGAGAACGGCCTGGGAGCCGTCGCCTCAATCGGCCTTTCCCCTTTGCGATTTCTCATACAAGCCTCGTCTCATGCTCTCGCCCGCGTCAGCTTCCTGCTGGATACGATGGACAACGTCGATCATCCGCAGCATCACCTCGTCGATCGTCATGCCCAGCGATAAACAGCGCCGAATGCTCTCTTCTATTTCGGTATCGACGATCGAGCGCACGTCGTCGGCCGCCCGATCGCCGATGTCGCGCACGAATACGCCACGACCGCGAACCGACTCCACGTAGCCATCGTGCTCGAGGTTGACGTACACCTTGCTCACCGTGTTGTAGTTGATAGCCGCCTCGGCGGCGAGCGTGCGCACACTCGGCAGCTGATCGCCGGGCTGGTAATGACCCGTCTTGATGAGGTAGACGAACCGGTTGCGCAACTGCACCCACACGGGCAGACCGGATGATTCGTCTATCTCGAACAACGCCATGCGCATTCCCCTGATCGTTTATCTCGTACCGTCTTCGGCCGCTTCGCCGAATAACCGAGGCCTTCATTCCGGCCAGCGCGCCCACGTCGCGCTCGCGGCGGCGGCCACGTTCCGCATTGTACAAGAAACGGGCCGATCCTCCACGACGGGATGCGCAACTTCAATGCGTTTCAATGCGTTCCCGACCAAATCACGCAGAAGCGCAGCGCCAACCCGCCCAGGATGCACAGCACGTCCACCGGCAGCAGCTTGAACGACCGGCCCGAAACCGCCATGAGCGTCTCCACCGACAGGGGCGCGAGCACGCCCATGCCCACCACGACGACGAGGAACCACCCGCCGAAGACCTCGCCTCCCAGCAGCATCCGAAGCGACTCGCTCGCCGAAGGGCTCAGGAACGCGGCAAGCACGAACGCCGCCAGCGCAACCAACTCGAGCGCGAGCACCGCCAGATGGACGCGATGCAGGCCGGCTATCCATCGGTCGAGCAGCCACCAGTCGCATACGAACGGCGCCGCGATGAACATCACCGACAGTCCGGAAGATGCCGACGAGAGCGCGAACAGCACAGGTATGGCGATGTTGTTCCACAGTGCGACCGCCTCCATGCACGCCACGTACACACCGGTATACGTCATGAGGCACACCGACGCGACGATACAGGCAACCTCGGCTATCTTGCGGGCGCGGGCGTGCACGAAGGGAACGTAGAACAGGTTCGCCACGACGAGAAAACCTCCGACGATCAGGCTGGCCAGCAGCGTGTACGAGCCGAAGGAGAGAACGGAGGTGGTGGGCTGCGTGAACAGCAGGTAGGCGAACTCAGGTCGGCCCAGATCGAGCAGCAAGCACAGAGCCGCCACGCACAGCATCGCAAAGCCTGCCACGTAGCAGCGCGTCATGAGGGATTCGAACGCGCGGGTCTGGCTGAGCGTGCGATCGAGCGAGCGATGGAACGCGAGTGACCATGCAGAGGTCGCACCCAGCACGCCTGCGCCGCATCCGCCGAGGAACAGGTAGAAAATCACGAGCGCCCCGATCATGTCCGTCCCTCCTCTCGTCAGACGCTTCGTCCATGATAGGGCCTTGCCTCGGCGCTGCCTAGCACTCGTTTCGCGCGAAGACCTGCTTCTCCTCGTCGAATGCGATACCGAAGCGCCGGGCGTAACGCGCGCACAGCCCGAACGCAAACGCTCCTACGCCCCGGTAGTAGTCCGAATCAACGTTCTTCTCGACGGCGTAGCGCCACACAGCCAGCCACGGCAGCACATGCTCAGCCAAAAACGCCTTCTGCTCGTCGGCGGCCACGCGAGCCGCATCCTCCTGACCGTCCGCGAGGGCATCTGCCTCCACGCCGCAAAGATGCCCCATGAATCCCAGCATCAGGCCCAGATGATCGTCGGGCTCTGCGTGGAGCCGCTCGATTTGCAGTCCGCGACGTCGGTACGCCGCGCGCACCTCGAGCGTTTTCTCGCCGAACATCTGGCTGTTCGGTTCCAGGTAGAACGATTCCCAGCATGGGGCGTCGGGCGTGCCCGCGCCCACGAACAGACGGAACCACTCGCGTTTGAGGCCGTGCGCTCGCTCATCGAATGCCCTGCATCCGTCGGCGTCCGACACCCGGGCCGCCTCGACGCACCAGGCGTCCAGGCATGCCAGCCCACGTTGCACATACGCGTCATCCATGCCGTACGGCGCAGCCTCGAACAAGCGCTCTCGAACCTGAGCGGCCACCTCTTCGGTGTCCGGCTCGCAGTACAGCAGCCGCGAGGCCTGCGCGAAGCAGGCCCCTGCGGCAGCGAGCTGCTCCTGATCGTATTCGGTCGTCATCACAGCCTCCTGCCATCGGGCGGAGGGCGCCGGACGAATTGGGAGGGAACCTCTCGTCCGACGCCCCGACCGCCCGTCATGATGTTAGAGTTCTTCCTCCAGGTTCACGAGCGCGCCCGTGCCGCTTCCCGTTTTCTGTGCGTTGCGGTGGGGGTTCACGATCAGGTTCGGACCTGTCGAGTTCACCGGAAGCGGCTCGACTTCAACGTCGCCAGCTCCATAGAGAGCCTCCATGTCCTCTCGCGTGCCGAAATCGAGCGCGCGCATGGGACAGGCGGTCACGCAGATGGGCTTGCCGCCGGCCGCCACTTCGTCTTTGCACATATCGCACTTGATGACCAGACCCGACTCCTCGCTGAAGGACGGCGCGTCGTAGGGGCATGCGGTGACGCAGGCCTTGCAGCCGATGCACGACTCGGCGTCGACCCATACGATGCCGGTATCCTCGTCTTTCTGGATGGCGCCCGTCGGGCAGTTGCCGAAGCAGGCGGGTTCATCGCAATGGTTGCAGGCCACGGACATGAAGTAGCCGAACACGCCGCTGGGTACGTAGCTGCCGGCCTCGTTGAGCTCCCAGGCGCCTCCCTGGTAGTTCAGCACCTTGCGGTACAGGTTGTTCGCCGGCAGCTTGTAGGTTTCCTTGCACGAAACCTGACAGGTCTTGCAACCGGAGCACTTGTTCGAATCGAAGTGGAACGCGTACTGAGCCATGATGCACCTCCCCTATTCCTCGATGCCGACCGGCATAACGATGGGCCGGTTCTTGTCGGGCTCGAGCGTGATATTCCCCGTGTACTTCTCCACCTGCACGAGCGTGCCGGTCCAGGACTGCGAAGCCTGTCCGGATGCCTTGGGCGCCTGCAGGATGTTCGGGTCGCCGCCCATATCGATGCCGGTCGCCTCGTCGATCTGGATCCAAGCGCCATCCTGCAGCGCCACCGATCCGGGGACGAGTGTAGGCATTACCTTTGCCGGGCGCAGCACCTGCCCGTGAGGACTGGTCATAAGCACCAGATCGCCGTTCTTGATGCCACGCGCCTCGGCGTCCACCGAGCTCATGAAGCATTCTTGCGGGAACGCCTCGCGCAGCGACACCACGTTGTCGTTGACCGTATGGGCGCGGCGCAGCGAATGGGGCGTCCATAGCAGCAGCGGATACTCATCGGTCTGCGTGCCCTGGCCTTGCTCCGGGTCGCCGATCTGCCACTTGCCGATCGGGGAGATTTGCGAGTAGCCGAGCGAGTTCACGATGGCAGCCAGCGTCGGACAGTAGATCTCGAACTTGCCCGTCGAAGTAGGTAGCGGATTGGCCGCGGGATCGGCGAAGAACGCGCTCCACGGCACACTCGTCAGCTTGTCGCCCTTCGAGCGCTGCGCCTTGTAGCAACCCTTCTCCTTCAGCTCGGCCACGGTCATGATACCCTCTTGCGGAGCGCCCTCGACGCCGAGCGCGTCGATGTCCTCCTGCGTGATGGTGAGCAGCGGCTGGTAATCCATCGTCGCGCCGTCGACCAGATAGGCCGCACCCGCAAGCGAAGCGTATGTGCGCTCCTCGTCGGTCATCGTGTTGGCAGCCTTGGGATCGAGGTCGAGACGTTTGCACAGCTCTTCGGCAATGTATCCTTCAGGCTTCGACTCGTAGAGCGGCTCCATGATCCTATCGGCCCAGAATACCGTCTCGGAGTTGTTGGTCCAAGCGAGGTTGCCCTTCTCCCACCACGTGGCCACGGGCAGCACGATGTCGCAGTACTGGCGCGATGGATCGAAGAACGGATTGGCGCCCCACACGAAGTCGACCTTGCGGAACACCTCGATGCCTGCGTTTGCATTCGGCAGCGAGTTCAAAGAGTTCTCATAGCCGCCGCTGTAGATGTGATGGATGTCGAGCGGTTTCTTGCCGCCCGGCCAGATATCCCGACCATAGGCGCCGTCGAGGATGGACTGCCAGCATTCGGTGAAGTCGATCTTCTCCCACGAACCGGGATCTTGAATCTCGGCGAAATTGGGCGTGACCATGAGCGAAGGCGGCGTGAGCGGATTGACCGGGTTCTTCTGTGCGCCGTTCGAGGAATCGCCCGCAGTGACATAGGGGGCTCCCGACATGCCCTCATGAAGCCCGACCCACGAGGCGTAGTTGCCCGGCGTGCCCATGCCGCCGTGCATGAACGCGAGCGTGTAGAACACCTGGGCGAACATTTCACCTGCGGGTATCTTCGTAGTCGACTGACCTGCGAAGAAGTTGACGTTCTCGGCACCGGCAAGCTCCTCCGCGAGTTCGCGGATCCGCGCGGCCGGCACGCCGCAGATAGCTTCGGCCCATTCGGGCGTCTTCGGTTCACTGTCGTGCGTGCCCAGCACGTAATCCTTGAAGTTGTCTTCGGCAGGAGCGCCCTCGGGCATGTGCTCGGCGTCGAACCCGACGCAGTACGTATCGAGATACTCCTGATCGAACAGATTGTTCTCGATCTGATGATAGGCCATGCCCAGACAGAACGCCGTATCGGTGCCGGGACGGATAGCCACCCATTCGTCGGCCACCGCTTGTGCGGTCTGGTTGAGCCATGGATCGACGATGATGATCTTGCCGCCCTGCTGACGAGCATAATCGAGCTGGTAGGTGGTGTTGCCGCCCTTGTTCGCCATCCAGTTGCAACCGAACAGGATGTGCAGATCGCTGTCGGCCACGCTCAAGGCGTCGGGAGCCGCCAGCATACCGCCCGTCATGAACATCTCGGGGAGCGGCCACGAGCCGAGCGAGACGGTACCCAGATCGTGATGCACCGCGCCACCGAGGAGGTTGAACATACAGACGACCGGATCGAAGTACGTGTCACCGATGTCGTCATATGCCGCGCACAGAATGGCCCTGTTGCCGTACTGGTCGAGGGTCTTCTTGATCTCGGCCGCGATATAGTCGAGCGCTTCCTCCCAGCTAATGCGCTCCCATTCGTCCTTGCCGCGCATCTCGCCGTTCGGATTATCCGGGCTCCAGCCCTTGCGCTTCATGGGATACTTGATGCGCGCCGGAGACATCATATTGCTGATCTGGGCGCGACCGCGCGGGCATGCACGCCGCTGCGGCACCTCGATCGTGTCTTCATCCTGCTCGTCGGTGCGGATTCTCAGCGGAACGCCATCCTCGACGTACACCCGCAGCAGACAGCGCGAAGATCCGCAGCTGCAGTTGTTCATGCACGCGCCGGTCTTCCATTCGCCGGCAGCTTCGGACCCCTGCTGGCCTCCTCCGGATTCGCCTCCGGATGAAGCGCAGCCCGTGAAGCCCACGAGCGCCGCCGCTCCAGCCGTAGCCGTTCCCCACTTGACGAAACTTCGCCGCGTCAATGTCGTGTCCACGTCTGACCCCCTCTAGATCGCGTCCGGGAGACGCCCCCTGATCGAATCGTCCCCCCGACAATTCCAACCACGACACGGGAAAGATCAGTGCATGTGACACCGTCATATCTTCATATGATACCTTCCCCTGCGGCCATACTATCACCCGCCTCTAGGACAGTCAACGCAAATACCCTGCTTGTACTATCTATTTTAAGGATAATATCGAGTTGATCATGCCAAATTTTGGCAGTGAGCAGCGCGTTTTCAAACCCATTGCCAACCTTTCTATACTATGATAGTATGACAGCATCCATCGACCAAAGGGGGTTGGTCATGAGGTTTCTAATCGCGCTCGTTGTTGCAGTCGCGTTGCTTGCGGTATGCGAACGACCCTTGAAGCGCTATCCCGGATTGTTCTATGCGCTATCCGCCGCACTCGTTGCCCTGTACTTTTTCGGATCGGCATCCAACGCGACGGGCGGCCTCTGGCCGTACTTCCTACCGCTCGTGCAGCGTTGCGCACTGGCCTTCGTGCTCTTCTCTATCGTCATGTTCGCAGGCGCGCTTGAAGACTCCTCCCGTTTGAGGCTTCGAATCATGGCGGTCAGAAGGCAGCTTTCCGTAATGGCGTGCATCTTCGTCGTCGGGCACATCGCCTTCTACGCCGCCTCGTACGTGCCTACCATCGCCGCGACGCCTACCGTGAATCTAGCGCTGTCGCTGGCTCTCGCCACGGCGCTCGTTGCACTCATGGCTATCCTACTGGCCACGTCGCTGCTGGCGGTCAAACAGCGTCTCAAGCCGTCCGCTTGGAAGGGTGTCCAGCGTCTCGCCTATCCGTTCTACCTGCTCATGTACGTGCATCTGGCCCTGCTTCTGCTGCCGTCGGCCCTGTCCGGCAAGGAGACGGCCCTGGTGAGCCTAAGCGTGTACACCGCCGTGTTCGCCTGCTACGCGATACTACGAAGCAGGCGGGCGCTGCAACGGCATGCATTGGCGAGAACAGTCGCATCGCAGTCGCGTACCGAAGCCTCGTAACGTCCGAGAACGAGGCTCAAGCCCGTGGCAGCTTGTCGAGCGCACCTGTTTCGAACACGGTCGCACCGTCCAGCGACGAGATGCGCGCGCCCAGCACGCGACCATCATCGACAAGCATGCGCCCCGTGCATTTAGGAAACCCGCCGCGCTGACGAAACACCGCACCGGGGCAGATGAGCAGATCGGCCGGGCGCGCTTCCTTGCCTGTAAGCAGCTCGGGAACATGGGTGTGACCGTGTACGAGCACCTGCGGTACGGGATCGCCCGGCGCGACGCCTCCGCCGCCCGCGAAACTGATGCGCACATCTCGTGGGTAGTGCGCCACGAGAAAGCGCACACCGTCGATGACGGGTCGAGCGAAACGTTGGACGGAGGAGCCGTACTCATCGAAGTCGTTGTTGCCGAGCACCGCTATCGTAGGCGCGAGTTCCGAGAGTTCGCGCAGGATGGAGGGCCCGCCGATATCGCCTGCGTGGATGATGTAGTCGACGTCGGCCATGGCCGCCAGCGCCTCGCTCGGAAGCTTTCCATGCGTGTCGGAGATGATGCCGATCGTGGTCAAAGCCGGTCTCCTTTCGTGCGGGGCGTATCCCGTTCTTGTGCGCTCATCATCTGCTCGCACGCATCTCAGTATAGAACAACAACTCGCGCATGGCATTCCCTCGCACCGGTCCTACGGCGCGCAAGCGCGATCGGCGATGAAGATGCAAGCCGCCTTCGAGCGCAAGCCGTCGGAACCGCACGGACATGGGAAACGACCGCGCGACGATAAGAAACGGCGGCATACAAGCGCGTTGCGAGGGCTCGCCGCTGATGGCGAGTTGTGCGGGGAGGCTTGCTGCTTGACGGCGGCCTGCCGGGGGTTTGTCGCTTTAGCAGCCTCGTATGCTCGGCCGGAGCGAAGCTCCGGGCACGGGATACCATGCGTTAAAACCTCGAAGCGTCGGACGGACGTGCAGCCAGAATGCGCTTCGAGATCGACTATGGCGAAGTTGACGAAACCGTAACTTTTGGCACTCGCCGGTTGACAGTGCTAATTGTCGGATTTATAACGTTGTCGTACAGAAAATCATATAGAGAAAGGCTTAGATTTCCTACGCTCGTTTTGAGCACTTCAGAGAATCCGAGCCGCACACGAAATGGAGATGATCGATATGGCCATGATGGTACCGATGAGAAGGAACCGCAACCTGTTGAGCGAGCTGATGACCGATCCGTTCGACGCATTCTTCGACGCCGCATCCGCCCCGATGCAGTCCATGCAGAAGATGGCGCCCACGCTCATGCGCACGGACATCAAAGAGACCGACGATGGCTACGAGCTAACCATCGATCTGCCCGGCTTCAAGAAGGACGACGTCCAGGCTGATCTGAAGGACGGCTACCTCAGCATCACCGCTCAAACGCAGAGCGAATCCGAGGACAAGGACGAGAAGGGCACGTTCGTCCGTAAGGAGCGCTTCAGCGGCAAGTGCAGCCGCACGTTCTACGTCGGCGACGATATCGAGGAAGACGACATCAAGGCACGCTTCGAGGACGGCGTGCTCAAGATCGACGTGCCCAAGAAGCAGGAGCAGCCCAAGCTCGAGGAGAAGAAGACCATCGCCATCGAAGGCTAATCCGCAGGATGCCCGCGCGCCTGCAATACGGCGTCCGAGGTGCATCGAAACATCTTTTCAAACGAACCGGACCCTCGAAGGGTTCGGTTCGTTTTATTCTAAAGTACATTGCGCCTGCTGGCGCGCTACACCATAGATTATCGGATTTTCACTGCGGCGCACGCCCTCCTATGATCATTGACGAACGCAGAGCCGGACTTCGCCCTGAAGTTTGCTCGCGTGCATAGCCCCGCATGCTATGATGCGCCCCGAGGAACGAACCGCGAGCTTTTCGTGAAGGAAACGGCTTTTTGCAGGAGGCACTATGGCCGAACAACCGCGCAGCCAAACCAGTCGCGACCTCGAAACGTTTCGGCGCTGGGTGGCCGAGACGCCTGTAGGCGGCATGGTGTTCTTCGGCGGCGCGGGCGTGTCAACCGAAAGCGGCATCCCCGATTTCCGTAGCTCAGACGGGCTGTTCGTCCAGAAGTACCCCTGCCCTCCCGAGCAGATGGTATCCCGCAGCTTCTTCGACGCGCGCCCGCGCGAGTTCTTCGATTTCTACTGCGAGCGCATGATCGCGCTCGACGCGCGGCCCAACCAGGCGCAGCGGAAGCTGGCCGAGCTCGAG
>JABLTR010026622.1_pt1 | contig 17785 bp, 14 predicted proteins | sample 7160071 | NCBI WGS metagenome assembly JABLTR01 (sample SAMN14651230, study PRJNA627086) | human gut metagenome | isolation source: feces | host: Homo sapiens
ATAGGAATAAATCTCTTTCTAGTAATGTTTCGCAACTCTACTATAACGGATTTATTCCTTTTTGTGTTTACACAACTTATTTTACACTACCTATATACTTTGAAAGAGTTTTGATATAAGTATTTTGTTAAAATAATTATTATTAAAAAATATTGGAAATTATAACAGATTTAACTATACCAATTTCAAATTTTTTATAAGTAGCTAATTTTATAAAAAACTCTGCTTATTAATTTTGTCATTTAGATTAACAAAAAATTAGTTTATTATTAAAAAACAGAAGATTAGTCTAGCAAATTACTAGACTATATTTTTGAAACCTTTGAAAATAATTACTGACAGACTTGTCAGCAAAAAAACGTGACCAAATATCGTTCACGTTTTCCTTTTTTTACTTACATAATCTACTATTTGAAATTGACCATCGATTTAATTGGTTCATAGGATTTCCGATGAATTCTTGTGATACCATATTTTGTCAGAGCTGCAAGATGTTTTGCTGTTCCATAGCCTGCATTATGTTCAAAATCATATTCTGGAAATTCTAAAGCGAAATCCTTCATCATTTCATCACGAGTCACTTTAGCTACAATTGATGCGGCCGCAATTGAAGCTGAACGAGCATCTCCATGAATGATTTTCGTCTGAGCAATGGGCAAATCTAAAACCATCGCATCTATTAAGAGATGTTCAGGTTTAAGAGATAATTTTGATACTGCCTGAATCATTGCAATTTTTGTCGCCTCATAAATATTTACTTCATCAATTTTTTCGGCATCAACAATTCCAACTCCAATCGCTAGCGCTTTTTCTTGAATTTCAGATAGAATAGCATGATGCTTTGATTTTGGCACTTTTTTACTATCATTCAAACCACGAATTTTACAATTCTTTGGCAAAATTACTGCAGCTGTGACCACAGGACCAGCAAGGGGGCCACGTCCAACTTCATCAATCCCTGCAATTAGTTCAATTTCTTGACTATAAAGTTCTTTCTCAAATTCTAACATTTGTTCCAAACGTTCATCTTCTGCGCATTCTGCTAAAATTTGTTTTTTTCTACTTTTCAGAGCTGCTTGAACTCCTGCACGTTCGTCTGTTTCAAATTCTAAAAATTCTTTTGCTGACAAGTCTGTCAGGTCAGCTAACCGTGCCTTAATTTCTTTAATGGTCTGTCCCACTTTATTCACCAACTCTCAAAATTACTGACAACTTTCTTGTCAGTGATTTTACATAATATAATTTATGTCAATTACTACTGACAGAACCAGCAACAATTAACTATTTTTTTAATTAAAGTTCGTCAGTCCCAACTTCATCCAAGCAAAATAGTCCTAGTTTACCATCTCGGACATCTTTGACAAACATATTGTAGAAACGGTCATAATCATCACGGAATCCAAATCTAGCAGTCAATTCCATTATCAAATCTGGAATTTCAAGTTCCAAATCTTCTTCCGTCATTCGATAACGTTTCATTGTCACAGAACGATAATTTTTCAAAAAATGATCTAAACCAAAAATAGTCACTTCATCCATTGGCAATAAGTCATCTTTGATTGCACCAGTCAAGGCCAATTTTAATCCGACAAGTTGGTCCTCAAATTTCGGCCACAAAATCCCCGGTGTATCCAATAATTCTAATTCTTTATTTGTTCGAATCCATTGCTGACCTTTAGTGACCCCTGGGCGATTTCCTGTCACCGCAACTTTTTTACCTGCTAAACGGTTCATCAATGTTGATTTACCAGCATTTGGTATTCCAATAATCATAGTACGTAAAGTAGTATGAGCAATTCCACGCTCCTTATCATGAGCAACTTTGTCAGCCATCAATTTTTTAGCTGCGACGGTCAATCGTTTAGCCGTATATTCTTCCTTCGAATTGATAGCCAAAGTTACAAATCCTTGCTCGTCAAAATATTCAATCCACTCAGCTACCTTGCTTGAATCAGCCAGATCAGCCTTATTTAAAGCAATAATTCTTGGCTTATCCCCAATAATTTGCCCCAACATAGGATTGCGTGAAGACATAGGCAAACGTGCATCGACCAATTCAATCACAAAATCAACATATTTTAAATTTTCCTGCACCTGACGACGGGCTTTGGACATATGTCCTGGAAACCATTGTATAACCATATTAATACTCCTCAAATTATCTGTACATCACTACAGCTTTTATATATTTTTAATTTCACATTCAGATAAGAATCAAGACTTAGCTGAGTTTTCATTCTATTAAAAGAATACAAGTTTGAATTCTAATTTTGTCCTCTTTTTAAAAACCTAGCCAAAAGAATATTAAAAATGGACAAAGATTACCTTATCCATTTTAGCATTTTTCAACTTTTTTTGTAATCCTCAATTTTCAGGATTCAGATTTTCCAATTTTTAATAAATCAAGACCCAAAGTTAATTCTCTTAAGACCTTTTTAAAAGCCTCTACAGAAAAAGATTGTGATGTTGTCAAAGTTAAGAAAGTTTCTCCCCGATCAGTAATCGTGTAGTCTGTATCATAAAAACCATTCTTTTGATAGAATTTTAGGCGTTTTACTCTCTGTTCATAATTATCCGCTTCTGGATCAAGTCTTTCAATATTCAACGTAATATTTTTATCTTGAAATTTTTCTTTTAACGTTTCAAAAATCGCTGAACCATAACCTTTAGACTGAACCTGATTATTAACTGCCAAATATAAAACAAAAATCATCTCTTCATGACTGACAAGATAAGAAATACCACAAAACTCATCATATTGATAGTAAGCCCAAAAATACACATTTTTCTTTAAAGCCCAAAGTTTTAACAGCCAAATTGGATATTGTTCTTCTTTAGGAAAGGAATTTTTTACTAAATCTATGACTTGATGATATTCCGGTAAAGTTTTAGATACATTTTTTATTTCTAAATTCATCACTTCTCCTCTACTTTAAGGGTAATAAATTGATTATATCAAAAAAGATTTAGAGGTCATAATGAAGTCCTGCCAAAAAAGTAAATCTTCCCAAGCCATCATAAATTCTTAAAGCGTTTAATCATGAAGAAAAATGAAGCGCCTAAGAGAGCTAACGAACCTAAACTATAAGATAAAATACTAGAGCTTTCCCCAGTATGTGGTAAACTTTTCGATTTTTTTCAATAGCTATTATTTTTTGACTCTTGATATCTTTATCTATTGATGACTTCTTTTGGGCTTGGTTTTCAGTTAATTCACTACTGTGATTCAAAACTTTTGCATCACTATTCTTAGGCACCTGAGCGTTTGATGCGTCAGTTGTATTAATCTTGCTTATCCCATCTGTATCTTTCTTAACATAAAATTTGGCTTCACCTGTCTCTCCACCAATAAATGTTGGAGCATATGAACCTTGACTCTTGTCTAAAACATAACCTTTGAGTGAGGCAATCTGGGTTTCAATTTCTGATTCATGTGATTCTAGCAAATGACCCGGAACATCTGTGATATCAAAGCTTTTAAGCACCTGACCGCTTGAGGAATCGATTATATTGACATTAATCGTTCCACTAGTTGCCCTCTTGACATAAAACTTAGCGTCACCTGTCTCTCCACCAATAAATGTTGGAGCATATGAACCTTGACTCTTGTCTAAAACATAACCTTTGAGTGAGGCAATCTCGGTTTCAATTTCTGATTCATGTGATTCTAACAAATGACCCGGAACATCTGTGATATCAAAATTTTTCAGTACCTGACCACTTGAGGAGTCGATTATATTAACATTGATTGTTCCACTAGTTGCTTTCTTGACATAAAACTTAGCGTCAGCCGTTTCCCCGCCAATGAAATTTGGTGCATATGAACCTTGACTCGGATCTAGAATGTAACCTTTTAATGAAGCAATCTGGGTTTCAATTTCTAACTCATGCACTTGCAGTTGAACATTTGAAAAATCTGTAATATCAAAACTTTTAAGCACTTGACCTGAAGAAGATTCAATAATACTTATTTCAATTGTTCCTTTTTTAGCTTGTTCGTTTCCATTTTCGATAGTAGTTGTACTCTCATCAGCATGGATGTTCTCGTGAATAAGAGTTTGTGGCCCTAAAAGTGTCAATGCAATGACTCCATAAATTACCCATTTTTTCATTTTTTTGCTATTCATAGCTCTCTCCCAAAATGTCTTTTTGTGTTCAGTTTTTATAAGATTCAATTTTTGTAATAAATAATCTTATATTTTTCGGACACTTTACGTTATTGTGTACAATAACACTGTCGATATTATATGCCTTTTTTTCTTAAATTGCAAAAATTTATGAATATTCTAATTTATAATTAAAACATAATTAATAATTATGCTTTTTTAATTTCTATATCCTTCAATCATTAGTAAAATAAAAACAAGCCATTTGCATCGTTTTGCAAGTTGCATTTATTTGTAATTAAATAAATGCATTATGTTGCATAATCAAATAGTCTATGATATGATGATAAGTAAGAAAGGAGAGCAAATGTTATTAGAAGAAAGACTATCACAAATTAGCCAAATCGTTGATGAACAAGGCAGTGCCACAATTGACTTTTTAGCTCAAAAACTTGAAGTTTCAAAAGATACAATTAGAAGAGATTTAATGAAATTAGAATCCAGAAAAAAATTGCATCGAGTTCATGGTGGAGCAATTCCAATCGGTAAAGAGGCTGAAATTTTAAATTATGAAGAACGCTCAAATATTTCCAGTAATCTAAAGAAAAAAATAGCAAGTAAAATAAAAAATCTCATTAAAGATCATAGCACTCTTATTTTTGATTCATCAACAACCGTCGAAGCTGCTATTAAACAACTTGATAACCTCTCTATCTCAACCATCACAAACTCCCTTACCAATGCAATATTACTTTCAAAGTATGAGAAGGCAACCGTACAACTTCTTCCAGGAAAATTAAACAAGAATCAACTATTCTTGTATGGCGCGGAGACTGTTGAAAAACTCTCTCAATACCAAGTGGATTTTACAATCTTAGGCGTTTTTGCTCTTTCTAATGATGGCTTATTTATTCATACGCAAGAGGAAGGCATTGTCAAAAGAAAAATGATTCAACAAGGTAAGCAAGTCATAGCACTAGCAGATCATACTAAACTTAATAAAGAAGGATTCTTTAAAATTTGTGATTTAAAAGAAATAGACTACCTCATTACTGATGAAAAAATTGAAGGTGAATTGATGAAAAATTTAAATGATAATAATGTGAAAGTAGTGACTATAAATGAATAAAGAAATTGTTTACGAAAGAATAAACGAACCAAAGCTCTTTAATAATGTTCCACCAGTTACACTAACGGACAAAACATTAGAGGAACGAAAAGAAAAGCTTTTATCAATAATGGCTAAAGAACAATATGATGCACTAATCATCTATGCGGACAAAGAATATGGCAGTAATTTTGAATACTTTACTGGCTTTATTCCGCGCTTTGAAGAAGGATTGCTCATTATTGATAAAAATGGTAAGGCCACGCTTGTTTTGGGTAATGAGAATTTAAAAATGTCTAAACACTCAAGAATTGACGCTAATCTAATTCATTACCCTCAATTTTCTTTGCCAAATCAGCCCATGGATAACGAAAAAAGTTTAACTCAAATTTTTAAAGAGTTAGAACTTTATAAAAACAAAAAAATCGGCTTAATTGGTTGGAAGATGTTTACAACGCAAAATGAAGAACCTTCAGAATTATTTGATCTTCCCTGTTTTATTGTAGATGCGCTAAAGAATTCACTCTCAACAGATACAATTGTCACTAACGCTGCCCACCTTCTCATCGGTCCAAAAGGAATTCGAACAATAAACAATGCAAATGAACTCGCACATTATGAATATGGAGCAAATCTAGCCTCTCGGTGCATTCTAAATGCCATGAATCAGCTAAAAATAGGAATGCGAGAAACAGAGATTGGAGCACTCCTCTCTGATGAAGGCCAAGCTCATTCTGTGATTACAATTGCAGCTGCAGGAGAAAGATTTGAAAATGCCAACTTCTATCCAACCTATAAAAAAATAAAATTTGGAGAAGCAATCTCTATGACGACAGGTTTCAAAGGAGGATTATCTAGTCGGACTGGATTTTTAATCAATGAAGAAAGAGAATTGCCTGAAAATCAAAAAGACTATCTTGAGCGTGTAGTTATTCCCTATTATAAAGCTATTGTGGCATGGTTAGAAAATATTTCGCTAGGAATGTTAGGCGGAGAACTCTATGAAATCATTGATAAAACCTTACCAAAAGCTTCTTATCATTGGCACTTAAATCCTGGTCACTTTGTGGCCGATGAAGAATGGATGTCCTCACCTTTATCTAAAAATTCTCAAAGACAGATAGCTAGTGGCATGATCTTTCAGATTGACATTATCCCATCTGTTGCTGGCTATACTGGTGTAAGCGCTGAAGAATGTGTAGCCATAGCTGATCAGTCTCTTCAAAATGAATTGAAAGCAAAATATCCTGAACTTTGGGAACGAATTACAAGCAGAAGAAACTACATTATCAATGAATTAAAAATAGACCTAGGTCCTGATGTTCTTCCTTTATCAAATACAGTCGGATACTTACGGCCCTTTCTACTAGAAAAAAATAAAGCTTTGAAAGTAAATTAAAGTCATATCCTTATCAAAAAAGAGACCTAGTTGCTAGAGCTCTTTTTTTCATTATTAAAGTTAATTTATCAAGGAATTAAATCAGACAATAAATTTGAAAGTTCAAAACCTGTATTAATTTTTGAATAAATAGAACAAACCACAAAGAGCTTTTTATTTGAAAAGCTGACCATCTTTGATTGTCCTGATGATGCAGGGATATGATGATGACCATGAATTGCTCCAATAATATTAAATTTATCAAATAAATTCAATATTCCTCTATGAGCACATTTATAAGATTTATTATAGGATTTACTTTTTGGTGAAAGCATACTTAATTCATTAAATAATGGCGCATGAGAAATAATTACAGTTGGAATGTTTCTATCTTGAGCAAGTAGTCTTTCCATTTCAATAGCGATAAAATTTTGTAGTTCTTTCTTTCTCTTTGAAAGGGCCAATGGTATGGTTAATCCAATATAACGTATTCCCTCATAAATCACAGATTCATTATTTAATATCTTCATTTTGGGATAATTTTGAGCTAACTCATCTTTTATGAGCTCATAAAAAGAATTGTTCCCCACTGGTAATTTTGCCCATGCCTGATTTGGGTCAACAACTAGTTCTTCAAACCATTCTTTTTCTCTAAAAGCATTCCATTTACTCTTCTTAAAAATTATATTGTCTGAAAGAAGGTCTGAAAGCTCATGATTTCCAATAACATAAATGCCTTGCATTTCTGTATCTGAAACTATAGAATTGGAAACATTTCCTACCAAAATATTGAAGTTAGGATTAGAAAACGGGAGTTTTCCGTTCTGACTATCAATATCTGAAATGACATTAATTTTATTGTCATTCTGAGTGGAATGAACATTTTCAAAATATTGCTCGAGTTCTTTCGGAGCTTGACTGTGTGCAACATAATTTTTTCTTAGAGCTTTCAATTGATTACCCACATTTGATTTCAGTAATGGTTTGGTCATCACTTGACTAATTGGCTCAGAAACTTTAAGATTTTCAATTTCTACTTTAAGAGTTGCTGGAAGATTTTCTAAGCCAACATTCAAATCTGATTGACTTGTCAGTGCTAAAGACTTGGGTTGGTCAAGATAACCTTTTTCGCTAGTTTGTTCATAAGCAGAATCAAGCAATTGGACATTTTTTCCATCGGTCGAAATCGGTAATGTCTGAGTCACTTCTACTACAAATTTCAAATACTCTGCTAAATAAGGAGAAATTCCGGTTTTTATATTCTCACTATATAAAAACTTACCTGCCAAATTAGCCGAAAGAGGTCCCGTTTCATCATGTTGCATTAATCTTCCTAAGACTTGCATTTCAAATAAAGCGTCCTCAAAAATTTGTTGATAAGCCCGCTCAACTTCATTGGAATCAAGCGTAACTTTTCTTCCGCTTACTTGAAAAATGGATAAAGCCAGATATTTTTTTAGATTATTTTCATGACTTTCAATATATTTTCTTGTCTTTGTCGGATGCAAAATTGATTGAATCAGTGCTTTTTGTATGTAATTCCTACCTGTATCATAAGGAATTGCAGAGTAAATTAAATCGCCTTTGCTCTCAATCGTCAGTGATTGGGAGTTTAAATTATAAACCAATTGAAAATACTGATTATGATAAATAACTTTGTTGACAGAACGACGTCGGTTTTCTGGATAAAGTTCAAAACGGCTTTCTAATAAATTTTGACTGATTTCAAAATTATTTTGTTTAATTTCAATCGCAGTTTCCAAATTTTCTTTTTGCTCATTTAACATGTCTTTAAAAATTTCATTTTTAGCCTTCAAGTCATCAAGTCCCTCTATATTTTTTATAACCTTAATAAATTTAACTTTTTGATATCATCAGAGCTTTGATAGACTTAAATTAACGATTATATCCTGTTTTATTCTAAATCTATTATATCAGATAAACATTTTAATAATACTTCTAAAATAAATCACTTAAGCAAAAATAGCTAATATCATCATATTAGCTATTTTTCTAAAATCACCGATAAATCTCCCGACCTTGATCATCTGGAATACCAGACATTCGATAAAAATAAGTATTAACTTGGTCTCGCCAATTTCTGGCATGTTCCAGTTGACGCTCTAAACGATCGGCAACATTATCATAAGTTGCTTCATCAACTTGCCCCTTCAAAGATTTCCAGCTTTTGATATAAGATTTAACGCGTTCAAAACCTTCAAAATGTTGGTCATAAATAGTTTGAATCAATGTCTTTCCATTATGCAAAAGATGACCATATTCAACATAATGGAAAAAGAGTAGAATTTCATCCGGAGTTTTGCTTTTATCTTCAAAAACCTTGGCTACTTCTGGCGCGTAAAGACTAGCAAAGCCCGTTCCAGTCGCAGTCGTTCGGTCAATACCAAGACCGTTGCGGTCGGAAAAATGATAAGCGCCCCAACGATCATACTCATAACCATTGATTGAAGGCCCATAATGATAATGAGGAACCATCATTGAGCCCACAGCAAGCGGGGCGTTGTAGAGTTCATAAGTTTGATTAGAATCAATCAGGAGCTCAAAAATCTCTTTTTGGACCTCTGCTTTTACTTCTGAAAAAGTCAATGCAATCCATTCTTGCAAAATCTCAGTCGCTGTCAAATCATTGTTCCAACACATGCGGCCAAAACCATAAAAATTAGCTTGGGATAGCTTATTCCCGCACCAATTTTCGTCCATTCCCACATTGCCAATGGCAATAAAACCTGAATGAGTCGCGACTGGAGAATTAGCCCTTATCGTGTCTTTTGGCTGACCATAGTTATCAAAATGAATCATTTCCAACCATTGAGGAAGAACATAGTTCAGGTCAAGTTGATGCCCTAAATACTCGGCTGTGATTTGAAATTCCATTAATTGATTAGTCTTTTTAAGTGCCCCAAACAAGGGCATCAAGGGTTCTCTCACTCCAAAATCAATAGGTCCAAACTTAATCTGTAAAATCACATTGTCAGAAAAATCACCATCAAGAGGCATGAAGTTTTCATAAGCTGCCTTAGCTCGGTCATTTTTACGCTTCCGCCAATCAGTCTGAGAATTATATACAAAAGTTCGCCAAATGACAAGTCCATTATATTTTTCAAAAGCTTTCGCTAGCATATTGGCCCCGTCAGCATGATTTCGACCATATTGATAAGGACCAGGTTCACCCTCAGAATCTGCCTTAACGACAAAACCACCAAAATCAGGAATGACTTCATAGATATGGTCAATGGTTTGTTGCCACCATGTATATACATTTTCATCCAAGGGGTCAGACGTTTTTAGCTCACCAATCAATTTTGGTGCTGCCCAATTAATGGCTAAGAAAGTCTTTAGACCAAAAGTAGCAAAAAGTTTAGAAATTTCCCCTACTTTCTCAATGTAAGGTGAGACAATCAAACTTGTTCCTAGCCCTCGAACATTTACATTATTAAGCGAAATCGCATTAATTCCAATTGAAGCAAGAAAGCGAGCATACATTTTCAAGCGCGTGAAATCATTACGAAAGATGTCTGTTCCAATATTTTTTACAGCAAAAGAACCTGTGTCTGTATTGTCATTTGAACCAAAGCGACCAAAGAAAATAGACTCACCAGCATAGCCACGCTCAATAGTTCTATCCACTTGATCCCAATGATTAATCATTCGCAAAGATTGAGCAGGTGCTGATTTTTCAGATAAGTTGGCTCCTGACAGCTTTAAGCGCAAATAAGCATAAAATCCATAAAGCAAACCAACTGACGAAGCGCCAATAATCTCATTTTCTTTGACCTCATAAGCTTCCAAGTTATCATCTAGCTTACTATTTACTGACAAGACCACTGTTGCTTCTGACTTTTCTCCTGTCAGCTGACAACCTAACCATTCACAGATTTCTGAGCGCAAGCGAATCGTAATTTTATCCTCATACTCCAGATTCACATAGAAAATCTCATTGGTCAGTCGTTTTTTCAGTATTGAAAACTGTAGCCACATTTCATCTATCGCCATTTTTTAACCCTTTCCATTTGACCAATAAGTTCAACTTCCACCAAAACCTGTTTTCGCTCGCTTATCACGTGAATAATAAATATAAGCTTCATCATTAAGTTGAGCTCCCAATAATTCGGGAATGCTCTTAAAAGTAAAATTTTCTTCCTCAAGATAATCTAAAATTTCTGGTAAAGCCAAAACATCTGCTTCTTGAAAATCATGCATCAAGACGATATCCCCATCTTTAGCTTTATGGATAGCTTCAACACATTTTGCTGGATTTCCATGGTCCCAACTCATCGTATCCAAAGACCAACAGATAATCGGACGTCGAATGATGGCTAAGGTATGAGCCTCACAATCCCCAAAAGGTGGACGAACAAAGTCAAGTTTCTCCCCTGTCAGTTCATAAAAAAGGTCATCTGTTTTATTAAGTTCTGACAAGATTTCTTTATCTGATAAGTCGGTCAAATGACGATGATGATAAGTATGATTCCCGAAAGCGAAAAGTTCATTTTCTGCCGCTACTTTTAGAATTTCAGGATATTCTGCCATATGCTCACCCCATATCATGAAAGTTGCTGGAATTTTTCGATTAGTCAGTTCATCAAGCACCCGAACTGTTCTTGTTCCCCAAGGTCCGTCATCAAAAGTTAAGGCAATTTCTTTTGTCATTATTTTCTCCATTTTTATGACCAATCTTTTTGATAATTTCCTGACAAAGCAAGGAGAGCAAAAAAGTAAAGAAGATTATCATAATAACGATACTTGCCTCTTCTAAGATTCAAATTCCAAAAATAGTTGAGATATTTCAAAGACAAAATGGAGTCAAAATCATTGGTGACAAGTGAAGCTTGAGCTAAAGTTGACCATAGACCAATCGGATGATGGACTTTTAGAGGTGGAAATCCTTCCGCGGTCTGTTCTTATTTCCTTAAAGGCTGGCCATTTATTTTAAAAACAGGAATTTCTTTATCACTATTAAGATAGATTTCAAAGAATTTTTGAATATTTAAAGCAATCTGACTTTGTCCAATATCTTTGTGCTCCCAAATCCAGTCCAACCCAATATTAGCAGCCGTACGATAAGCATCGCTAAAGAAAGTCCAGTGACCATCAATATCATAGGGTTTTCCATCATAATCCGCATATTCTGGCGTAAGTCCAGTTTTAGCATTTGCTGATTTGAGCCAATACTTTCGTGCTTCTTCCTCAGCCTTCAGAAAAAAAGCTGAATCTTCTGGATTTCCATATTTGGCATAAAGCTGATAAAAATGTAGTAAATGATATGATGGATCAGTCATCTGTCGATTAGCAACAAACTTAATATAGGTGTTTTTTGGTTCAAACATGGGATATCCATCCTGATTTTCCCCTTTATGAACCATGGCATGAAGTAAAGCTCTTGCTTCATCCCCGTATTCTTTGATTTTCCATCTCTTTTCAGCCAGCAATAGTGCTGCTGCAAAATATTCTTCACCATCTGGTGCTGGGCCGTCACTATTGGGATGACCATCTAGTCCACAAGACCAGATAAAATAGCCTTCATTTTCATGCCCTTTAGGGACTGTCATATAGGTTTTTACCCACGCCCATAAACGAGAAAAGATTTCTGGTTTGTCCAATTGCAAAGCAATCATCATTCCATAAGACATTCCTTCTGTTCTGACATCATCATTGCCTGTATCGACAATATAAGCCTTGTCTTCTTCTTCAAAATAGAGACGTTCAGGAGAATCTTGTCCAAAGAGAATTTCAAAGACTTTCTCTACTTTCTTGTCAATGGCTTCTTTTGAAGCGACTTTTAATAATAAGTTTTTCATCTTAACCTTTGACGCCTCCTGCTGTTCCTCCACCGACAATAAAACGAGAGAGAATCAGATAAACAATAATAATGGGTGCAATCGTAATCGAAAGACCAGAGTACACTGCTCCCCATTCAACCGTATGACCTCCAGCCCCTAAAGCTGTCATTGTTTGTACCATCATTGGTAAGGTATAGAGATTTTTGTCAGAAATCAGCATCAAAGGCATTAAAAAGTTATTCCAACTAAAGACAAAACCAAAAATTGCCATTGTTGCTAGACCCGGTTTCATCATTGGCAACATTACAGAATGAAAAATCTTAAGCTCACTCGCCCCATCAAGTCGAGCCGAATCTGCATAATCCTTATTGTAGACTGTTCCCATATACTCTACTAAGAAAAATATCGAAGCAGGCGCACACATTCCTGGTAAAATCAAGGGAATATAATTATCCAAAAGATTAAGCTGAATCATAAATTGATAGAAACCGACCATTGAAACTTGACCAGGAATCATAATCAAAGCAATTACAAAAGCATAAACCAAGCGTTTTGCTTTAAAATCATAAGCGACTAGAGCATAAGCAGCCAGTGCCGAACAATAAACGGACAAAGCCGTTGAAACCACAGCGATAAACGCCGAGTTAAACATTCCATGTCCTAAGTTAAAATCATAACTTAACAAAACTTTAATATTATGTCCTAGCGAACTCCCCGGCAAGAGAGAAACTCCGGTATTAAGCTGAACTACCGAACGTGTTGAATCTGCCAGCATGATTGCAAAAGGCAAGAGACTCAAAAGTGTCAAAATACCAAAACAGATATAAATCAAAGTACGTCTGGCTCTTAGTGAACCTGCATAGCTTTTATTCATCAATCTTTACCTCCTACCAAATCCTTATTGCTCGTCCGTTCACGGAAGAAACGGAAAAGAGCAATAGAAACAATCGCCACGATAATCAACAGAATCACTGATGCTGCTGCCGCAATTCCATAATTTCGGTATTGAAAGGCCTGATTGTAGATAAACATAGCCAGCGTATAAGTTGAATTTTGTGGACCACCTGAACCAGAAGATAAAAGATAAGGAATATCAAACACTTGTAAGCCACCAACAAAGCTGGTTACAAATGTGTACATGACAATCGGACGCAATAAAGGTAAGGTAATCTTTCTAAAAATCTGTCCGTCAGAAGCTCCATCTATCCGTGCCGCTTCAAACAAAGCATCATCAATCGAGGAAATCCCAGCGACAAGTACTATCGCCGTTGAACCATACCACATCCAAAATTGTAAGAAGATGATAATACTTCTTGTCCCCCAAATAGACTGGAAGAAATTGAATGGATGACTGATAATATGCAGATTTGTGAGCAAAAGATTGGCTGGACCATTTGGATAACCAAAAATCCCCAAAAAGAGCGCCGCAATAGAAGCTGCCATAATCATATTTGGCAGATAAAAAACTGTTTTCCAAAAGCTATTACCTTTTAGATTGAGCTTCCGATTAGTCCACCAAGCAGCAAGAATCAGAGCCATTAAAATTTGTGGTACAAAATTCATTCCCCACAAAAGTAAAGTGTTTTGAATACTCGTGATAAACAAAGGAGTATTCTTTAAAAGTGTAGAAAAGTTTCCTAAACCAACATTTGTGGCCTCGGAAAAAGTTTGAAAACCATTCATACTCGTAAAGCTAATCGCAATCGAGTAAATAATTGGATAAAGTTGAAAGACGATAAATCCAACGAAAAAGGGAATTAAAAAGTAATAACCAAAACGGTTGTACCTTTCAAAAAGTTTTTTCTTGGATGACTTTTTTTTGGTGTTTTCCATATCACCCTCCTCTAAAAAATAAAAGGGAAATTGAATAATGTTATTCACTCATCAGAAACTTAATTCCATTAAAAAATGGTAATAGCTTCAACTTAAAGCGAATATCTTTATTTATTTCCCTTATGTTTTATAATTAGTCAACGCTCAAAGCTGGATAAGCTGACTTCACATCGTTTTTGAAGTTTTTTAAAGCCTTATCCTTTGTAATCTTACCATTGGCATAAGGGTTAACAACATCATTAATCCAGAGGGATTGGATGTTTTGGTCATATTGCGTTTGATTTTTACCGTTAATATTTTTAGCAACGTTAGAGAAGATTGGATAGGGATTTTGTCCACCAAGCAGTGAAACAGAAGCGTCTTTACCTACTGTATCATTTACAGTTTTGACAGAAACAAAGTCATTTTGCGTTTTTGCTTCCCATGTTTGGAATGTTTTATCTGTACTCAAATAAACTGAAAGGGCAGAGGCTGCATCAGAATTTTTTGCTCCCTTAACACCAGCTAACCAAGTTCCACCCCAAGAGTAAGAAACTGGTCCAGCAGTCACGCGCCAATCTCCTGCAGTCCCTTTAGAGTAATCTTTTAACCAATAGAAAAGTCCCCAAGATGGCAAAGCGTAAGTTCCAACTGTGTTATTTGACATTCCTGCGAACCAATCGGCAGATTGAGCAGTTGTATTTTGAGTCAAACCTTTAGAAACGAAATCTTTCATCAGGTCCAGTGAATCCGTCATTGTACTGTCGATTTTCAATTTATTGTCTTTGACCCAACCCGTTTTACGCGCTCCAATAACTGGATTGTAAATTTCTTCAAGTGAGCTAAAGAGATAAGCTTTTCCACCTGATTTATCCTTGATTGTTTGAGCAGTTTTTTCGATTTGTGACCAACTTGAAAGTGCCGCTTGAGCTGCTTTTGTATCGCTTGGTGCAATTCCTAGATATTTTTGGAAAACATTGGTGTTGTAATAATAAGCTCCTGGAGCTGCTTGATAAGAAATAGCTACTTGTTGACCCTTAGCATTTTTACCCATGTCTAATGTATATTTATAGTTGTCTTTGGCAGCTGATGATACACCATAAGATGCGAGGTCAGTTAATTTGCCAGACTCTACATATTTTTCAACGAAACCTGCATCAAGTGCAACCATGTCAGGTCCTTTACTTGTTCCGATGACTTGGTCAAGTTTAGTTTGAAAGTCGGCATAAGGAATGACAACTTGCTTGATTGTTAGATTTGGTTTAAGTTTCTTCAACTCATCAATCTGTGGTTGTTCAGTCGTGAAAGTCCAAAGTGTGATTGTTTGCTTTTTGTTCAAATTAGCACTTGCATCACTTGATTTAGTTCCACTTGCAGATTTTCCACATGCCGCTAATGATACAACGGCAATAGCGCCTGCGGCAACCAAAGCGAAGCTTTTCCAATTTTTTGCGAGATTCATTTTATTTTCTCCTATTATTATTTTGTTCAATTTTTAATTCAAAGGGGGAGGCTGGATATCCCTCCTCATTCCAAATAAAAGCTTGCGGAGCATTGCTCCAGTTATACCTGATTTTTGCATCAGCATTAATCGATAGGTTTTCAGGGACTTCTAAAATGATTTGTTCCCCAACCTGACGACAGTTTTTCAATTTATAACTATATCCTCCTTGAAAAAGTTCAAAAGCCTTATTCTTCTCAAGACTAAATTCTTTTCCAAAAGTGTCAAATAAAAGGATAATAGCATTCTTCTGAGTTTGTACAGCGCCCTTGGCAAGCGGCCCTGTACAATAACCATTTGGGGATAATTCAACATTTTCATAAGCGTCTAATAGCTTATGAGCGATATCTTTTTTATTTAGTGGATGTAGGTCATCATCTTCTCCATCTCCGATTGTCACGACCATCGCTGTTCGTGATATCTTGAGCGCTTCTTTTTGTTCCTCACGAAGTCCCGCCCAATCTGCCTCTTTTTCAGTCTCACAGTTTGGCAATTGAACATAGAGAAAAGGTAAATTTGGTTGCTTAAAGAGTATTCGCCAACTTTCGATTAGTTCACGAAAACGAGTCCCATAAGTCTTTGGCTGACCAGCATCACTTTCACCTTGATACCAGAGAATCGCTACAAACTTTAACTTTTGCAAAGGTGCAATCATGCCATTATATAAACCAGTTGGTTCATAATTAATAAAGTATGCCTTATGACGTTCGGGCAATGTACTGCTTCGCCTAATTTTCCAGCCATGATTTAAATCTAGATACTTCTCTCCAACTAAGAGAATATGAGGTTTGCTAGAAGTGATTCCACCAGGAGCATTATAAACTTTAAGGCGAATTGCAATCGTAAGATTTTTTGTTAGTTTAGATATTTTGTAATTCCTAGGTGGATACTTGTAATCCGTACTACCAACCTTCTTGCCATTGACATAGATAACATCAGCATCAGTCATTGTTCCAAGTCGTACTTCCCCCTCCATTCCAACAAATTCTTCTGGAAGTTCAAGTTTTTTTCTCAACCATAGCACACCTGGAAAAGTATAGTCTGCATTCCAAGTTTCACTCAAAGAAATTTCAGCCCAGTCACTATCATCTAAGCTTGGCTTTTGCCAAGATTGATAGAATCCTTTATCCGTTTCTTCGCAAAGCTTCTGATAATTATCTTGATAGAGCTTATCAAGCTCTTGAATTTCTTTTAGATATTCCCTGTTTTTCAAAACATTGTAAGATAGTGGAAGAGAATTAAGTTTGGTTAAAGACTCTTCACTCAACCAAGCATTAAGTGGAGTCCCACCGACTGCTGTTCTAACCAAGCCAATTGGCACATTATCTTTTGAAAACTTTTCTTTAGCAAAAAAATATCATATCCCTGACAAATTCTTCAAATCTTCGCCAATTGCTCTTTTCCATTTTCCCGATGATAATTCCGTTTGAATTTTATCAAAAGTTGGCTCTTCTGGCACCTCAAAATAACGAATCAAAGGATTATTGCCTTGATCTATTTCCTCAGGATAGCGCGTTTTAAGACGTTCCATCCATAGTTGCATATTGGATTGACCCCCAAGCAGGAAAACATCGCCAAAACAAATATCTTTAAGAACAATTTCTGCATCGTCGGTTGAAATTTTAATTTCAATACCCTCACTTGCTTCGTGTGCTGGAAGAATAAAATCAAAATAACCTTTCTCATCAGATCTAGTTTTTAATAGTATCTCTTCATAAAATAATGTGACTTCTTGACCTGAAATCGCATGACCCCAGAAATGGTTCTCTTGATTTCTTTGTAAGATTGAACCGTTCCTGAGAAGATATGGAATAAAGATAGATGATTTCATGGATTATCTCTTTCATTTAATACAAAACTTGGATATGTGTTTTTATCTAATAGATAATATAGCGCTTTCATTATTTATTTTCTAATTTTTCTTGCGATTGGGAGTGGGAAATGTTGTGTTTATTGTTCTGTTATTATTGATTTTTATTATAATAATGACGTTAAGTCAAGTTTTTAGAGTAACAAACGTAGAATTTTAATCTATTTATTTTAAGCACTTACCTTTTCAAATTGATTAGGTGTAAGATA
>JABLTR010058444.1_pt1 | contig 17768 bp, 19 predicted proteins | sample 7160071 | NCBI WGS metagenome assembly JABLTR01 (sample SAMN14651230, study PRJNA627086) | human gut metagenome | isolation source: feces | host: Homo sapiens
CGGGATAGGATTGAGGAATGTCTTGGATATTATTGGTTTCTATCAGTTCGATGTCGTCGCCATAATAATACTTTAAAATCCCCAGCGGCGAATAGCCTTGGTTGGCCAGGTCCACTGTTCCCCACTGCTTTAAGCCGGTGCAGGTTGCTTGCCGACCGTCACAATATTCCGTAAAAAGCGGGCCTCTGGAACCGATGCGGCTGACATAAACGTTAAAAATATCGTCGACAATGCGGCTGATATTCTCGAAAATATTCCGGCCCTTGACAAATTTCTGGTCGTACTGGGTGGAGTTGGTGATCTGGAAATTAAATCCCTGGCTGGGATACCATTCGGTATAGACTCGATTGAGTGCCAGAGAAATCTGCGCGTAAATATTGGCACGGATGGCATTCTCCGGCCAGGTAGGATAAATTTCACAGGAGCAGACATTTTTAATGTAATCCGGAAAAGAGACATAGACATTTTCCGCATTGGCGCGGGGTGTTCCCAGATGCACTACAAGCTGGCTGGGGACGATCACGCGCTGCAGCACCTGCGGGATCGCTTCCTGCGGTGAAAAATTCGCCGGAGGCTGGGGCAGTGCCGTCTGCTGGGGCTGATCTTCCTGTGTCAAGCTGTGGGCTGGCGTTTCGAAAATAAAATCCGTATTATTATTGTAGGCTTCCCTGTCAAAGGGGATCAGTTCAACCTGCTGCAGCGTTATTTCAGACTCAAACACTTGAACCCTTCTGATCAGCTGGTTTGCAAAGTTGAATGCCCGAATGGTAATGTCATAAGTAGTATATGGGGTGCCTTCATATGTTTCGTCCAAAGAAAGCGATTTGGGAAGCGTATCAACTTCGATCGGCTCTGTTTTTCCTTCTCTGTCCACCTGCACCGTGCGGATGACGCTTTCCCCGCCCGTATCCGGCCGGGAAATGATGACAGTAGCATTGGTGATGGGACGAGCTTGCCGCGCCGTAAACAGCTGCACGACAATATAGCCTTTGCTCATAAAAACCCTCCTTCATACAGATCAAACCGTTCTAACGGCTCTTCTTATTTTATGCAGGATCTGAAAAAATGTTACTGCGGAACGCTTGTTCCGGCCAGACCATCCTGCAGCCGGCTTACTCGGGGGGGACCCAGACCGGTGCACAGATCCCAGCCCTTCTGAGCCTGGTACAGGCGGCTTTCCCCCTGCACGATGTCGATAAAATATGGCTGTGGTTCCAGATACTGGCTTTCGCCGGCCAGACGGTACAGATCCTGCGGGTTCGACGTTCCTCCCCGCTGACGTATTCCAGCCAGAATCGCCGCCCAGGCAGGGGCGGCAAAGCTGGTGCCGCCGGCCTTGCCCCATCCGGAAGCGCCGGAAATCGATGCGCTGTGATAAATGGCAACGCCGTAATCCGGGTCTGCACAAAAGCTGACATCCGGCGTACCGCGCATTCCTCCTGTTTTTTCCCGGATTCCTTCCATAAGCTCCTGCGCCGGGGGAATGGGAAAAAACTGACTCGGTCCCCCGCCACCGCCGTACCAGGCCGTTTCGCTGATCCGCACGCCCGCACTGGACAGGATCAGGCTGGTGCCGCCGGTGGAAAGTACTTGACTGGAGACCGAGGGGTAAAGAGGAACTGCCGATTGATCCCCTGCGGCCGCTACAAAGGAGACGGACGGGTACAAACGGAAAATGCGTTCCAGCGCCGACTGGCCAAAGCGCTCCTCCACTCCCCAGCTCATGGATACGATATCCGCGCCCATTCCAGCCGCCAGATCCACTGCCTGCATCAGATCGCCGATACGGCCAGAAGCGGCGTAGACCAGCAGGAGATTCGCCTCCGGTGCCAGCGCATGGGCCCATTCCACGTCCAACGTTGTTTCCAGCGCCCAATCCGGATTCGGATTCTCCGGAACAGAACCAATCCGCCGGATCGTGAGCCGGGCCTCGGGCAGAGAAAAAAAACTGCTGAAGAAGCGAAGATCCGATTCAATGTTCGGCTGATTGCCCGTGGTGATCAATGCGATGGTCTGGCCAAGGCCGGTGGAACTGGCTGTAAAATCGTAGGCAAAGCGGATTTGCTGCGGCGTATACCCTCCCTGGAAATTTGCATCCAGACGAGCGGCTAACCGGACAAACGGGCGAGCCTGCTGCGGGCCAAAACCATACCGGTTACAGCAGCACTGCAAAGGGCATTCCTCCTTTTCGTCTGATTTCATCTACGTGCGCAGCCTTCCTGCGGGATTGCGATAATCTGCCAAGCCGTCTGCGCACTGAAAAAGGCAAAACGGCCGGCGAAAGCTTTGGCGCTTTTCGCCGGCCGCCGCCTTTTTTGCCGGAAGCCGGCAGCTTGTTCATAACAGCAGATAGAGGATGCCGAGCATCAGCTTGGGATCCGCCTTGTTCACATATAAGGCAATCAATACGCCCAGCAGCAGCAATCCGTCTTTCTGCGGCAGGTGCAGCAGCATGAGGGGACTCCCCCCGTCTATTTTTTTTTAGGATTTTCCCCGCCCCAGAAGCTTCTGCGCCGGAACGGCGGCTTTTGAGGCGGTGCTGGCGGTACGTAGTGTCCTTCTTTCGGCAGTGACACTGCATCCGGGTGAAAAACCGTCCCCCTGCCCGGACGTTCAGGCACAAAACCGTCCGGATGATAAGGCGGTCGAGATGACGCAGGTACCTGTTTTGGCGGTTCATACCGCCATGGATCGGCGTCTGGCGACGGCGCTGATTGAGGCTTTGGCGCAGCTGGACGGAAAATCCTCTCCGGTTGTACTGGCGGTTCTTCTGCCGCCTGCTCTGGCAAAGGGAAAAGATCATCCGGCGCAAAAGCCGGCAAGACCTGTTCTCTCTGTTTTTGCGCTGAAGGATCCTCCTGCGGCGCAGTCAGCCCGGGCGGATCCGGGAAAAGGTCTGGCTCCCCGGTGCGTTCAAGGGCTACCCGCTCTGTATTTGGTTCGCTTTGGAGTTCGCCTTCGTTGGAAAATCCTATGTTCTCAATAATGCGTGATATGTTAGAAAAAACCTGCAATGAGTCTGCTGGCGGAATTGGCGGAAGCGGCTGTTGTTGTGGGGGCTCTTCCGAATGCAAAAATGTTGGAATATCAGAAGGTGGATTTGTATCATTTTCAATTCCTACCCCTTTCACCTGCGGGGAAAGGGGCATCTGCCAGGGTTGTTTTCTCTCCGGCAGCTCCTGAGAAGATCGCCCGAAATCCGGCTGCATAACAGGTTTCTCTCTCTCCCGTATTGAATCCCCGTCTCTTGGCTGCTCCAAAACATCCGACACGGCGGGATCCGGCATCTGCGCCGCTTTTGGCCCAGTCTCCTTCCATGGCTCTGCAATCGTGTTTTTGTCTTCTGCCGGCCTGATCTGTTCTGGTTGCATCACCGGCTGCACCGGTACTTGTTCCAAGGGCATATTTTCCTTTTTGGAAATTGTATCCGAAGCCTGCGGCGAATTTCCTGCGGCGCTTGCTAAGGCCTGCTGCTTTCTGGCCAATTCCTGCAGCTGGCGTAGGGCATTTTCCCGCATGCGGAGAAATTCCTCCCGGGAAAGCCCGCCTTTGTTCCAATGATCCATGGTCATCGCTCCTCTTTGTCGGCTGTTTTTTCTTCCGGGCCGCTGGAAAAACGCAGCAGCGGCAATAGGTTTGCCAGCCGCATGATCTTGATGACATCCTCTGTCCGGGCAGCCCGTTCCGGAGTGAGATGCGGCTGAAGCGCTCGCAACAGCCGGATATTCTTATCATCGTCCTGCAGCTTGGAAACAATATGCAGGATTTGCTCAAAGTCCGCTGCATCCGGGCCCTTCGCACCCGAAGTTTCTTGCTGTGGCGACTCTTTCTGTGCTGGGGCGGACTGCATCAGTCCGCCCAGCAGATCGAATAAGCCGTCCATTCCCCCCGAATCTTTCCCTGCCTCGTTCCCCAAAAGTCCACCCAGCAGGTCGGAAAGCTCACTCATGACTCCTTCTGCCTCCCGAGTTCTTTCAAAAGCCTGCCTACGATACCAGAATTCAGCAGCATCTCCAGCTTTTTCGGGTCGGAAAGCAGGCCGTATATCTGCTCGTTCACCACGATCTTGCCGTCCTGCATGACGCCGGAGAGCTTTTCTTGCAGCTCCTGTTTGGAAATCCCCGTTTTTTCGCTCGCCAGCTGCAGCAATCCTTCCAGCTTTTCTTCCTCAATGAAAAATTCATGCATTCTGCTCACCACCTATTCCAATTATTTTATTTCTATGATACAGTTAAGTTATCTATTCCTGCCCAGGCGACCAGAAGGGCCGTTTGGGACAGGCTTTCGACCAAAGCCAAAGGACGGAGGTTTTTTTCATGCGAATTATCGTCATGTCGGACAGCCATCGAAATTTCCGCAATGTGCAACGGGTAGTAGAAAAGCACCCCGACGCAGATCTTTACATCCATCTGGGCGACGGAGAGCGGGAATTTGAGGATGTGCAGAATCTTTATCCCAACCGTCGTTATCTATGGGTGGCCGGAAACTGCGATTTCGGTTCCGAAACCAAAAGCAGCGACCTGGTAAAATTGTCGGGCAAAAATGTCTTGATCACCCATGGCCACACCTATTACGTCAAGCGCTCCCTGTCTGAATTAAAAACTGCGGCACGGATCTGCCGGGCCAGCGTAGTACTATACGGCCACACCCATGTGGCGTACACCGAATACGACGGAGGCCTTTATATCATGAACCCCGGCAGCCTTTCAATCCCCCGTCAGGGCGGGCCAACCTACGGTATTCTGGACATCACCAGCCAGGGGATCATGACCAACATCGTGGAGGTATAGCAATGGAAAAGGAGCCTGTTCTGCACACAAAGCGGTGCGGGAAGCACTGGATTCATTTAGATGAGGTTACCTCCACCAACGATTACCTGAAACAGGGAGATTTTCCTGATGGCACCGCCGTTATCGCCGACCGTCAGACCGCTGGGAAAGGGCGCCAGGGCAAAACCTGGTCCGAAGCGCCTGTTGGGCAGGCGATGTATCTTTCGGTGCTTTTTCATTCTATGAAAATCAGCGATATGGGGTTACTGCCCCTTCTGTGCGGCCTGGCCGCCGCCCGCAGCCTGGGAGCCGCTGCCCGCATCAAATGGCCCAACGATGTGCTGCTGGGCGAAAAAAAAGTCTGCGGCATCCTCTGTGAAAGCAAAATCCAAAAGGGGAGTGTATCGGCCATCTGCGGAATAGGGATCAATCTCAACCAGACTGAGGTGTTTTTTGCTCAAAACAACCTGCCCCATGCCACTTCCCTGCTGGCCTTCAGCGGCCAGCGGCGGGCGGCGCAGGCTGCTGCAATCCAGCTTTTGGAAGAACTAGAGCCCATTTTGGAACAATACCGACAGGAGGGGTTTTCTTCTTTGGCGTCGTCTTATTGCGGCCGATGTGTCACGCTGGGCCGGCAGGTCCGGGTGATCCGGGCGCAGCAGGAGATAACGGCACAGGCGATTTCCATCGCACCGGATGGCGGACTTGTCTGCCGCAAAGCCGGCGAAACTTTTGTCATCCGAGCGGGAGAAGCCTCAGTGCGGGGGCTTTACGGATATCTCTAACTTTTTTCGGCGTCAGACAAAAAGCAGCCCGGAAAAAAAGAATCCTTCCAGGCTGGATTGCCAATAGATAAAAAACGCGGTATAATATTGGATACAAAGCAGAATGATAAAAACGGCAAATCGCCGTTACGGAGGGGTGTAATGAAAAAACATCAGGAACCGGATTGGGAGAAATTACTCAGCGATACGATTGAAAGCGCATTCCACTCCGGCGATTTTTCCCAGCTCAAGCAAACGCTGGGCACTACCTTTGAAAATGTAATGAAGCAGACTTCTTCAGGTCTTAAGCATATCGATGAGCAAGCCGGAAAAATTTTTTCTCAAATGCAAACCAAGCAACCTGCCAGTCCCCAGCAGTCGTCGCAGCATCCGCCGCAGCCCACGGCACAGCGGGTTCCATCCCGCTATGCTACTGACTGGCAGCGCCCTGCCAACCGGGGGCAACCCAGGCAAAAGCCCGTCAAGCTGCCCAGCAAAAAAGCTGCTGCCATCGGCATCTTTGTGGGACTGTTTTTCGGGATCTGTTTCCTGCAGGGCGCTTATCAGGCTGTAACAACGCTTTTTTCCCAGCCTCTCGAATTTTCGCTGGTTACCCATTTTTTGATCCTCCTGCTCCTGGTAGCGGCGAGTTTCTGGTTGGCTGTCCATTGCATCGGAATGTTTCGCAAACGCAGGTACCTGCAGTATCAACTGGCCATCGGCACACGTCCGGTCTGCGCTGTCGACGTACTGGCAAAGGCAGTAAACAAATCCCCAAAATTTGTCATACGGGATTTGAAAAGCATGATCAAGACCGGTCTGTTCCCGCAGGGGCATCTGGATGACGAGGGCACCTGCCTGATCCTGACCGACGAAGCCTATGGGCAGTATCGAACCGGCCAGGCTAACCGCAAGCTGCGGGAGCTGGAAGAAGCCAAAATTCAGGAGAATCCGGATGGGCTGGAAGCCGTTATCGCCGAGGGGCGGGGCTGGATCCGTAAAATCCGTGAAGCCAACGACGCCCTGCCCGGACAGGAAATTTCCGAAAAGCTGTTCCAACTGGAGACGGTCACCGGAAAAATTTTCGCCTGTGTGGAAAAACATCCGGAGAAACTTCCTGAAATCCGTCGGTTTATGAATTACTACCTTCCTACTACCGTCAAACTGGTCACTTCCTACCGGGAGTTTGAAAACCAGCCGGTACAGGGGGAAAACATCCGCAATGCCAAACAGGAGATTTTGGATATTCTGGATACGGTTAACCATGCATTTGCCTCTCTTTTGGATAGTCTGTTCCAGAACGATGCCATCGACATATCCGCCGATATCAGCGTACTGAAAACCATGCTAGCCCAAGAGGGGCTGACCCAAAATGAGTTTGATGGTCCATCCCGTTAACGGATCTTATATAGGAGGGTAATATTATGGATGAAAAGAAAATGGATACGGTCCCTCAGCTTTCTCTGGATACACAGGAGGTTCCCACTCTGACGTTGGATCTGGAAGCCGCTGTTGACCAGCCTTTCACTCCCAAGCCAGAGCCGCCGCAGGATGCCGTTTTTGACGAAAGTTCCCTGACCGAAGCGGAGCGGAAAATGGTCAACGATTTTGCCGAAAAAATCCAGATCAGCAATTCCAACCTGGTTCTCCAATACGGTTCCGGCGCGCAGAAAAAAATCGCCGATTTTTCGGAAACAGCGCTCAACAACGTCCGTACTAAGGATATGAGCGAAGTCGGCGAGATGCTGACCAACGTAGTGGTCGAGCTGAAAAAATTCAACGTGGACGAAGAGGAAAAGGGCCTGTTCAGCTTTTTTAAGCGTTCCGGCAACAAAATCTCTACCTATAAGGCCAAGTACGCCAGTGCAGAGGCCAATGTCAACCGCATCTGCAATGTGCTGGAGGATCACCAAGTTCAGCTAATGAAAGACATCGCCATGCTGGATAAAATGTATGACATGAATAAGCTCTATTTTAAAGAGCTTTCCATGTATATCCTGGCCGGCAAAAAGAAACTGGCCGAGGTGCAGGCTACTGATCTGCCCGCAGCTCAGGAAAAAGCCCGCCGGACCGGTCTTCCGGAGGACGCACAGGCTGCCAACGACCTGTCGGCCATGTGCAACCGGTTTGAGAAAAAGCTCCACGACCTGGAACTGACCCGCACCATCTCCATTCAGATGGCGCCGCAAATCCGCCTGATTCAAAATAACGACACCCTGATGACCGAAAAAATCCAATCCACCTTGGTCAACACCATCCCGCTGTGGAAAAGCCAAATGGTTCTGGCGCTGGGCGTTGCCCATTCCCAACAGGCGGCAGATGCCCAAAAGGCAGTAACCGATATGACGAACGAACTGCTGCGCAAAAATGCAGAGACGCTTAAAATGTCTTCTATCGAAACCGCCAAGCAATCGGAGCGGGGTATCGTGGACATTGAAACTCTCAAAACTACCAATGAATCACTGATCTCCACTTTGGACGAGGTTATGCGCATCCAGCAGGAGGGCAGGCAAAAACGACAGGAGGCGGAAACCGAGCTGCGCCGTATTGAAAATGATCTCAAAAACAAGCTTTTAGAAATGCGGTAGCATTGGAAATGGAGACTGTATCACATGACATATCCTAATATAGACCTCGTGATCCATGGCATGATAAAACACGATGCCGGGAACCCCAAGCTGATCCAGCATTTTTTAAAAGTTCACGAATTTGCCCGGCTGATTGGAATCGGCGAGGGGCTGGAAAAGCTGGTGCAGTTTACATTGGAAACTGCTGCCGTCGTCCATGACATCGGGATTTTAACAGCCAAGAGAAAGCATGGCAGCAGCGCCGGCAAATACCAGGAGCTGGAAGGTCCCGCTGAGGCGAAGTCCCTTTTATCCGGCCTTGGATGGCCGCAGGAAGTGATTGACCGGGTCTGCTATCTGGTGGGGCGTCACCACACCTATACAAATATCGACGGACCGGATTATCAGATTCTGGCGGAAGCAGATTTTCTGGTTAATTTGCTGGAAAGTGATTCTTCCGTTCAGGCACAGAAAAACGCTTACCACAACATTTTTAAGACTGAAACCGGCAGAAGGCTTTGCCGGCTGCTTTACCCCATCGTACAACAGGAGACATGATTTTTTCGGCAATAAAAAACGGCTGATTTTTCGGCCGTTTTTTATATTGTTTTTTATCGCCTGGTACGGTACAGCAGGATTCCTCCGGCAACCATCGCCCCAACACAAGCTGCCATCTTTACACCAAATGCAAGCCAGTTGGTTCCAGTCACAAAAATGCCGGTAGCCTCATCCGTACCGCCAATAACGTTTGGTCCGTACGGCGGCCTGTGCAGCAGTCCGGTCGTCAAAAGAAGCAGGACAATCCCAGCGGCCGCCAAAAGGATTGCCACGATTGCGACTACTCGGGTCACGCGGCGGATGCTGCTGGTCCGCTCTGCCAGGCAGGCGTTGATCCGCTCCAGCTTTTCGCCATAATCTGTAGCTTCTCTTCCTCTTTCTCCTCCGGAATTTTTTCACCCAACAGCGCCGAAACCGGTGTTTCCAGAACCTGCGCAATTTGAATCAGCGTTTGTGCATCTGGTACAGAGAGGCCTTTTTCCCATTTGGAAACAGTTTGGCGCACTACATGGATCTGTGCGGCCAATTCCTCTTGAGACAGTCCCTTTTTCAGACGCTGGGCTTTTAAATTTTCCTGTATCATTAGAGTTTCCTCCTTTCCTGCCCGTATTGTAGCATTGGCCTGCTGTTGCCACAAGCAACGAATGATAACAAAAGATCTTTTCCCCGCAAAAAACCGCTTCATCTTTTTTGATGAAGCGGTTTTTCCATAAGGGACGCCAGCGGTCCATCAGCCTTTCAAATGCTGGTCAAACCATTGGGTGATCTCCTTTAAGCGACGAATCCGGTGCAGAGGTTTACCGCTTCGGCTTAGTTCATGGTTCTCACCTTTAAAGATGCACATACGCGCCTCAACACCGAAGTACTTCAGTGCATAATACATTTGCAGCCCTTCCGCCAGCCAACAGCGGTAATCTTCATCGCTGTGGAGAAACAGCGTCGGTGTTTTGCACTGATCTGCATATTTCAGCGGCGAATGCCACCAGATTTTATCGTGGTCGGCCCAGGCATCGGTACCGATCTGATCCTTATTGAAGTAGTAGCCAATATCGGTGGTGTTGGATTTGGACACCCAATTAGAAATGCTGCGCTGAGAAGCGGCACAGCGGAACCGGTCGGTATGCCCGATGATCCAGTTGGTCATAAAGCCCCCGTAGCTGCCACCGGTAACACCCATGCGCTCTTTGTCCATCCAGGGCGATTTCTCCAGGCAGACGTCTACAAAGGTCATAATATCATTATAGTCAATCGTGCCGTATTTGCCACGGATATCGGAAAACCGAGTCCCACGACCGTCGGAACCGGTGGGATTGCAGAAGATTACACCATAGCCCTGATTGGCCCAATACTGCATTTCATGGAAGAAATTAGGACCATAAGCCGTTTTGGGACCGCCGTGGATGTCCAAAATCACCGGATATTTTTTGCTGTCATCAAAGCCCGTCGGTTTGATGATCCACCCTTTGATCTCATCACCCGCTTCGTTTTGGAAGGTCAACTCTTCTGGCGTGGAAATTTCGTATTCTTTGGTCAGGTGAGAGTTCAGATGGGTCAGCTGGGTCTCCTTACCGGACAATTCGGTTTTGAAAAGCTCAATGCCGTCGTTGCCCCGAATGCTGAGGGTCAAAAATCCCTTTTCGTATGGCGCAAATTCCACTACCATCCCTTTTTTCTGCGTAATACGGCGGATTTCACCCTTTTTCAGGTCAATTGCCGACAGATGACAACTATCGTCCACCGTCTCGGTAAAATAAACCGTGTCTTTTCCATCATAATACCAAGGGGAGGCAATATTGCCCATCTTTACATCGCTGCCCACTGAACAGCCGATCGTGTGCATATGGCTTTCATCCAATACTTTGCGTTCGCCGGTCTTAAAGTTGTAACGGTAAAAGTTCGGATCCTGATTCAAGCCATAGAGCTTCTGATCAGAGCCCAGCAGCAGCACCTCGTCTTCCCCCAGCAGAGTAATCATGCTATGAGAAAACGGGTTCTCCATAGATACATCCGTAATGGATCCGGTGGATTTTTCATACAGCTTCAGTTGCGTGGGCGTTTCTTTCTTCTGTTCAAAACGGTTAGAGATAAACAATACCCGGCTGCCGGCATCCAGCACCTTCCAATCCTTTACATTGGTATAACAGTCGGTAATAGCAGTCACTTCCCCGCCTTTATAATAATACAGCCGGTCCCGATGGCCGTTCGTCACGCCCGCACCGTTGGACCAAAAAGGAAGCTGGTCAAAAACCACATAATCTGACTCCTCTTTCAGCAGCCCGGCCGCCTTATCGGCATCGCCGCCAGCCGTTTCCAGCGCCCATTCTGTTTTCGGGTCATGATCGGCCACAAAATAAAATTCTGTCGGCGAAATAAACTTGATCGCTTTGATTTTTTCCTTGATGCGGAATGCCTCCACCGCTTCACCGCCAGTCAAGGGGAGACGGTAGAATACCGTTAGCGGCAGCCCCTTTTTCACATATTCCTGATCCGCTTTTTTCCGGACGGCCGGGAAGTAGAGTTCTTCTCCCACCCAATAAAAGTCGGAAACTTTTCCGGTATCTGTCAGCTGAACTGGCTGACCGTCCCTCCAGAAATACAGATCCGAATCATATCCGTTTTCTTCCAAGTTCGCCCTTTTGATTAAAAAAGCCGCTTTTCCGCTGTCGCTGACCTTCAGATGGTTCAAAAAGGCAAAGTTTGCAAAATGATCGATACCAATTGGCTTCATGAAAACAGCCTCCTTTATGATGTTATGTTTCTTATGCGGTCGGCTCCTCCAGAGATTCCAGCCGCTCTTTATGATGCCAGGAATAATGGACAAACCAAAGCATCGGGGCCGCCGCCAGCACTACTGCCAGCACCGAAAGCCCCAACTGCAGAAAATAAACTTCCCGATTGGTGGGATCCTTCAAAAAGGAAGGAATAAACATCAGCGCGCCGGTGATGGTAATTTCCTGTTGCTGCCCGATGGCAATGACCAACTCAAAAGCTACGCAGAGGTTATGGCAGAGAAATACGGTTGCCAAAATCCCCAGCAAAACGCCGATAACGCTGCCCTTTTTCATTCGGCCAGCCATATACTGGTATCCAAGAAAGCTCAGGACCGTCATTGCCACGCCAACCAATACAGCCGAATGGCCGCTTGTGTAAACGCCGATCCAGGTAGTGGCGCCAATGAGTAAAATGACCAAAACCACAATAAAGCCTTTGAAGGCACTGTGATGCGGGAATTTTTTTTTCTGCCACTGGTCAGTTAGGTCGGCCTCTGCCCTGGCGCGGCAGGCGGGACAAAGCATTCTGGCGTCGCCATCAAACAGGAAACGCCTTACATCCTTTGTTTTTCCGCATCCACTGCAGCAAGGGCGATAATCTTCTTTTTTTGCAAAATCCGTAATCCGTCGCAACAGGGTCTCGGCCTGCTGCAGCAAATCTTCGTCCGTTGCTGTGCTCAGCCGCAGGCTGGCAGTAAAATTTTCATAAACAGCCGCCATTACCGCCGGATACTCCTGTTGCAGCTGCTCCAGCAGACGCTCCATTCCCATGTCTTCCTGCGCGGCTGGCCTGGCTATTACATGAAGCATGATCATCTTTTTTTCCGGCTGCTCCCGGACTGCGCACTCGTATCCGGATAATCTGCCGAACAGAAGGTTTTGCTCTTCGTAGTACCGCATCCCCAGCTTGACCGCCAGAGCCGTTAGGTTTTTCCCATTTGACATTGCTTTTCCTTTCCCATTTCAAAATCAGCGGCGGCCGATCCGCCAGTCTTTCGTACGGTTGCACAAATTTGTACTGCGTCAATATTTTTTATTATAGCAGGCTTCCTCTTCGCTGTAAAGAAAAACAGAAGGTTCTCTTCCCCTCCTTTTTCATCATCCCGTCATTTATTTTCCTGCGTTCATAAATTGTTTACGCTTATCATAGAAAATGCTACTTGAAAATAGGATTCTATCTGTTGTAAAATAAGCTCATGCGCCGTTTTCCTTGTATTTTTCTATGTATGGGGCAAAGTATTGCGGCGAGTACGGAAATTATTGGAGGTTGCAAACAATGAACTTTAAAATGCGTGTATTCTTCTTTAAAACAGAAGGCATCGCTGAGGAACTGATGGAACAATTATCCCGCGAATACCGTGTGAAGGCGGACCAAGTTCCTCCTGCGTACCCGGTCGAAAACGAGAAGCTGATTCTGGTATGCATCGACGACAGCGCTTCGAAGCCGAAGAAGGCGCTGGTGGACTTCTGCCGGAACCTGGACAATGTCAGATGCCAGAACGTCGCGTTCAGCGCGACCAGCAAAGGCGGCGTGGAAGCTGCCAAAGAACTGGCTAACATCATCCGTTCCAACAACATCAATGTTGTTGATGAACCCCACCTTGTACCGGTAAAATCCGGCCTGTTCGGCTCTAAGGTTACCGACGAAAGTGTTGCGGATATCAAAGCCTGGGCAAAACATGTCATTGACGTGATTCATCAGTAAATAAATTTTTTCAAAAGCGTCCGGAATCATTCGGGCGCTTTTTTGTTGTGTTTTCCCCTTTCTTACGCGCCGGAAAATGGATGAAATTGTAACGCTCGGAAAATAAAATTGTTGTTTTATAAGCGAAGTTTCTTTATACTGTTATCAAACGAATCCTGTTTTTAGGAAGGGGCCTTCATATGAACCGAAAGCTGCGGGACTTTCTTTTCATGACTGCCGGCACCATTTTAGTAGCCGTCGGCCTGTACTATTTTAAAATGCCCAATCACTTTTCTACCGGCGGCGTATCCGGCATCGCTATTATCCTCGGCGCCCTCATTCCAGGGCTGTCTACCGGTACGATCAATTTCATCATCAATATGCTGCTTCTTCTTCTGGGCTTTTTGGTGTTTGGCAGGGGGTTTGGGGCCAAAACCGCTTATGCCAGCATGTTGATGTCCAGTATCGTCTGGGGATTGGAGCGCATACAGCCGATGGACGCCCCTTTTACCGACGAGCCGCTGCTGGAGCTTTTTTTCGCTGTCGGCCTTCCGGCGGTGGGTTCCGCAATCCTCTTTAATATCGGCGCATCTACCGGCGGTACCGACATCATTGCTATGATCGTGAAAAAATACAGCAGTGTCGACATTGGAAAAGCGCTTTTCATCAGCGACTGTGTCATCGTCATCACCGCCTGCATCGTTTTCGGCATGCAGACCGGCCTGTTCGCCATCATGGGGCTGGTATTAAAAACACTGGTGGTGGATATGGTAATCGAATCCATCAACCTGTCCAAATTTTTTACCGTGATTACCAGCAACCCGGAGCCTATTGTCAAATACATCAACGAAACGCTTAAGCGCGGCGCCACCATCGAAGTGGCAGAGGGGTCTTACAGCCATCAGAAGCGCTACATTATCCTCACTGCCACCCGCCGGCATCAGGCAGTGGCGCTACGCGCCTACGCCCGCCAAATGGATCCCCACGCTTTTATCATGATCACCAACTCCAGTGAGATCATCGGCAAAGGGTTCAGCGAACATTAGCTTTGTCTAAAAAGCTTCGATTTTCCGAAGCTTTTTCTTTTTTTGCCATTTTGACATCTTTTTGTGTTATACTAAAGGTACTATACGGATCATGAAAAAGGTTCTGTCCGCCGTGGAAAACCTTTTATTTACAGTTGACTTTATGGGAAAAGGAGGAGGACAAAGGGATGTCTTTTGAAGGGGACCTGCCGTTATACCAGCAACTGGCGGAATTGCTCAAAGAAGGAATCTCTACCGGCAGGTATAAACAGGGGCAAAAGTTACCCACTGAACTGGAGCTGTGCGAGCTGTATCACGTTAGCCGCAACACCGTGCGGGGTGCCCTGCGGCAGCTGGAAAAAGAAAATCTGCTGTTACGCCAGCAGGGAAAAGGAACCTTTGTCAGCAAGAAAAAATACAATCATCACATTGTTCCCGCCCGCAGCTTTACCGACATGTGCCGGGAAATTGGGTGCAAAGCTGACGCAAAGGTGATCAAATCGGTCATTCAAGATCCCACCGAAGAGGATGTTTCCTTTCTCGACCTGCGCCCAGAGGCAAAAATCATCGCCATTGAACGCATCCGCTATACCGACGGCATACCCGTTGAATTGGAAATTTCGCATTTTCCCGAGCCGTTCGCCTTTTTGCTTGATGAAGAACTGAACCACTGTTCCATGCTGGGACTGCTGCGAGAAAAGTACGGCGTCTGGTTTACGAAATCCCGCATTTCCCTGGAGGTCACTTTTGCCTCCTATGAGATGTCTCACTATCTGTCCGTGCAGAAGGACTATCCCCTCCTGCTGATCAACAGCGAGTTAAGCGACCAAAACGGTATCCCCGGCTGCCGGTGCGTGCAGTATGTAGTGGGGGATAAATTTAAGATGATCCTGTAACAGCAGGCGGGGCTGCCGTCCATTCCGGCTTGGTGAAAAGCCCAAAAATCTGTTCAGGGATCGGAAAACTACAGGAAAAGAGGTCTATCCGCCGTCTGAACTTGGGCAATCGTCAAGTTCAGGTGTGCGGTAAATGGTTTGGGAGGTATCTATGAAATATCAGATGATTTTACAAAGCCAGCAGGATTTTTTCCGCAGCGGCGCTACCCTGTCGATTTCCTACCGGCGGGAGGTCCTGTCTTTGCTGGAAGGGGCCATCCTGAACCGTCGGGAGCAGATCGAATCCGCCTTAGCTGAAGACTTGGGGAAGTCCCGGCAGGAGGCCTACTCCACCGAGATCGCCGTCGTTTTAAGCGAACTGCGCTATGCTCGCCGGCATCTCAAAAGCTGGGCCCGCAGCAAAGCGGCTGTGACCCCCTTGAGCCATTGGCCGGGCAGACAGCGGGTTACACCTGTCCCCTACGGGTCGGTATTGATCCTGGCCCCATGGAATTATCCGTTTCAGCTCTGCCTTTCTCCGCTGATCAGCGCACTGGCAGCCGGGAACTGTGCAGTAGTCAAGCCCTCTGAGCTGGCGGGCAGGACGGCCCTGGTTATCTGCGCGCTGCTGGAGGAACTTTTTTCTCCCGAGTACGTTTCGGTCTGCCTGGGGGAGGCGGAAACCGCCGCAGCCCTTACTGCGCTGCCTTTTGACAAAATCTTTTTTACCGGCAGCAGTGCGGTAGGGCGGAAGGTCCTGGCTGCCGCCGCCAATAACCTGACGCCGGTCACTCTGGAGCTGGGAGGAAAAAGTCCTTGCATTGTAGATTCCTCCGCCAATTTGAAAACGGCAGCCCGCCGGATCATGTGGGGGAAAATCCTCAATTGTGGGCAAACTTGTGTGGCGCCGGACTATGTGCTGGTCCATCAGTCGGTGCAGAAAGCATTTGTCCTCCAATGCCGGGCAGCATTGGAGGAATTCCTCGGGGTAAATCCATTAGCCAGCCCTGATTATGGGCATATTATCAACGGCGCCCATTATCGGCGCCTGATGGGCCTTTTGGAAGGCTGCCAAATACTATTCGGCCGCGAAACGGATCCTCAGTCCCTCCGATTGTCTCCAACCCTGGTAGACAATCCCAGCCTGGATGCGCCGATCATGCAGGAGGAAATCTTTGGACCAATCCTTCCCGTGCTTTCCTTCCACACTTTGGAGGAGGCAGTTAAAATTGTCCAGCGATATCCCAGGCCTCTTGCCGCCTATTTCTTCTGCCGGGATAGACAGGCGCTAAAAATGATGCAGCAGTCCTTTCCCTACGGCGGCGGCTGTGTCAATGATACCATATTGCATTTAGCCTCCCCCCACCTTCCCTTTGGAGGCATCGGTGAAAGCGGCATGGGCAAAAGCCACGGCAGATATGGATTTCTGACCTTTTCCCATCTGCAGGGTTGCTACCAGCGGTACGGGCAGATAGAGCCGTCTTTGCGGTATCCTCCCTATACAGCAAAAAAGCTCTTCTGGATGGAAAAAGTGATGAATTTGTTTTAGTTTTAACAAATTTTCCTCGTATATTTTTTAACAATTATACATTTTAAACAAAAATCTAGCTTCATTTGCCATTACTCTTCCAAAAATGTCCACCTTTGCTAATTTGGATATGGATTTTATTGTTTTTTTGGTCTATTTCCTGTAAAATGCTCATTAGGGAGATATTGGATGCTCTTTTTCGGGATCACCCCGCAAAACAAGCGACATCTCTACTTTTGAGAATACAATCAAAGCGTGGTGATAAAATGGGACAGGATACGATTCAGACAATCCGGGATGCGGAAGAAAAAGCGGACCAGATTGAGCGGCAAGCCGAGGCGGAATGCGCTGCTCTTTTGGCACAGGCGCGCAGCCAGGCCAAAGAGGAAACAGATAAGGCGCTGGCCAAAGCCCGCGCCGACAATCAGCAGGCTTTGCATCAAGCACGCGAAAAGGCGGACAAAACGCTGGAACAGGCATTGGCCAGCGTAGAATCCGAAATCCGGGCAATGCAGGCAAACGCCGCTGCCAAAAAAGAAGAAGCCATCCGGATGATCTTATCCGAATTGATTTAACATCGATGATGAATCCAGAAAGGAGGCCTCTTATCCTATGGCGGTACTGCAGATGAAGCGTATCAGCATCTGCGCGTTAAAAAAAGACCGCAAACCGATCTTGGAACTGTTGCAGCGGTGCGGCGCGGTTGAAGTAGATTCGATTTTGCCTGAGGACAGTGTGTTTTCCCACACTGACACTTCCGCCAATCGTTCTGTTTTTCAAAAAAACATCACCGCTGCCGAGTCTGCGCTGGAGATTTTAGGCCAATATGTGCCGGAAAAGAAATCCATGTTCGCTTCGTTAGAAGGCCGAGAATGGAAAACCAGCCGGGATTACGATTTATTTGCCCAAAAACACGATGCGGTCATGGAAATCGTTTATCAGATCACAGCGCTGTCCCGCTCCATTGCGGAAAACAAATCGGAAGTAATCAAGCTGGAGGGCCAGCTGGAAGCCTTACAGCCCTGGCTTGGACTGGATCTTCCCATGCGCTTTAAGGGGACGGGCCAGACCCGTGCTTTTATCGGCACCCTGCCGGGCGGCATGGACCTGGAAGCTGTTCTGACCGGGCTGGCCGGGCAAAATCCAGACCTTCCTCCCGTTCATGTGGAAATTGTCAGTTCCTCCCAAGACCAGACCTGTGTATTTGTTCTTTGCCATAAAGACGGC
>JABLTR010106972.1_pt1 | contig 17723 bp, 17 predicted proteins | sample 7160071 | NCBI WGS metagenome assembly JABLTR01 (sample SAMN14651230, study PRJNA627086) | human gut metagenome | isolation source: feces | host: Homo sapiens
TCCACCACACACTTGGTCAGGTGGGTGCCCTCCTGCTTTTCCATCTCCACGATCTTGCCGACGACCACCTTGCTGATGCCGGCATCCAGCGGGATGAGCTCTTCTACCTCGAAGCCGCAGGAGAACAGCTTCTCCTCCAGCTCCTGTGCGGTGACATCGATATCAACGAATTCTTTTAACCAACTGAAAGGTACTTTCATTGTTTGTTCTCTCCCCTCTTATTCGTGGAACTGCTTGAGGAACTGCAGATTGTTCTCGAACATCAGACCGATGTTGTTGATGCCATACTTCAGCATGGCGATACGCTCGATGCCGATGCCGAAGGCGAAGCCGGAGTACTCGTCCGGGTCAATGTTGCAGTTTTCCAGCACCTTACGGTTGACAACGCCGCCGCCCAGCACTTCGATCCAGCCGGTGTGCTTGCACAAGGGGCAGCCCTTGCCGTGGCACTCGAAGCAGCTTACGTCCACCTCCACGCTGGGCTCGGTGAACGGGAAGTAGGAGGGACGCAGGCGGGTGCGGGTGTCGGCACCGAACATCTTCTGCACGAAGGTGTTCAGTGCGCCCTGCAGATCGCCCAGCGTGATGCCCTTATCCACGACCAGACCTTCCATCTGGTGGAACATGGGGCTGTGGGTAGCGTCCGAGTCAGAGCGGAACACACGGCCGGGGATCAGCACCTTGATGGGCGGCTTCTGGCTGTCCATGGTGCGGATCTGACCACCAGAAGTCTGGGTGCGCAGCAGAAACTCATCGGACAGATAGAAGGTATCCTGCATATCGCGGGCGGGGTGATCCTTGGGCACGTTCAGGCGGGTGAAGTTGTGGTCGTCATCCTCGATCTCCGGGGCATCTGCCACGGCAAAGCCCATGCCGGAGAACACGTCGATGATCTGGTTGGTGACCAGCGTCAGGGGGTGCAGACCGCCCACGGGGCGGGTCTTGGCGGGCAGGGTGATATCCACCGTCTCGGCGGCGTTGCGGGCAGCAAGTTCTGCCTGCTTCACGGCCTCAGCGGCGGCATCGTAGTCTGCCTGCACCTTCTGCTTGAGTTCATTGATGATCTTGCCCATGGCGGGGCGTTCTTCCGGCGCAACGGTGCGCAGATTCTTCATCAGGGCAGGGATCTTGCCGTTTTTGCTGAGGTATTCCTGCCAGAAGGAAGCCAGCGTCTCCTTGCTGGACACCTGACCAAGGCTTTCAGCGGCCTGCTTGGCCAGCTCATCGATCATTGCTTGCATGGATTTTCTCTCCTTTATTCTTTGTGTTCATGGAGCGGAGTATAACAAAAAAGCTCCGTCCCCTGCCCGACTGCTCAGGCAAAAGGGACGAAGCTGTAACCATTTCTGCTCCGCGGTACCACCCGGTTTCCGTCTGCACAAAGGCAGACGGCGCTCAAACGCCGTAACGGGGCGCAACCGTCCTGTGCTAATAGATGCATCCGCATCGTTCGCGCAGACCGCTCGGAAGCGAACTTCAGCCCCTGCCGCACATGGAAGCCCTTTCAGCCGGTGAAGCTTCTCTCTTTGCCGTGCAGACAGCGCCTACTCTCTCCGTCGCTGCGTTTGATAATATGATAACCAAGGATTATGTTACCACATTTTGCGGCGGTTTGCAAGCCGCTGAGCGGTTTTTGTTTGCCGGAGCTGCATTTTGTGCCCTCTTTCCGGTCAGGCGGCAGGCCTCGCAGGCCGTGATGCAGCACACCGCGAACACCAGCAGGGCACAATCTGTCGGCACGCGCTGCATGGGCACCACCCGGGCGCACAGAGTGTTGAAGCTTTCCACAGAGCTCTGCGGTAAGCCCAGATAAAACAGCGCCAGCGAAAGCGGCAGGTGCAGCGCCCTGCCCCATAATAAGGGTTTGAACGAGACCTCCGGCGGGCAGAGGGTGCGCACTTGCAGCAGCACCGAAGCGCCCTGCACGCTGAGTGCGGCGCAGCACAGCCCGCTTGCCCACAGACCGGTGCGGGCGGCGTAATCGCAGCCGGAGCACACTTCCAGCAGCATGGCCGGAAAGGGTGCAAATGCTGCGGGCAGCAGCAGCCCGCAGCCTGCCGCCAGCAGCCGGAAATACAGCACAAAGCCGCACAATTTCAGGTAGGTCACCGCTGCTTGCGCAAGGATAGCATCCAGCGCCGGCGGCGGTTCAGTTTGCGCAGCAGCGGGCGGTGCGGACAAAGGCTCCGGTATGCCGCGAACACGGCAGAGCAGTGCCGCCGTCAGCCAGCCCGCCAGTACCTGTGCGGCAAACAGACACACCCCCGCCGTACGGCTGCCCAGCAGCTGCTCCCCTACCGTCAGAATAACAAAGGATGGTCCGGAGCAGATGCAGGCGGGCAGCAAAGCCGAAGCCTCCTGCGAGGTCAGTTCCCTGCTGCGAACTGCCTCGGCAGTGGCAGTAGCGGCAGGGGCAAAGCCGCCCACAAGGCCGATGAGCAGCACACTGCCTGCGCTGCGGCTGTGCAGACCGATGCAACGCACCACCGGCCAGAGCAGCACACCCAACACCTCGCCCGCGCCGCTACGCATGATAAGCGCCGACACCACCAGAAACGGAAACAGCGACACCAGCAGCGGCCCGCCGCAGAGCGCAAGACCCTGCCGCAAGGCATCCGCACAGGTCTGCGGCGCCGCAAATACCAGAACCGCCGTGGCTGCACCCAGCAAAAAAAGCTCAGGATGCAGCGGTTTGCAGCTTTTACTCATAAGCACGCCCTCCCACTCCATATATATGGAAGCATGGGCTGTGCAATGTACAAGGCGCGGGACGGGAGGGACAACGATGGCCAGAGCACACCACGACCGGCGCACCCCGGGCGACTGGCTGCGTGGGCTGTTCCGACAGCCGCCGCCCGGGTTTTACAGCCGCCCTGCCGTATACCTGAGTGGCGACCGGATGGAGATAGAGCATTTTTGCACGGTGTTGTTTTTTGATGAAAACAAGCTGTGCCTGCGGCTGGCAAAGGGGCGGTTCACGGTATACGGCAGCGGACTGCGCATCTGTACCCTGACCGCCGCCCGGCTGACAGTACAGGGGCAGTTTTTGCGCACCGATTTTTCCGATGAATAGGAGGCCATCATGGAAGCTGCAAGCCTTTGGGCGGGGGTGCGCTTTACCGCCCGGAACGGCAGCCCCGAGGCACTTTTGACCGATGCCGCCGGACAAGGGCTGCATTTATACGGTATTTTTTCCCTGCCCGGCGGCTTTTACGGCCATTGCGCAGCATGGCAGTACCGACGGCTGGCCGCACTTGCCCGGCACAGGCGGGTGCGGCTGCGGGTAGAAAAACGGAAAGGGCTGTATTTTTTGCTGCGTCCGCTGCTGCGGCGCAAGGGGCTATGGGCTGGGCTTGTCGCTTGGGGGCTGGTACTGCTCTGGCTGCAAGGGCTTATATGGGCGGTGGACTACGGCAGCCTGACCACCGGACAGCGGACGCGGGCGGGTGCAGTGCTGCGCAGCTGCGGCTTGCAGCCCGGCACTGCCGTAACCGAGGAGCTGCTGCGCACCGGAGAGTACGCCCTGCTGGAAAGCGGCGAGTTCTCGTGGGCAAGCCTGAATTTTGAAAAAGGACGACTTGTGTTGGAGGCCGCTCCTGCGCGTGCACGCCCTGAAATTGCCGCAGGCACCCTGCACGGGCTGCGGGCAAAGTGCAAGGGAACGGTGCTGCGTACAAATCTTGCCAGCGGCACTATGCTGGTAGCCCCCGGGCAGACCGTAGAGGCCGGGCAGGGGTTGATCGGCACGGCACGCAGCGAGCGGGACGGCAGCCTTATCTTTGCCCCGGCGGCAGGCACAGTGGTGGCGCAGTTGGAGTGGCAGACAGACCAGAGCGTTCCGCTGGCAGAGACGATGTCGCTGCTGACCGGCGAAAACAAAACAAATTACCGGCTGTTTTTCGCGGGGCACTCTGCCGCACTTTCGCCCTCCGCACCCGATGGAGATGGGCTGTGCCGCACCCGGCATCTGCAATTAGAGGTTTTCGGTCTGCCCCTGCCCTGCGCGGTGGAGGAGACCACCTATTACGGGCAGCAGCTAGAGACGATCTACCGCACCGAGGCGCAGGCGCTTACGCTGGCGCGGCTGCAAGGGCTGCGGGCACTGCACGATGCTTTCCCGGATGCCGACATCCTCGCCCGCCGGGAGGCATGCACCGTGCAGGAGGAAACGTTGCATTACAATGCGGTGTATACCGTGGCGGCAGATATCTGCACATAACAAAAGGCGGACGATTTGGAATGGTCTCCGCTTTGCTCTGACCATGTTCAGTGGAAAGATTATTGTTTATTTACAGGTCTGGAAAATCTGCGGATTTTCCAGACCTGTCTTTTCACGAGAGGGGTCGAGAGGGAAAGCTTCAGCTATAAAAGCAACTTGCTTCGGAAACGCAGAAGCAAAAAAGGCGGCTGCACATAACTGCGCAGCCGCCTTTTGAAAAGCAGATTTTTTTATTGTACGGGATGTTCGGCTTCAGCGGCCTGTGCAGCCTGTGCATCGTACTCGGCAAGCAGGGCGTTCAGGTCGTACTGGTACTTGCTGTGGCAGAAGTGGCACACCACCTCACAGTTGGGGTCCTCGTCCCGCATACGCACAAGCTCTGCACGGCCAAGGCTGAGCAGCATCTCCTTGGTGCGCTCGGCGCTGCAATCGCACTGGTACTGCACCGTGCGCTCGTCCAGCACATTGGGGACAAAGCCTGCCAGCGCCATCTGCATCATGTCCTCGGGGGTTTTGCCGGCATGGAGCAGCTCGGTGACAGAGGGCATGGCGCTGATGTTCTTTTCCAGCTGGTCGATTACAGCATCGGTAGCGCCGGGCAGCAGCTGTACCATAAAACCACCGGCGCAGAGAATGGACAGGTCTTTGTCCACCAGCACGCCCAGTGCCATCACGGTGGGCACCTGCTCGCTGTAGGCATAGTAGCTGGTCAGATCCTCAGCAATCTCGCCGGATACCAGCGGCACCTGCCCGACCGTGGGCTCCTTTTGCAGGCGGTTATCCCGGATGACGGTCAGCACGCCGTCCTTGCCCACGGCAGTGCCCACGTCCAAGTGGCCGTTGGCTTTGGCGGGCAGCTCCACCAGCGGGTTGTCAATGCAGCCCTTCACGTTGCCGGTGCCGTCGGTGCAGGCAATGAGCACGCCCGCAGGGCCGCCGCCTGCCACACGCAGGGTGATGCGGTCGCGGTCATCCTTGAGCATGGAGCCCATCAGGGTAGCACCCGTGAGCAGACGGCCCAGTGCCGCGCTGCAGGTGGCGCTTGTGGTGTGAAGCTTTTCTGCTTTACGGACAATATCGGTGGAATCCACACCGCAGAACACGACACCGCCGTTTTCGGACAGGCCGCGGATCAGGTTTGCCATAGGTTATTCCTCCAGTTGTGTATACTGTTTTGTTGCGCAGAAGAAGTAGCGCTGGCTTTCCTCGGTCAGCGGGCCGAAAGTCTCGCCATCGCAGACGCTTTCCAGTGCAAAACCGTGCTTTTCCAGCGCCGCACGGATGGTAGCCAGATCATAGGTATACTCGCAGAATTCCTCGTGGAAATGCTCGCCGGTCTCGTGATAATCAATGTCCACCGTGATCTCCACCTTGCGGTCGGCGGCGTTATAGTGGTTGCGCCACACGCAGGCAGCATCCTCTTCCTCAAAGGTGAATTCGTTATCGCCCAGAACCTTCCGGTGCTTATAGGGGGTGTTCATATCAAACAGGAACACCCCGCCCTTTTCCATGAAAAAGCCCGCGTTGGCAATGGCGGTATCCAGATCCGGGATGTGGTTGAAGGTATCAAAGGTGGATACCGCCGCCCGGATGGTGCCGTAGAGATCCAGCTTGAGCAGGTCCTGCCGGAGCAGCAGCAAGCGACCGGAAAGTCCCAGCTGCTCGGCCTTATCCCGCACCACGCAGAGCATCTCCTCCGACTGGTCGATGCCGATCATATCGTAGCCCGCCTGCGTCAGCATCAGGGTCAGTTCCCCGGTGCCGCAGCCAAGGTCGGCCACAATGCCGTCGTGGATGCCGTGGGCTTCCAGCTTTGTATGGATCTGGCTATACAGGGCATCGTAGTCCGCTTCGCCGTTGAATTCATCGTAAAAATAGGCAAATTCGTTGTAAGCCATGGCGTTACTCCGCTTCCTCGTTTTCCGCAGCCACTGCGGCGTTGAGTACTGCTTGCAGCTCCGGGATGCCGTAGCCGTTTTCGCCGCTGGTCAGCACCACTTTCTGGCAGCCGTAGGGGCGGCAGATGTTTTCAAAGTCCTCCTGCGTTTTGGCAAGCTGGCTCTTTTTAAGTTTATCCGCCTTGGTCAGTGCCACCACATAGGGGATGCGGTGGTAGTGCAGGTAGCGCAGCATCTGTAAGTCGTCTGCGCTGGGGGCATGGCGGCAGTCCAGCAGCTGCACCAGCAGGGTGTGGTGGCGGGGCGCCTCGAAGTAGCTGTTGATGAGGTCATCCCAGCGCTCGCGGTCGGCATTGCTCACCTTGGCATAGCCGTAGCCCGGCAGGTCCACAAAGTAGCAGTCGTCCACCGAATAGAAGTTGATGGTAGCCGTTTTGCCCGGCGTACTGGACACGCGCGCCAGATTTTTGCGGCTGCACAGCTTGTTGATCAGGCTGGATTTGCCCACGTTGGAGCGCCCCGAAAAGCTCAGTTCCGGGCGGTCACTTTCGGGCAGCTGGCTGGAAATGCCATAGCTGGCAATAAAATCGGCTTTATTGAAGATCATGGCGTGTTCCTTTCTGTTTTTCAGCAGACAGCGCCCGGCTGGTTCTTCTCAGGCGCGGCGGGAATGCGGCTTTCCCCTGTTTTGGACTTTTTGGTGCGAGGGCGGCCTGCGGTGCTCTTTGCTGCCTTCGGCTTGAGCAGGGCGGCAGCCAGCACCTGCGAAAGGTTCTGCATGGGCAGGAAGGTCAGATTCTTCTTGACCTCCTCGTCCACGTCATACAGATCAGGCTCGTTATCCTTGGGGATGAGCACGGTCTTCATACCCTCACGGTAGGCAGCCATGCTCTTTTCCCGCAGACCGCCGATGGGCAGCACATTGCCGTGCAGGGTGATCTCGCCGGTCATGGCCACATCGCCGCGCACCGGTACGCCGGACAGGCAGGATACCAGTGCCGTGGTCAGGGTGACGCCGGCAGAAGGGCCGTCCTTGGGCACAGCACCCTCCGGGGCGTGGATGTGCAGGTCGCACTTCTTCAGCCGCTCGGGGTCGATGCCGTATTCCTCGGCGTGGACGCGCACCCAAGTGACTGCCAGCTGTGCGCTCTCCTTCATCACATCGCCCAGAGAGCCGGTGACCGTGATCTTGCCGGTGCCGTTGTCCATGACCTGCACCTCGATGGGCAGGGTCTCGCCGCCTACGCTGGTCCATGCCAGACCGTTGGCGATGCCCACGGCGTTGGTGCGGTTGAGGAAGTCCGGCTTGACGATGCGGGGGCCCAGCAGTTCCTCCAGCATGGTGGCGGTCACCGCCACGCTTTCCACCTCGCCGGCGGCGATCTTGCGGGCGCACTTGCGCAGCACGCTGGTGATGGTACGCTCCAGATTACGCACACCGGCCTCGCGGGTGTAGCCGTCGATGATGCCGTAGAGTGCGCTCTGGTTCATGGTGACCTTACCGGTCAGGCCACAGGCTTTGAGCTGCTTGGGCAGCAGGTGCTTGCGGGCAATATTGTATTTTTCCACGCGGGTATAGCTGGGCAGCTCGATGACGTCCATGCGGTCCCGCAGCGGGCCGGGAATGCTGCCCAAGTCGTTCGCGGTGGTAATAAAGAGCACATGGCTCAAATCAAACGGGATATCAATGAAATGATCGTTGAAGGTGCTGTTCTGCTCCGGGTCCAGCGCCTCCAGCAGAGCTGCCGCCGGGTCGCCCCGGAAGTCCCCTGCCAGCTTGTCGATCTCGTCCAGAAGCATCAGGGGGTTGGAGGACTTGGCGGTGATCATGGCGCTGATGATCTTGCCGGGCATGGCACCGATGTAGGTGCGGCGGTGGCCGCGGATCTCAGCTTCATCCCGCACGCCGCCCAGACTGATGCGCACATACTTGCGGCCAAGGCTTTCGGCGATGGAGCGCGCAATACTGGTCTTGCCAACGCCCGGAGGGCCGACCAGACAGATGATCTGTGCCTTCACGTCCGGTGCCAGCTTGCGCACGGCCAGCGTTTCCAGAATGCGGTCCTTGACCTTTTTCAGGCCGTAGTGGTCCCGATCCAAAATCTGCTGGGCGCGGTGGATATCCAGATCATCCACGGTCATGGTGTTCCACGGCAGATCCAGACAGGTATCCAGATAGGTGCGGATGACCGTGGCTTCCTGATTGCTGCTCTGCATCCGGGACAGGCGGTCTACCTCCTTGAGCAGCTTTTTCTCGCTGTCCTCGGCAAGGTGGAGCTCCAGGATCTTGCGGCGGTAATCATCGGCCTCGGCGTGGGTATCATCCCCTTCGCCCAGTTCGTCGTTGATGATGTGCAGCTGCTCGTGCAGGTAGTAATCGCGCTGGTTCTTGTCCATGGACTCGTTGACCTTTTCCGCGATCTCCTTTTCGATCTTCATCACCTGACATTCACGGCGCAGCATCTCCACAAGGCGCTGCAGGCGGCCGTTGAGGGTGTTTTCGTTCATCACAGCCTGCTTGTCCTCATAGCGGAACAAGAGGTTTGCCGGCATATACTCGGTGAGGAACATGGGGTCATCGCTGGAAACGATGGTGAACACCACGTCCTTGGCAAGGCGCGGGTTCATGCCCAGATACTCGTCAAAGCCGGTCTTGAGGGCGCGGAGCAGTGCTTCGGTCTCCACAGCCTCTTCGGGCTTTGCGGCGCGCACCGGAGCGGAGCGCACGGCAGACAGCAGAAAATCGCCGGTGGTATCCAGCTCGGTCAGCTTGGCGCGGTACTTGCCCTCCACCAGCACCTTGACCAGCTCGTCCGACACGCGCAGAACCTGCTTGACCTCGGCCACTACGCCGTAGGTGTACAGGTCCTGCTGGGTAGGCTCGCTGGTCTCCATCTCCTTCTGGGCTACCAGAAATACGTTAGAGTTGTTGGCCATAGCCCACTCCACAGCGGCAATGCTCTTTTCCCGCCCGACTTCAAAATGAACAAGGTTGTTAGGGAACACCACCAGCCCGCGCAGTGCGATGGTGGGCAGATGGAGCTCCTTCCGCTCGACCTTGATGGTAACTTTTTCAGACATATACAAACACCTCCCGACTGCCGCTCAAGTTCCCATGCTGCGGCAGCTCTATCCTTTGGGGTCTTTTTGATAAAAATACAGTTGTTTCCTTATTATACAGATTTCCGGCCAAAATGCAACTGCCCTGCCGAAATGGTCGGTCATTCGGGGCGGTTTTCGTGGGTGTTGAAGCCCATTTTGCCCAGCGCGGGCAGCAGCGCCCGCAGCGTGACCGAGGTGAGCGCACCCATGACAAGCCCCAGCACCAACATGACCGGCGCGTAGTACAGCGACAAGGACGAGGAGATGATGACCCCTGCGCCCAGCAGCTGCCCCACGTTATGCGCCAGTGCGCCGCAGACCGACAGGATGAACCATGTGGGCCGCACCGGCAGAAGATAGTACAGCACCCACATCACCGCAAGGGACAAAAGCCCGCCGCACAGCGAGAGAAAGCCCGCCGTGAAGCCGGACACCAGAAAGACGAACAATGCCTTGAGTATATCCAGCACCAGCGCCTGCCGGGGACCCATGAAGAACAACGCGTACATGACCACGATGTTGGCAAGCCCCAGCTTCATGCCCGGCAAAAGCCCCGGGATGACCAGCGTGCCTTCAATGAAGGAAAGCGCCATTGCCAGCGCAAACAACAGACCGGACAGGGCGATGTGCCGTGTTTTTTGATAGTTGCGGTGATTTTTAGGCATAGAGGATACGCTCCTTTATTCTTCGGGCTGCTGCGTCTGCTCGTAGGCTTCCTGCTCTTCCATGGCGGCTTCCCATGCGGCAAAAAGCTCCTCCTGATGGAAGCGCAGGTCGCTCAGCTCATCGCTTTTCTGGCGCAGCAGGTCAGGGTCGTTGTACACCTCCGGGGAGTTGATCTCGTTGTCCAGCTCCACCTCGCGTGCACCGCAGGCCTCCATCTCGTCCTCGCAGGCCTTGATCTTGGCGCGCAGCTCGGCGCGGCGGCGGCGCTGTTCCTTGCCGTAGCCGGTCTTGGCAGGCTCGGCAGCTTTCTGGGCGGCCTGCGCCGGGGCGGCACGACCCATCAGGGCATCGTAGCTGGGGTAAAGCACCGCCTTGCCGTCCTCAAGGTAGAGGATGGGACAGGCCAGACTGTTCATCAGGTGACGGTCGTGGGTGACCAGCAGCAGGGTGCCGGTATAGGCCATCAGTGCTTCAGTCAGGTTCTCGCGGGTATAGATGTCCAAGTGGTTGGTAGGCTCGTCCAAAAACAGTAGATTCGGGCGCTCCAGCACGATCTCCGCAAAGCGCAGACGCGCCAGCTCGCCGCCGGACAATGCCTCGCAGGGCTTGAACACCGTATCGCCCCGGAAGCCCAGCTTTGCAAGGTGGCTGCGCACTTCCAGCTCGGTCATGCGGGGGTACTTGTTCCAGATGGCATCAATGACTCTGCCCTGCCCCAGACGGTTCTGCTGCTGGGCAAAGATGCTGGGACGTGCTCCGGTGCCCAGCCGCACCATGCCGCCGGAGGGGCGGCGCTTGCCATCCAGCACCTGCATCAGGGTGGATTTGCCCGCACCGTTGGGGCCGGCAATGATAAGCCGCTGCCCGCGACAGACCGTATAGGTAAAGGGTTCCAGCAGGGTACGCTCCCCGATCTTGATGCTGAGGTTTTTCAGCATCACCAGTTCATTCCACGGTTCTACGTCATATTCAAAGCGGAACTTCAGTTGGTTGGTCTCGTCCTTGGGTGCCTCGGTGATCTCCAGCTTTTCCAGCTGCCTGCGGCGGCTCTGCGCCATTTTGGTAGTGGAGGCGCGCACAAGGTTGCGGTCCACATAGTCCTGCAGCTTTTCAGCCAGTGCCACGTCGGCATCGTGCTGCTTCTGGCGCAGGGCATCGGCGGCTTCCTTCTGGGGCAGATAGGCCGAGAAGTTGCCCTTGTAGGTGGTCATGGTCTGGAAGGACACCTCCCAGATCTTTGTACAGACATTATCGAGGAAATAGCGGTCGTGGCTGACCACCAGCACCGCACCGGAGTAGCCCTTGAGGTAATTTTCCAGCCATTCCATGGTGGCAAAGTCCAAGTGGTTGGTGGGCTCGTCCAGAATGAGGACATCGGGCTTTTCCAGCAGCAGCTTTGCCAGGCGCAGCCGCGTCAGCTCACCGCCGGAGAGCACTGCAATGTTCTTTTGCCATGTATCCTGTGCAAAACCCATGCCGGACAGCACCTTTTTGATATTCACGTCCATGTTGTAGCCGTCGGCGGCATCCACGATATTTTGCAGGGCATCGTGCTGTGCCAGCAGGTCGGCGTTATCGGGCTGGGCAGCCATGCGGCGCTCCAAGATCTGCATCTGCGCCATGGCATCCAGCACCGGGGCAAAAGTGGCGCGCATCTCGCCGTAGATATCCAGCGTGGCGTCCAGCTTTGCGTTCTGCTCCAGATAGCCCAGTGTTACCCCGTGGGTCACACTGAACTCGCCCTCGTAGTCCTGATATTCGCCGGTAAGGATCTTGAGCAGAGTGGTCTTGCCTGCACCGTTCTGTCCCACAATGCCGATGCGATCTTCCCGCTCGACACTGGCGGTCACATCGTGCAACACCACCTTTTCGCCAAAGGTCTTACCCAGTTTTTCCAAATGTATCAGCATAGTTTTGTTCCGTTATCCGTTTTTTAAGTTTCAGCACTGGTGGCGGCGGTTCTTCAGGCCAACGTTGGCCAGTTCCTCCTGCTCCATCACCAGCGGATACAGTTCCTCCAGACTGGCGATCTCGTAGGTGGGGATCACCTTGCCGGGGTTCTCGGCGTGGTTGGGGTTATACCAACAGGTATCCAGCCCGGCGTTGCTGCCGCCCTGAATATCGCTGGCCAGGCTGTCGCCCACCATCAGAACGTGCTCCCGGTTCTCCACGCCCAGTGCGCGCAGAGCCGCATCAAAGATGCGGGCATTGGGCTTTTCGCAGCCCATTTTCTCAGAGATGAACACGTCCTCCATAAAGTTCATCACGCCGCTTTCCGCCAGACGGCGGGTCTGTACCATCTGGGCACCGTTGCTGACGATGGCCAGCGTTGCCACCTCGGAAAGCTCCCGCAGCACGTCCAGCACCTCCGGGCTCATCAGATCCGGGTGGGTGGACAGCTGCTCCAGATAAAAGCGGTTCATCTCCACGCCGTCACCGGCGGCATCGATGGCCTTTAAAAAGCGGCTGAACCGCTCGCTGAACAGCTTCTCGCGGCGGATCTGGCCTTTTTCCAGCTGCCGCCACAGCTCCTCGTTGATGGTGCGGTAGGTCTGCACGGTCTCGGCGTCCGGCTCGATGCCGTAGTTCACCAGCGTTTCGGTCAGCGCCTTGTTTTCCGCTGCGTCAAAGTTGAGCAGCGTATTGTCTGCATCGAACAGGATGCAATAATATTTTGCCATAGTATCTCACTTTCTTTTCAGCATTTCCCACTTTGGTGTATCAACAGGGAGAAGCCAGCCCCACCCCCGGCAGAGCTGGCTTCTCGTTATTCAGAAACGATTTCATACGCAGACAGGTCTGTTTGTGCCGGGGCGTTGTCCGGGCACTGTGTCTTTCCCTCGCAGGGCGTCAGACTGCATTTCTGCATTTCTTCCTCCAGTGCGCTGTTATCCACATTTTCCCAGTCGGTATCGTAGTAATCCACGCTGCCGTTGGTCACGTCATTCTCCCCGGGCAGGGAGGGTGTGCGCATCGCTTCCCAGTACATAAGGGCTCCACCTTCCTCTCCCGCCAGCCTATGCGGCGCAAGGAGGAAATGTGCCCTTAGTTGGCAGCTTCCTTGCCGGCGCTAGCTTCGGTCTTGGAGGACGCGGGCTTTTCCTCTTTAGAGGTTGCCGGTTTTTCCTCCTTGGAAGAGGAACTGCTCTGCGAAGAAGAGACGGGCTTTTCTTCCTTAGAAGATGCCGCAGAAGAGGCAGGCTTCTCCACCTTGGAGGAGCTGCCAGCGCTTTCAGAAGTACCGTTCGAGGAGGAAGAAGCGGGCTTCTCCTCCTTGGAGGAAGCGGGTTTCTCTTCCTTGGAAGAGGCCGGTTTTTCTTCCTTAGAGGAGGACGTTTCTTCCTTGGAGGATGCAGGCTTATCCTCCTTAGAGGAAGCGCTGGAGCTGCTGGAACTGCTGGAGCTGCTGGTGCTGCCGGACGTTCCACCGCTGACCGTAAGTTCCAGCTTGTTGCTGGTGACGGTGCAGTCGTTATAGCTGGCGGTGGCGTACACCCGGAAGGTGCTGCCCACCATAGAGGGGTCTACCTCGCCCTTTACGGTGGTCTTACCGGCAGCTTGTGTTACCTCGCTGCCGTTGACATACCAGCGGATGCTGGAAGCATCCAGATACTTGCCCTTGAGGGTTGCCTTAAAGGTATAGGAATCCCCCAGCCCAGCCTTACCGCTGCTGCTGACCTGGATAGAGGCCGCTGCAAACACAGCGGTCACATCCACGTTCTGGTCAAAATTGGTATCGGTGCGGGTGCGCTTGGTCACGCCATCGCTCCACTTGACGAACACATAGCCGTCCTCCGGCACAGCGGTCACCGTAACGCTCTGGGCGGCGCTGGTCACCTTGACGGTAAGAGACTTGCCGCTCTCGTCGCCGCAGGTCAGGGAGCCGCCGCCGGTTTTGTCCACACGATAGTCCGCCTGATACTCCGTTTTTTCCTCAACAACAGAGGAGGAGACCGTCTCCGAGCTGCTGGGTGCCTCCACCGCAGAGCTGGGGTTGGCGGTATACTCGGCGCGAGTGGGGATATTATTGGTATCCGGGCGGCGATCCTCGGTCTCGTAAGCGTGGGTGCGCAGATACTTCAGCAGCACCTTCAGGCCTGCGGGCTTGAGGTGGATATCCCCGCTCTGGTAGTAATCGACATTGCCGTAGCCGTTGGCGTCCTTCAGTGCCTCAGCAGAGTTGAGGAACTTGACGCCCAGCTGCTCGCACATGGTCAGCAGCGCCATGTTGAAATCATCAATGCGGGTCTGATCCATATTGGGGTAGTTGGAGTGGTTGGACGGGACCGGCGGCACCGTGTTGACGATGATATCGGTATAGGGATAGCTGGCCTGAATGGCCTGCACCAGCGCGGTGTAGTTGCTGATAAAGTCCTCGGTATTCATGCCGTTGTCGTTGGTGCCCAGCATAATGACCACCCGGCGGGGCTTCATTTTGGCCACCGCCTGCGCGATGGTGTAGCGGTTATCGTCCCGCTTAAAGGTAACGATGCCCTCATGCAGGGCGGCACTGGTGCCAATGCCTTCCTTGGCGCAGAACTGCTGCAGCGAGATCAAACCATTTGCGTACAGGCGTACCGTGTTGGAATCGCCGATAAAAAGGGTCTGCTCCTGATAGGCGTCACCAGCATCAGCAGTCCCAGTGAGCAGTGCGCTGGAAGTCTCGTTGATCTGGTAGTGGTCGGAGATATCCTCCTCCCCTTCCGGGGCGGGCGCAGGGGTAATAATGGAAGAATCCCCCGGCTGCTCCGTCGGGTTCTTGCCCCGCTTGAGCATAGTAAGGGTGATGCCGATGGTCAGCAGCGCCGCCAGTGCGCACACGATGCACACCAGCACCGCCTGCTTCTGCATCGGGGTCAGCGTCTTGTTCTCCTGTTGATTATTGCTTCTCATATTCTATCCATTCTCCTTCCGAAGGAATGAAACTTCCTGTCATACCCGGGCTGCCAGCAGCCGGTCGGTAAGGTCGGCGCAGCTTTCGGCCAGCAGCACCGGATGGAAAGCTTCCAGCTCTTCCCGGCTGCCGTAGCCGTACAGCACACCGGCAGCATCCAGACCACAGTCGGCAGCGCCCCGCATATCATCGTTGCGGTCGCCCACCATCAGCACCCGCTTGCCCTGCAAGGCGGGCTGGCTGAGCACATAACGCACGACCTCGGTCTTGGTGTCCCGGCTCTCGTCCATGGAGGCACCGCCGATAAAATCAAAATACTGCGCCAGACCCTGCTCCTCCAAAATAGGGGTGACCACCTTGGTGGGCTTGGAGGTGGCGGTGCACAAAATAAAACCAGCCTGCTTCAGGGTTTGCAGCATCTGCGGAACACCCGGGAACACGGCACACTCGTGGCTGCCCTTCACCGCGTAGCTCGTGCGGTAAAGGTCGGTGGCCTTTTCAATCAGCGCCGGGTCGGTGAAGTGCTCACCGAAGCTTTTGCGCAGCGGCGGGCCCAGATACCGGCGCAGGTTTACGCCGGATACATCCACACCCATGGTGCAGAAAACCTCTTGCAATGTATGAATGATACCGGGGGCCGAATCGATCAGCGTCCCGTCCACATCAAATAGGATCGCATCATAATGCAGCAATGTTTTATTCCTCGCTTTCATGGTGATACATCCAATAGTATAGCACAGATTTGATACATCAGCAATTCCAACAAAAGATTTTTCTGTCTCTTATGCAGGATTTTCATAAAAAGGGAGGCTGCTGCACCCTGTTTTGTGCAGCAGCCTCCCTTGCGGCAGAACGATTCAGAGCAATGTCGGGCAGCCTACGGGCTGCCCGGCATTGCATTTTCACGGGTTAGATTGCAGTAAAATCGTCCCACGCAAAAAACATTACTGCGCAGGTGATGGGCAGCTGCTGTCCCCCGGGACATAGAGGTTGTTGGAAACGAACTCCAGCTTATCCTTGAGCACCAGTTCAAGGTTTGCGACGGCGTGCACCATATTGGTGGCGGAGTCGTTCACCTCCAGCAGCTTGCAAAGATCCAGGCCATCCAGATCCATGGCCTTCTGCATCTTCCGGCTTTCGGCACACAAAATGTGGCTGAGCGCCGTTTCCTGTAAGGCAATGCTTTCCATCAGGTCCACAACGGCCTGATCCAAGCTGACCTTGGGCATCTCCGGGCACTGAGAACGGGCACAGGGGGTATCGATCATCATAGGGCAAAACCTTCCTTTCCGGTCGTGTGCCCTATCCTATGCTGCGGCGGGTGCGGCTGTTACTGCTTTTCTGCCTGTGCGCGCACCTTCTCAATGGTATCGCGGTAGCCGCCGGAGCCGTACTGGATGCAGCGGTTGATGCGGCTGATGGTGGCAGTGCTGATCTCCACCGCCTTGACGATCTGCTCATAGGTGGCACCGTCCAGCAGCAGCTTTGCTGCCTGTAAGCGCTGTGCCATATCCGAGATCTCCTTTACAGTGCACAAATCCTCAAAAAAGGCGTAGCACTCTTCCCGGCTCTCCAGACTGAGGATAGCGTCAAACAGTGCATCCGTCGTCTCGTTTCTTCTGGAATTTTTTTCAGCCATTGTTTTTCTCCTTATTATAACAGCGGCGGCAGCGGGCAAAGCGGCCGGTGCTGCCGCACGGAATATTCTGCGCACTACTACTTTAGCACTTCAAAGTGTGAAAGTCAAGACCTGCGGGTGAATGGTTTTCAATTAAAGTGCTATTCAGTTTTATTCTCTTCACACATGAAAGAAAATCATCTAAAAATTATTCCCAGAAAATGGCTTGAATTGGCGTATCCTCTGAACTTGTTACAGAAATATTGACAATTGATGAAAACGGGAATAAAGTAGGACACAATCATTCAGCAAATGCAAGGAACAGGACATGATCTTCTGCATCACCCTCTTTCAGCGAGCCGCTTCTCGGGTGAAAAAGCGGCAGTCAGGAGCAGAGGACCCTCGCCTGCGAGCAGCCTGTGTGAACCGGGTTTTGTGCCCCCAAGTAGCATGGTGCCGTCCAGCCCACGTTATCGGGCAGCATGGTCAGTGTACCATGCGTGGGAGAGTGGCTGTTTTAACACAGCAAGCGAAGTGGTACCGCGGAGTATTGCTCCTGCCCTGGCAGGCGGGAGCAGAAGCCTTCGTCTTCGGAGTGTGACCGGAAAGCCCGGTCATGTGCTGAGGACGAAGGTTTTTTACACTCCGGGGAAGCGCTTTGCCGGACGGCATCCTATCGTTCCGAACCTGTTGCGGAGTGAAAAAAGGAAAGAGGTAGAAAACTATGAATACGCTGGTCATCGTATTGATCGCAGCGGTGTGCCTGTTTGGCGCTTATGTGCTTTACGGCCGCTGGCTGGCTAACAAATGGGGCATCGACCCCGCAGCCAAGACTCCGGCTGTCGTCCACGAGGATGGCCGGGACTATGTGCCCACCAATGGCTGGACGGTGTTTGCCCACCAGTTCAGCTCCATCGCTGGTGCAGGCCCTGTCACCGGTGCCATTCAGGCCGCAGCCTTCGGCTGGCTGCCGGTGCTGTTGTGGGTGCTGCTGGGCGGCATCTTCTTCGGCGCTGTTACCGACTTTGGCGCTCTGTATGCTTCCGTTAAGAACGACGGCAAGAGCATGGGTATGCTGATTGAAAAGTACATCGGCAAGACCGGCCGCAAGCTGTTCCTGCTGTTCTGCTGGCTGTTCTGCGGCATCGTGATTGCCGCTTTTGCGGACATGGTTGCCGGCACCTTCAATGCCTTCGGCGCAGACGGCGCAATGGTTGAGGCTGCCAAGACCAACGGCGCTGCCGGCATGGTGTCCATCATGTTCATGGTGTTCGCCGTTATCTTTGGCCTGCTGCAGAAAAAGTTCAGCTTCTCCGGCTGGAAGGA
>JABLTR010104933.1_pt1 | contig 17682 bp, 18 predicted proteins | sample 7160071 | NCBI WGS metagenome assembly JABLTR01 (sample SAMN14651230, study PRJNA627086) | human gut metagenome | isolation source: feces | host: Homo sapiens
CTCAGCACCACAAAATAAAAGGGCATTATCTATATCACCATTTACCGCATTTATAAGTGCTTGAGATATACAGTAAGGCGTAGATGAAGGATTACATGTTTCCATACAGTTATAGCATTTTTTTATTTTAGGTTTATTTGATTCAAGTTTTTCTAAAAATTTATTGTAAATAGCTCTTCCGGGAAGACCAACTGGACTCTTAACGATTTTTATATCTTCTTTTTTGCATTTGATATATGTATTTTTGAAGGTTATATTTGCATCACATTCTTCTGTTGCTACAAATAAAGTTCCGACTTGTACTCCTGCAGCTCCCATATTTATATATTTTTTCACATCAGAGCTTGTTGAAATACCACCAGCGGCTATTACTGGTATTTCTTTGTCGTATTTTTGGCCATATTCTTTTGTGATTTCTAATATTCTCATAAATTCTCCATCATAATCTATAGAATCTATATCTTTTAAATCATCTTTATGAAATCCTAGATGACCACCAGCTTTTGGTCCTTCAACTACTATCATATCAGCGGTTTTATTATATTTTTTATCCCACATTTTAAGTAATAATTTGCATGCCTTAGCAGAAGATACTATTGGTGCAATTTTAACGTTTGAATTTCCTATAAATTTCGGTAATTTTATAGGAAGTCCAGCACCTGATATTATAATATCAATTCCGGATTCGATAGCAGTTTTTACATGTTCTTCATAAAAATTCATAGCAACCATAAGATTTATACCTAGAGGTTTGTTATTTGATAATTCTTTTGCTTTTTGTATATGTTTTTTTAATGATTTTAGATTTGTAGAAAGTGGATCTTTATTAAATCCTTCTTCATCATATCCTATATTTATACCTGAAATTACTCCAAGTCCTCCAGCATTACTAACAGCTGATGCAAGATTTTCTCTGGATATTCCAATTCCCATTCCACCTTGAATTACAGGTGTTTTTATAATTAAATCTCCAATTATTAATGGTTTCATAAGTTTCCTCCCTATAGGATATAAAAGGTTTACTAAGATTGAGCTCATTATACTATAAAAAATTATCTAAATAAAGAAAAATATTTTTAATAGATAAATTATAATGTTTTTTAAAAAAACATAAGTTTTTCAAAATTAGTGTTTTCAATATTTTTATATTCTTTGAAAGTTATGACTATAAAAAATATAGTTGACTTTTTTGTTTGAATATAATATATTTTGTTCATAATAAATTTTGATAATCAAAATATTTAATGTATAAATAATTGTAAAAACAAATATTTTGTAACTAAAAGAGGGGGTAATAGATGAACAATGTAGTTATAGCTGGTGTTGGAAAATATATTCCATCAAAAATAGTTACTAACAATATGTTAAGTCAGATTGTAGAAACGAGTGATGAATGGATAGTTTCAAGAACTGGTATAAAACAAAGGCATATTACTACAAATGAAAATACATCAGATATAGCATCAAAAGCAGCTTTAAATGCAATTCATGATTCGAATATAGATGTGTGTGACATAGATTTAATAATCGTTGCCACATGCACACCAGATATGTATACACCTGCTACAGCCTGTATAGTTCAGAAAAATATAGGAGCAAAAAATGCATTTGCATTTGATTTAGGTGCTGCATGTTCTGGATTTATATATGGAATTAATGTTGCGAAATCTATAATGGTTTCAAATAATATAAAAAAAGCTTTAGTAATCGGTGCTGAAACTTTATCAAAATCAATTGATTGGAATGATAGATCAACATGTGTTTTATTTGGAGATGGTGCTGGGGCTGTGGTTTTATCACTTAGTGAAAATGAAGGAATTTTAGATGTCATATGTAAATCAAAGGGAATAAAGTGGGAAAATCTCACTATTGGCGCTAAGGATTTAACAAACCCATATATCGATGAAAAAATAAGAATGAATCCATACCTAAATATGAATGGAAGTGAGATTTTTAAATTTGCAACAGTTGAGATAGTAAGTCTAATAAAGCAAATTTTAAAAGATAATAATTTAAGTCTAGAAGATATAGCTTATATAATACCGCACCAGGCGAATGAAAGAATTATTCAATTTGCTGCCAAGAAGTTAGAAATTCCTGTGGATAAATTCTATATAAATATAGATGAATATGGAAATACTTCAGCAGCATCAATACCAATTGCAATAAGCGAAATGAGTGAAAAGAATTTGCTTAAAAAAGGAGATAAATTAATTGCAGTTGGATTTGGGGCAGGGCTTACGTCTGGAGCCTGCTTAATAAAATGGCAAAATAATTAATTTGGGATAATACTCAAAATTAATTTAATAAATTATAAAAAAATAAGGGAATAAAAGATTTACTAAGATTAAAATTAAAAAACAAAAAATTAATATCAAAATTAGGAGGAAAAATTATGTTTGAAAAAATACAAGAAATGATGGTAGAAAGCTTATCTTTAGAAAAGGACGATATAAAATTGGAAAGTACTTTTGAATCTTTAGAAATAGATTCACTAGATGTTTTTGAATTAGTTACTGAGATAGAAGAAGAATTCGATATTGAAATAGAAGATGCTGAAAATCTAAAATCAGTTCAAGATTTAGTTGCATACATAGAAGGAAAAGTTGCAGTTAAGTAGGATTATTGCAAAGTGAAAATTTAATAAATCCAAATAAATCTAACTAGCTATTTAGTTAGATTTATTAAAATATATTAAGAGAGGATTTAACGAGGTTATGAATTGTAATGTGATAACAGAATTATTGAATATAAAATATCCAATAATACAAGGAGGTATGGCATGGATTGCAGATGCATCTCTTGCTGTTGGAGTTAGTGAGGCAGGTGGCCTTGGGATAATAAGTGGTGTTGGACCAACAGAAGTTGTAAGAGCCCAAATTAGAAAAGCAAAGGAGCTAACAGATAAACCATTTGGTGTAAATGTAATGCTTATGCAAGATAATGCAGATGAGATAGCACATTTAGTATGTGATGAAAAAGTCCCTGTAGTTACAACGGGTGCAGGAAGTCCAGGTAAATATATAGAAATGTGGAAAAGTCACGGAATTAAGGTTATTCCAGTAGTTCCATCAGTAGCGATTGCAAAAAGAATGGAGAAGTTCGGTGCAGATGCCGTGATAGCTGAGGGAATGGAGTCTGGCGGACATATAGGCCAAACGACTACAATGAGTTTAGTTCCACAAGTTGTAGATGCAGTGAATATTCCAGTTATAGCAGCTGGGGGAATTGGAGACGGAAGAGGAATCGCGGCATCATTTATGTTGGGAGCTGTCGGTGTCCAAATGGGAACTCGTTTTTTAGTTTCAAATGAATGTAATGTACATAAAAACTATAAAGAAAAAGTATTAAAAGCTAAAGATATAGAAACAGAAGTGACAGGGACTTCAACTTCTCATCCAGTAAGAGTTCTTAGAAATAAACTAACTAGAGAGTATATAAAAATAGAAAAAAGTAATTCGAATTCTGAAAAACTAGAATCTTTAACTAGAGGTGCTTTAAGAAAAGCAGTTATAGAAGGGGACACAGAAAATGGAAGTGTTATGGCAGGTCAAATAGCGGGACTTGTGAAAAAGGAGCAAAGTTGCAAGGAAATAATAGAAGAGCTAATGACTGAGTTTGATAAATGTATAAATTATAAATAGACAAATAATATAAGTTTTAAATTCAATGCATAAATAAATTACACAAGTTTTATATGGAGGAGATTATGAACGATAATATAGCATTTCTTTTTCCAGGGCAAGGTTCACAATATGTAGGCATGGGAAAAAGTTTATATGACAATATAGATGAATGTAAAGAAATATTCGATATGGGTGATGAGATTTTAAATATGCCTATGAAAGAGATGATTTTTAATGGTAATGAAGATGATTTAAAAAGAACTAAATATTCACAACCAGCAATCCTACTCACATCGCTTGCATGTGCTAAGGCTGTAGAGCTTAGAGGAATTTCTGCTAAGTATACCTTGGGACTTTCATTAGGTGAATATGGTGCACTTGTTGATTCTGGTGTGATAAGTTTTGAAGATGGAATTAAACTAATCAAAAAGAGAGCTGAGATAATGGATAGTGCTATAAGCCCAGAAGAAGGAAGTATGATGGCAGTTTTAAAATTAAGTCCAGAAAAGGTTGAAGAATTGATAAAAAGATCAAGTGAATTTGGATTAGTCGAAGGTGCAAATTATAATTGTCCTGGTCAAACAGTAATTTCAGGAGAAGTAAAAGCTTTAGAGGCGAGTGTTAAAATAGCAAAAGAACTTGGTGGAAGGGCACTTCCATTAAAGGTAAGTGGTCCGTTTCACTGTTCGATGTACAAAGATGCAAGTTATAAATTTTATGAAGAAGTAAAAAAAGCAGATATAAATGATTTTAAAAAGGTTGTATATTCAAATGTAAAAGGTGCCCCCTATAAAAAAGACGATGATATAAAAGAGCTACTTAGACAACAAATAATGTCACCAGTTTTATTCGAAAATAGCATAAGAGATTTAATAAACAAGGGTGTGGACACTTTTATAGAAGTTGGCCCAGGAAAAGCATTAAGTGGATTTGTAAAAAAAATAGATAAATCAGTAAAAATATATAACGTGTGTGATATGGATTCATTAGAAAGCACAATATCAAGTTTGGAATTATAAAGAAATTATACATTAAAGTGGCTTTATAAAACTTATAAAAGCTAAAATGGAGGATTTTATGTTAAAGGGAAAATGTGCTGTAATAACAGGTGCATCAAGAGGAATAGGAAAATGTATAGCTACAAAATTTGCAAAAGAAGGGGCAAATGTAGTTATTAATTATAGAAATAATGAGGAAGAAGCATTAAAAGTTAAAAAAGAATTAGAAGATTTAGGTTCTCAAGTATTAGTAGTAAAAGCAGATGTAAGCGAATTAGAACAAGCAGAAAATCTTATAAAAGAAGCAAAAAAAGAATTTGGAAGAGTTGATATATTAGTAAACAATGCTGGAATAACAAAAGACAATCTTATTATAAGAATGAAAGAAGAAGATTTTGATAGAGTAATAAAAACAAATTTAAAAGGGGCTTTCAACTGTTTAAAAGCAGTGACTCCGATAATGTTAAAGCAAAAATACGGAAAAATAGTAAATATGGCATCTGTAGTAGGTGTGGTTGGAAATCCAGGACAAGTTAATTATTGTGCATCAAAGGCTGGATTAATCGGGATGACAAAATCACTTGCAAAAGAAATAGGAAGCAGAAATATCACAGTTAATGCAATAGCCCCAGGATTTATAGATACAGATATGACCAAGATTTTGAGTGATGATCAAAAGAAAAAAATATTATCACAAATACCATTAAATAAATTTGGAAATGTTGAAGATATAGCAAATGTGGCATTATTTTTAGGCAGTGAAAATTCAAATTATATAACAGGCCAAGTAATTCACGTAGATGGTGGAATGGCTATGTAATTCGAAAAATAGGAGGATTAAATGAAAAATAGAGTAGTTATAACAGGAATGGGGGCTGTAACTCCAATTGGAAATACAGAAACTGAATTTTGGGAAAATGCCAAATCTGGAAAATTAGGAATAGATACAATAAAATCAATCGATACAGAAGGATTAGATGTGAAATTTGCGGGAGAAGTAAAGAACTTAGACATAGAAAAATTTTTAGATAAAAAAGAATGTAGAAGATTAGATAAATTTACTCAATACGCACTGATTGCAAGTATGGAGGCGGTTGAAAATGCAAAATTAGATTTAAATCAAATAGATAAAGACAGATTTGCAGTTATAGTAGGTTCAGGTATTGGTGGATTTAATACTAATGAAAAAGAATTCAAAACGCTACATACTAAAGGGATAAAACGAATATCACCAATGTATATACCAATGACTATAATAAATGCAGCAGCAGCAAACATCGCAATTAAATTTGGGGCTAGAGGAATGTGTACATCAGTAGTAACAGCTTGTGCAACGGGAACTAATAGTATAGGAGATGCATACAGACATATAAAAGATGGTTATGCTGATATAGCAATAACTGGTGGTTGTGAATCATCAATCACACCAATTGCAATTGCTGGTTTTACAAATATGAGGGCATTATCAACTAGCAAAAATAAAACTAAAGCATCAATTCCATTTGACAAAGATAGAGGAGGATTTGTAATGGGAGAAGGTGCTGGAATATTAGTAATCGAAAGTTTAGAACATGCTAAAAAAAGAGGTGCTAATATACTTGCAGAAATCGTTGGATATGGCTCAACATGTGATGCATATCATATAACTTCTCCATCACCAGAAGGCGTAGCTGCAGCAAATGCGATGAAAAATGCAGTCAAAGAAGCAAATGTAAAAATGAACGATGTTTCATACATAAATGCACATGGGACATCTACTTACTACAATGACTTATATGAAACTAGAGCTATAAAAAATGCTTTCGGAGAAGATGCGAAAAATATACCAATATCATCGACAAAATCAATGATAGGTCATTTATTAGGTGCAGCGGGAGCGGTTGAATCAATAATATGTGTAAGAGCATTAAATGAAGGTTTTATACCTCCAACAATAGGTTATACAGAAAGTGAAGAAGAATTAGATTTGGATTATGTTCCAAACAAAGGAAGATGTGCAGATTTAAAATATGCTCTTAACAATTCACTTGGATTTGGAGGACATAATGCATGTCTATTATTTAAAAAGTGGGATTAATCGGAGGACACTATGAATTTTAATGAAGTAAAGGAATTAATTTCTATTTTAGATGATTCAAAATTAGCTTATTTTGAATTGGAGAATGAAGATGGATATATAAAAATAGACAAGAGTATGTCTAGAGATTATGTATCTAATAAAATGCAAAATGAAGTTTCAGCAATAGAAAATAAGGAAGAAAAACAACATAACAATACAATTTCTTCAAAAATAAATATTAAAGAAAATGAAAATATGACGAACAAGTCACAATTAGAAGAAAATATAGATTTTATAAAATCGCCAATAGTTGGTACATTTTATTCAAAATCATCACCTGATGCAGAGTCTTTTGTTCAAAAAGGGGACAAGGTAAGCAAAGGTGATATAGTTTGCATAGTCGAAGCAATGAAATTGATGAATGAAATAAATGCTGAATTTAATTGTGAGATAGTTGAGATTATGGCACAAGAGGGCAAGATGGTCCAATATGGACAAGAATTATTTAAGGTTAAAAAATTATAGGAGAAAATTATGTTAGGAGCAAAAGAAATCAAAGAAATTTTACCACATAGATATCCATTTTTAATGATAGACAGAGTAGAAGAAGTTGAAGAAGGAAAAAGAGCAAAAGGATTTAAAAATATATCTATAAATGAAGAATTTTTCAACGGACATTTTCCAGATTATCCAGTAATGCCAGGAGTTTTGATATTAGAAGCTTTGGCACAAATGGGTGCTATTTGTATTCTTTCAAAAGAAGAATTCAAAGGGAAAATAGGTTTTTTAGTTGGAGCAGACAAAGTAAGATGGAAGCAACAAGTAATGCCTGGGGATAGATTAGATTTAGAAATTGAGATAACAAAATTAAGAGGATCTATAGGAGTTGGAACTGGGTATGCAAGTGTAGATGGAAAGGTAGTTTGCCAAGGTGAAATAATGTTTGCAATTGGGTAGGTGATAAGATGCTAAAGAAAATTTTAATAGCAAATAGAGGAGAAATAGCAGTTAGAATAATACGTGCATGTAGAGAACTTGGTATATCTACAGTTGCGATTTATTCAGAAGCTGATAAATATGCACTTCATACACAGATGGCAGATGAAGCAGTTTGTGTAGGGGGACCGCAAAGTAAAGATAGCTATTTGAATATGACTAATATACTAAGTGCATGTGTGCTTACTGGGTGTGAAGGGATTCATCCAGGGTTTGGTTTTTTATCTGAAAATCCTAAATTTGCAAAGATGTGTGAAGAGTGCAATATAAAATATATAGGACCAGATTATAAGATTATAGAACTTATGGGAAATAAGGCTAAAGCAAGAGAAGTTATGAAAAAAGCAAATGTACCTGTAGTTCCTGGATATGAAGGTGAAATAACTTCAGTTTCACAAGCACTTGAAATAGCAAAGGAAATTGGTTTTCCAGTAATGATAAAGGCAGCTGCTGGCGGTGGTGGAAAAGGAATTAGAATAGTAAATGAAGAAGGTGAATTTGAACATAACTATAACGCTGCAAAGTTAGAATCAAAAGCATGTTTTTCAGATGATAGAATTTATATAGAAAAATTTATACAAAAACCAAGACATATAGAATTTCAAATTTTAGCTGATGAATATGGAAATACAATTCATCTAGGCGAAAGAGAATGTTCACTTCAAAGAAATAATCAAAAAGTGCTAGAAGAAGCACCATCTACTTTTTTAAATCCAAAACTTAGAGAAAAAATGGGAGAGGTTGCAAAATGTGCAGCAAAGGCTGTAAATTATAAAAATGCAGGGACAATAGAATTTCTTGTGGATAAAGATTGCAATTTTTACTTTATGGAAATGAATACTAGAATTCAGGTTGAACATCCTATAACTGAAATGGTTACAGGGGTAGATATAGTTAAGGAACAATTAAAAATAGCATCGGGAAAGAAATTAGATTTGATTCAAGATGATATTTGTATAAGCGGAAATGCGATTGAATGCAGAATAAATGCCGAAGACACAGATAATAATTTTAGACCATCTCCAGGACTTATAAAAGAATTATATATACCATCAGGCCCAGGGGTTAGAGTTGACAGTGCAATTTATTCTGGATATGAAATACCTCCATACTACGACTCAATGATAGGAAAGATGATAACATATGGCGCTACTAGAGATGAAGCAATAATAAAGATGAAAAGAGCGCTAGGAGAATTTGCAATAGGAGGAGTAAAGACAAATATAGATTTTCAATACAGTATATTAAATAATATAGATTTTGTAAAAGGAAATTATGATACATCATTTATAGCAGAAAAGTTGGTGAGAAATAATGCTTAAAAATTTATTTAGAAAACAAGAATATATAACAGTTAGTAGCAAACCACTAAAAGATAAAGAATTTATACCTAATATACCAAATGGAAAATGGATAAATTGTAAAAAATGTAAGAGTATAATTTATTTAGAAGATCTAAAAAATGATGATTATGTATGCCCTAATTGTAATTACCACTTCAATATATCTGCAAAAGAAAGGATAAATCAAATATTCGATAAAGATAGCTTTATTGAGATGTTTCAAGAAATAAAAGTTACAAATCCATTAGAATTCCCAGGATATGAAGAAAAGTTAAAAAAAGCTGAACAAAAATCTGGTTTAGATGAAGGTGTACTTTGTGGGGTTGGAAATATAAATTCAAAAAAAGTAGCAACTGCAATAATGGATAGTAATTTTATGATGGGAAGTATGGGAAGTGCTGTCGGTGAAAGAATTACAAGAATTATAGAATATGCAACACAAAATAAACTTCCGCTTATTATATTTACTGCTTCTGGAGGAGCTAGAATGCAAGAAGGAATAATTTCACTTATGCAGATGGCAAAAACATCTGCAGCAATAGCGAAACATGATGAAGCAGGACTTTTGTATATAAGTGTAATAACAAATCCAACAACAGGAGGAGTAACCGCTAGTTTTGCAATGCTTGGAGATATAATAATCTCTGAACCAGGAGCAATTTTAGGATTCGCAGGGCGTAGGGTAATTGAAAATACAATAAATCAGAAATTACCAGAAGACTTCCAAAGTGCAGAATTTATGTTAGAAAAGGGATTTGTAGATGATATTGTAGATAGAAAAAATTTAAAAAATTATTTATCAAGAGTACTTAAATTACATGGAATATAAAGAAAAGAATATCTAAAGGTGGTGGTAGATGTTGAAGGATAAAAAGAATGAAGTATGGAATATTGTAGAGATAGCGAGAAATAAAGAAAGACCAAACGTACGATTTTATATAGAAAATATTTTCGATGATTTTATTGAATTCCATGGTGATAGAAATTTTAGAGACGACAAAGCAGTAATAGGTGGAATTGCATCAATAGATAAAATAAGTGTAACAATAATAGGAGTTAATAAAGGTAAAAATGTAAAAGAAAATGTAGATACAAATTTCGGAATGGTTCATCCAGAAGGATATAGAAAAGCATTAAGACTTATGAAACAAGCTGAAAAATTTAATAGACCTATAATATGTTTTGTCGATACACCAGGTGCATATTGTGGAGTTGGGGCAGAAGAAAGAGGTCAAGGTCAGGCAATTGCACAGAATTTAATGGAAATGAGTAGACTAAAAACACCAATAATATCAATAATAACAGGAGAAGGCGGCAGTGGAGGGGCATTGGGTCTTAGTGTATCTGATAAGGTGTATATGCTTAAAAATTCGATTTACTCTATTTTATCTCCAGAAGGATTTGCGACAATTTTATGGAAAGATTCATCAAGAACTAAAGAAGCAGCAGAAGTTATGAAAATAACGGCTTTAGACTTACTTAGTTTGGGAATAATAGATAATATAATAGATGAACCAATAGAAGGTGCACATACAAATCCTTCTTTAGTTTCAGACAACATAAAAAGACTCATAAATTCAGATTTAAATAATTTAATTGATATAAAAAAACAAGATTTATTACAAAAGAGATATAATAAATTTAGACAAATGGGTAACTTTTATGAAGTATAATATCAATTGAAATTATTTCTAAAATTTATTATAATACATTTAAGATTAAAATAAATATGGAGAGAAAATAAAATGGAAAAGAGAGCGGAACGATTAAATTCACTTTTGGTGCAATTATTTAATGATATTTTACATATAGAAGAAAAGGTTTTAAAAAGTTCTGAGATAAAAGATTTATCTATAACAGAGATACACACAATCGATGCAATAGGAACTCAAGGAAACAGAACTATGGGAGAAATTGCCCACGATTTAAGAATAACAGTTGGAACGCTAACATCTGCAATTAATAGACTTATAAAAAAAGGTTATGCTGAAAGATCGAGAACGGAAGAAGATAGGAGAGTTGTGTTAGTAAGTCTAACTGAAAAGGGAAAGCATGCTTATAAAATACATGCAGATTTTCACAAAGAAATGGTACAAGCAACATTAAACTCTTATAACGATGAAGAACAAGAAGTTCTATGTGATGTAATAGAAAAAATAAATATATTTTTTGAGGATAAGTATGAAGGTCTCCAATAGGAGGCTTTTATTTTTTGAAATTAAGAAAAGTTAAGGAATTTAAAATGAAAAAAACATTTTTTCACGATATTATGTATATATGAGAAATAAAATGTAAATTGAGATACAATATAATATATGGGGGATTTTAGTATGAGCAAAAGACAATTAAAATCTATTGATATAGATTTTTTTAAGAAAAACAAGAATATAACTTTTTATCTTATAATGATAGTATTTTTAATTTGTCTATTAATAAGTAAATTAAATTTAAGTTATGGTTCTTCATCAAAATCATATGTAAGTGATAATGTACTTATAAATGGAACAAAAATAGGAAGAGCAGAAGTAATATCAGATAAATTGTTAGAAAAAGGATCTTGTATATCAGCACAGGTAATAAAACCTACAGATGTAGTAATACATCAAACTGCATGTATAGATGTTGATGCAGAACAGATGTATGAGTCATTAAAAAATGCAAATAGCGACCCATATGCGGGAACAAGTTATTCAAAATATAGAAATGCATCGTGGACAATTACTGTAGGATACGATAAAATAATACAAAATATTCCTTTAAATTGGCAAGCATACGCGCAAGGGACACAAGAAGGAAATTTAACTGGAATTTCTATTGAAATATGTATGTACACAAATGCAATGAAACAACAGCAAGCTTATTTAAATGCTATAGAACTATATAAAGTTTTAAAAAATTATCAAAATGACTTAGGTTTAAAAAAGCATCAAGATTATAATGGCAAGCAATGTCCTGAATGGCTACTTGAAGGTAAATACGGTATGGATTGGGACTGGTTTAAGGAAAAGTGTATGGAATAAAGTATAGTTTTATAGTGTATGGGCAAATTATGAAAATGGAGGCAATATTATGATAAATATAGTCAATTCCTATGATGAAAAAGCAAGGGAATTATATAAGAATTGTGATATCTATTATAATAGAAATATATTTATAGCTAAATCTATTCCTTCAGATAATGAATGTATAAAATCTAGATTACATAGTCATAATGAATACGAATTTTTTATTCCAAACAGCCCAATACCTTTTCTAGTAAATGAAGATAGTATATTCTTTGGAGAAATAGGATATATATACACAGCTAAAAGTAACCAAAAACACGGTATAAAATATAATCTCTCTAACATAGACTATACAAGTATTCTAATAGATACAGATTATCTAAAAAACATAATGCAGGAACTTAAATGTAGTGATAATTTATTTAATCATCCTATATATTTATCTAGGGAATTAAAGTTTTACCTGCATATATTCCAAGATGAATTAAAAAAAGGAGATAAAAAAGACTTAGTTAAACTAGATATGATATCAAATCTTATCTGTAGAGAATTAATTAATGCAAATTATAATCAAGATATCAATCTATTTAAGGAAAAACAAAGTTATCAAAAAGGAATTTATTTAGTTGCGGATTTTATAAATCATAACTATAATAGAGAAATAAAAATAGAAGAAATGGCACAATTAGCAGGTTTATCAAAAAATTATTTTGGTTCTGCATTTAAAAAGGCATTAGGAGAGACACCACATTCTTACTTAATTAAAATAAGAATATCAAAGGCAAAAGTTCTATTAGAAACAACAGACTATTCTCTAAGTGATATAGCACAAAAAATTGGATTTAAAAAAGCAAGCTCATTTACATCTCAGTTTAAAGCATCTACAGGTATTATACCTTCAAAGTACAGAGAAAAGAGCAAAAAACAATATTAAAATTATCTAAATTTATTTACTTGACAGAAACGTTATAAATGGTGATACTAGTTAAGGAGGTGGATAGGATATATGGATAAAAATGAATTTTTAGAGATATATGATTTAGAGCCACAAGACCTAAAGGATTTAGGTATAAATTGGGTAGACTTATACAACATATTACAGGATTATAAAAAATCAATTGATATTTATGATGCTAGGTTAACCTATGTTGCAAATGTCTTGAGACAACATCCTAAAATCCATTCTGTAAAAACAAGGGTAAAGGACCCAAAAAGATTATTACAAAAACTAGTTAGAAAAACTCCTAATAGAAGGGAGAAATACGGAGATAATTTTAATTTCAATATACAAAACTATAAGGATGAAATTACAGATATAATGGGTATACGTGCCATACATATTTTCAAAGACGATTGGGAAGAAATACATCAATTTATAACGAATAAATGGGATGTAATAGAGACAGTAGCCAATATTAGAGAAGGAGATAATGTAACAACTTTTGAGGAAAAATCTATACCCGTAAGATCTAGAGTGTCAGGATATAGATCAGTTCATTATCTTATCAAATATGGTTCGGGATATGAGTCTTCAACTATAGAAATACAAGTAAGAACAATATTTGAAGAAGGATATGGAGAAATTGACCATCAACTTAGATACAGCCATGACGACGATATTCCAGAACTTTTAGCACAAAATCTTATGTTGCTAAATAGAATTGTCGGAAGCTCAGATGAGATGGCATCTCTTATAAATAAATTGAACAAAAGTTTTAGTGAGATAGAAAGCAAATACAATAAAAAATTAAAAAATAAAAACAATATGCTTAGAAATTTACGCCAAAAAATTTATGAAAATGATTCTTTAAATCCATATGAAAGGGAGTCAATAGTAAAAGATATAGATGATATAATTTTAGGGGACAGAGTAAAATATTCGGGGAGGAAATAGATGAACAATAAGAAAATATTGTTTTTTGATATCGATGGAACATTGATTTCAGAAACAAGTGGGGAGATACCAGAAAGTACAAAAACTGCACTTAAAAAAGCGCAAGAAAATGGACATATAACAATTATAAATACAGGAAGAACAAGAGCATTAATAGAGCCAAGACTTCAAGATATGAAGTTTGATGGATATATTTGTGGATGTGGAACTTATATAGAAATTCACAACAAAGTTTTATATCATAAAACTATAGATAAGCATAAATATAAAGAGATTATTCAAGTTTTAAAAGATAATGAAACAGAAATGATAATAGAAGGAAGAGAATCTATTTATATGGATACAGAAACAAAAGATAAGCAAAAACAAGCTAAAATTCAAGAGTTTTTACAAAGAGGATTTCCAATAAAACCCCTAAATAGTGAGGATTTATCTTTTGATAAATTTTGTTTTATATTAGAAAATCCAGATAAACGAGAAAATATAATTGAATATATTGAAAATGAAGGACTTGATTATATAGACAGAGGTTCTAATCTTTTTGAAGTAGTTCCAAAAGGACATTCAAAAGCAAGTGGTATGGAATTTTTATTAAATTATTTCAATTTAGAAAAAGAAGATAGCTATGCTTTTGGAGATAGTTATAATGATACTACAATGTTTGAATACTGTCCAAATGGAATCTTAATGGCAAATGGGAAAGAAGACTTAGCACAGATTGTGCGTTTTGTTACAAAAGATGTAGATGAAGATGGAATTGAATATGCACTGCAACATTTTAATATAGTATAATAAATTTTAAAATGAATATAATTTTATATGTGTTATAAAAATACTCCAAATGTGGTTTTTAGACTCTTTTGGAGTATTTTTTTTTGAAAAAAAGTTAGAAAAAATAATATTAATATATAAATACTTATTTATATTGATTATAAAAATATATCCTGTGTTACAATAAAAATAACGAAATATTCTGACAGAGGAGATGTTTTTATGGATAAAATTAGTACAGGTATAAAAGGCTTTGATGATATTATGGGAGGATTGTACCCAGGGGATAATGTTGTGTGGCAAGTTGAAGATATAAATAATTACAAACATGTTGTAGATGCATTTGTAAGAAAATCTATAAAAGATGGAAAAAATGTAAACTATATTCATTTTAGAAAAGTGAACTCAATAATAGATGACTTAAGTAAAGTAAATTTATTTGAACTAGATTTGGCAAAAGGTTTTGAAGATTTTACTATGTCTGTCCATAATATAATAAAAACACAAAGTGAAAATGCAGTATACGTATTTGATAGTCTTACATATATCCAAAGAGGGTGGTATTCTGATTTAATGACAGCTAACTTTTTTAAGGTTACATGTCCTTATCTATATAAGATAGGTGCAGCTGCATATTTTTCAATAAAAAGAAATTCATATACTTATGACACTATTGCTAAAATAAGAGAAACAACACAGCTTTTAATGGATATATATAATGTTGATGGAAGTATATATATACATCCTCTAAAAGTTGAAAACAGATATACTCCAATTTTATTTTTCCCACATAAAATCGAAGAAGATAAAATTACAACAATAACTTCAAGCGGGGAAGCATCAAAATTATTTTCTCATTTTGACTGGAGAAATAAAAGACTTGGCTATTGGAGAATAAATTTTAATAAAGCAAAAGCAGCACTTACACAAGATGAATCGACTCAAGAAAGAATAAAACAAAATTTAATCGATATACTAGTTGGAAAAGATAGCAAAATAAATGAAATGTGCAAACAATATTTTACACTTGCAGATATGGTGCAAATAGCATCTCGTGAAATAGGAACTGGATTTATAGGTGGAAAGAGTATAGGGATGCTTATGGCAACTGCTATTGTAAGCAAATCAGAAGAGACAAAAGAATACTTTAAAGATATATTAGAGCCACACGATTCGTTTTATGTAGGTACAGATGTTTTCTATTCATACATAGTTGAAAATGGATTGTGGGATTTGAGAATGAAGCAGAAAACTGATGAAGGATATTTTAAATATGCAAAAGAACTTCAAGATGGATTGCAAAATGGAAAATTCTCAGAAATGATAGAAGAACAATTTATGCATTTACTAGAATACTATGGACAATGTCCAATAATAGTAAGATCTAGTTCATTACTTGAAGACAACTTTGGAAATGCATTTGCTGGTAAATATGATAGCGTTTTTTGTATAAATCAAGGAACACCATCACAAAGACTAAAGGCATTTGAAGATGCTATAAGAACAGTTTATGCAAGTACAATGAATGAAGATGCACTTAATTATAGAAAAAATCGTGGATTAGATAAGCGTGATGAACAAATGGCTATATTGGTTCAAAGGGTATCTGGTGATTATTATGGAGAATATTATTTCCCACATATAGCTGGAGTTGCAAATTCATCTAACTTATATGTTTGGAATAAAAAAATAGATATGGATGCGGGTATGCTTAGATTAGTATTTGGTCTTGGAACTAGAGCAGTCGATAGGGTTAATAATGATTATGTTAGAATAGTTGCACTAGACGACCCAACAAGACTTCCTGCAATGACAAAAAAAGATCCTCAAAGATTCTCACAACATTATGTAGATGTATTAAATTTAAATAAAAATGAATTAGAAACAATAATAGTAAATGAAGCAGTTAAAAGTAATTTAAAAACACAAAGTAGTTTATTTGGTTCAAAAGATAAAGAAACAGAGGAGAGATTTAAAAGGGTAGGAATAGATACTTCTAACATACCATTTGTACTTAATTTTGAGAGACTGCTTAGAAGTACAAAATTTACTGAAGCTATGAGGAAAATATTAAAAGTTGTATCATCAAAATATAATTATCCTGTAGATATAGAGTATACAGCTAATTTTGATAAACAAGGAAACTTTAGAATTAATATAGTTCAATGTAGACCACTTCAAACAAGAGGGCTTGGAAAAACTGTTGAATTGCCTAAGTTAGAAGATAAAAATTCATGCTTGTTCTCATCAACAGGAAACTTTATGGGCGGTAATGTAAGACTTGCAATCGACTATATAGTATTTATATCATCAGATGATTATGTTAAATTACCTGAAGTTGAAAAATACAATATAGCTAGACAAGTTGGAATAATAAATAAAGAACTAAAAGGAAAAAATGCAATGCTTATGGGTCCAGGTCGATGGGGAAGTAGCAATCCAGCATTAGGGGTTCCCGTAAAATTCACTGAATTATGCAATATGTCTGTAATGTGTGAAATAGCATATAGCAATCAAGATTTAATGCCAGAATTATCTTATGGAAGCCACTTTTTCCAAGACTTAGTTGAGACAGGGATATTTTATGTAGCATTATTTGATAATAAAGAAGATGTAGTTTTTAATGAGAATAAATTAAGAAAAAAAGAAAATATAGTAAAACAAATAATAAAAGATGCGAATATAAATGATGAAGTAATAAAAGTATATGATACAAAAGGTCTTCAAATTTATTCAGATATAACACAACAAATAGTAACTTGTTCATAATATTATATTATTTCAAAGGCAAACCCCTAAGCATTATGCTTAGGGGTTTTGAAACATTATTATAAAAGGATATGGTATTTTAATTATATAATTTATGTTTTACTTAAATAGAAAGTAAATTATTAATCTAGAATAATCCAGATATTACTCCATTTTCATCAACATCAATTTTTTCTGCTGCTGGAACTTTTGGAAGTCCTGGCATTTTCATTATTTCACCA
>JABLTR010053973.1_pt1 | contig 17630 bp, 17 predicted proteins | sample 7160071 | NCBI WGS metagenome assembly JABLTR01 (sample SAMN14651230, study PRJNA627086) | human gut metagenome | isolation source: feces | host: Homo sapiens
CAGGGCATTCGATCCCACTCGAGGCGGGCTGCCGCCCCCTCGAGCTCCCCCGCCAATACTCGGGCGGATTCGTCTAAACAGAGGTTTTTCGACAAACTGACAGGGACGGTCCCATGGACCGTCCCTGTGCGTCTGTGTTTATTCGTTTGTTCCGCCCGGCTCCGGCGGGGAGGGTGTCTTTTCCGGCGCCAGCGGGCCGGTCTTTCCCAGGTACTTCTCCGTACTCAGGGGCAGGCCCCGCTTTTTCAGGCCGCGGTTCACCAGGCGGCTGACCACGCTGTAAAACATGGCGAACACAGGCACGCCCAGCACCATGCCCACAAAGCCGAACAGTCCGCCGAACAGCAGCACCGCAAACAGCACCCAGAAGGAGGCCAGCCCCACCGAGCTGCCCAGAATCTTCGGGTGAAGGATGTTGCCGTCCAGCTGCTGCAGCACAAAAATGAAAATCACAAAATAGAGGCACTGCCGGGGGCTGACCAGCAGAATCAGCAGTCCGCTGGGAATGGCCCCGATGAAGGGTCCAAAAAAGGGGATCACGTTGGTCACCCCAATGATCACCGCCAGCAGCATGGGGTAGGGAAACTGGAACACCGTGAAGCAGATCAGGCAGATCACGCCCACAATGAAGGAGTCCACCAGGGTCCCATTGATAAATCCGCTTAAAATCCGATAGGCGCTCCGGCTCTCCTCCACCAGCAGGTCGGCCGCCCGGGTGGGAAAGATGCTGTACAGGATCTTCTTGCTCTGGGCGGCGAAGACGTCCTTCCGGGCCAGCAGATATACCGACACAATGACCGCCACGATGATGTCCTTGAGCAGGTTAACCAGAGCCAGCACCACCGTGGACACGCCGGAAACCACCCCGGTGAGCTGAGGCAGCAGTTCCGAGCGCAGCCAAGCCAGGGTGCTGGAGGCCGACTCCAGGTTGGGGATCAGATCGGAGCTGAGCCACTGGTTCAGGGCGGCCCCCGCCGTACGGTAGTAGCTCAGCACCGCCTGCTGAATATCAGGGTTGTCGGCCAGGAAGGTGGTCAGCCACTGCTGGACGCTCTGAAAATAGCCAGGGAGGGCCTCAAACAGCCCCACAAGACTCCAGTAAAGCTGGGGCAGCACCATGGCCAGCAGCACATACAGCACCAGAAAGGCAAAGATCAGGCTCAGCAGGATGGAGATGGCGCTGAGGATGTTCTTTTTCTTTCCCCAGGGGTCCCGAATGTCCCGACACTGATCCGTCAGCACCGCCAGAATGCGCCGGTGGACCGGAAGCAGCAGAAAGGCCAGCACAATGCCATAGCAGATGGGACGGAGAATATAGCCGATGGTCTCCAACAGAGTGCGAATGGCGGAGAAGTGCTCCAGCAGAAAAAACAACAGGATAGCGGCCGCAATTACCGCAAAGGCGGTGACCCCCGCAGCCAGATAGGGTCCATATTTTCCTCGTCCCTTCAAAGGACTGTTCCTCCTCTACTCCTAAACCTCATCAGACTTTCAGCTCGGTCTCCTTCTCCCCCAGGACGTCCGCGTACTTCTCCAGCACCGGCTGCACCGCCTCGGTGAGGAACTCCTCCACCTGCTCGGGGCAGCGGCCGATGTAGCGGCTGGGCTCCAGGTGGGCGGTGAGCTCCTCCTTCGTCATACCGAAGGCCGGGTCGGCGGCAATCAGGTCGATGAGGTTGTTGGACAGGCCCAGATCCTTCACGTTCCGCCCCGCCTCCTGGGACAGGACGCGGATGCGCTCGTGGAGCTCCTGCCGGTCGCCGCCCCGGACCACCGCATCCATCATGATGTTCTCGCTGGCCATGAAGGGCAGCTCCTCCAGCACGTGCTTCTCAATGACCTTGGGGTGGACCACCAGGCCGGAGGCCACATTGCGGTAGATGTTCAGGATGGCGTCCACCGCCAGGAAGGCCTCGGGGACGGAGATGCGCTTGTTGGCGGAGTCGTCCAGGGTGCGCTCAAACCACTGGGTGGCGGAGGTGACGGCGGGGTTGCCCGCGTCCACGATGACGTACCGGGCCAGGGAGCAGATGCGCTCGCAGCGCATGGGGTTGCGCTTATAGGGCATGGCGGAGGACCCGATCTGGTTCTTCTCAAATGGCTCCTCCACCTCCTTCAGGTGGCACAGCAGGCGCATGTCGGTGGCAAACTTGCTGGCGGACTGGGCGATGCCGGACAGGACAGACAGGACGCTGTAGTCCATCTTCCGGGAGTAGGTCTGGCCGCTCACCGGCACCACGCCGTCAAAGCCCATCTCCTTGGCGATCTTCCGCTCCAGTTCCTTCACCTTCTCATGGTCGCCGTTAAACAGCTCCAGGAAAGAGGCCTGGGTGCCGGTAGTCCCCTTGGAGCCCAGCAGCTTCAGGGTGGAGATGCGGTGCTCCACCTCCTCCAGGTCCAGCAGCAGGTCGTTCATCCACAGGGAGGCCCGCTTGCCCACGGTGACCAGCTGGGCGGCCTGGAAATGGGTGAAGCCCAGGGTGGGCAGGGCCTTGTACTCCCGGGCAAACTTGGCCAGGGCGTCGATAACCTGCACCAGCTTGTTGCGGACCAGGATCAGCCCCTCCCGCATGAGGATCACGTCGGTGTTGTCCCCTACGTAGCAGCTGGTGGCCCCCAGGTGGATGATGGGCATGGCCTTAGGGCACAGCTCGCCGTAGGTGTGCACGTGGGCCATCACGTCGTGACGCAGCTTCTTCTCCCACTGGGCTGCCTTCTCGTAGTCAATGTCATAGATATGCGCCTCCAGCTCGTCCACTTGCTCCTGGGTCACCGGGAGGCCCAGCTCCATCTCCGCCCGGGCCAGGGCCACCCACAGCTTCCGCCAGGTGGAGAACTTCTTGTCCGCGGAGAACAGATAGAGCATCTCCTCGCTGGCGTAGCGGGAGGACAGGGGGCTTTCATAGGTATTGGTCGGCATCTTGCATCGTCCTTTTCTCTGGTTTTCCAAGGGTGAGGGTCTCCCCCCGCCCATATCAAGTCAGTTTATTATATCGTATTTGCGCCCGCTTTGCCACTGTTTCCTGAAATTTTATCCTCCGGCCTTAAACACAAAAGAGGCGGGGCGTGTCACCCCGTCTCTCCCATCTCCCCCACCGCCCGGGTCAGCCGGTCCAGCGCGGCCAGGATCTCCACCAGGATCTTGTTCTGATAGTCCAGCACCTGATTGAGCTCCCGCATCTGGCACCAGAGCGCCTCCCGCTCCGATTCCCGGGCCGTCTGCACCGGGAGGCTATGTACATACCGGTGCATGGTCATCTCCTCCGCCGCGGCCTGGATCTTGGCGATGGCCTCCTCCGGGTCGGTGCGGCGCGTCCCCAAGCCATCCCGGCGGTTTTGACAGGTATTTCCCACGGTGATCCCTCCTGTTCGGTTGTTCTTCTGCCCATCCTATGCCGGGGGGTTGACCGCCGTCCCAGAATATGCTATATTCTTTCTGTCTCAAATAAGACACTTTTAAAAAAGGGGGCGGGACCATGGCGGCGGAGATCACCCGGGAGGAGCTTCTGCTTCTGGAACGGTGCCCCTTTTTCCGAGGAGCGGACGAGGCGCTGCTCCGGCGGGTGCTGGCCCTCCCCGGCGTTACTGCCGAGGCCTTTTCCGCCGGGGAGACTGTCTATCAGCCCCACCAGTTCCGCCGGTGCCTGGGCTTTCTCCTGGCCGGTCAGGTGCAGGTGACCAACGCCGCCCTGTCGGTGAGCGTGCTGGAGGCCGGGGAGCTCTTTGGCGCGGCCGCCCTCTACAACGACCTGCCGGACTACGCCACCACCCTCACCGCCCGCACCAACTGCCGCATCCTGTTTCTGCCCCAGGAGGATGTGGACCGGCTGCTGGGAGAGGAACCCCTCCTCCGCCGGAACTACCTGCGCTACCTGTCTGGCCGCATCCGGTTCCTGTCCGGGCGGCTGGGGGCCCTGGCCCAGACCGGTGCGGAGGGCAAGCTGGCCCGGTATCTCCTCTCCAGCGGGGAGCCCTCGGTCCACGCCCCGGCCACCGACCTGGCCAAGCGGCTGGGGCTCAGCCGGGCCTCCCTCTACCGGGCCTTCGAGGCCCTGGAGTCGGCGGGCCTCATCCGCCGGGAGGGCAAGACGGTGTTCGTGCTGGACCGCGGAGGACTGGAAGGGGTTTTGTGAGTGTTTCGCGCTTTGGGCGGGGGAGTTTCGCCGCCCACTTGCGCCCTGCGGCCCTGCAGCCTCCGGGGCGGGCGGCCCAATGTGCCGCCCCTATGGTGTATCTAGAAGCCGTCCCTTCTTTATCGTAGGGGCCGGACACTGGCCGGCCCGCAGATGTACGCGGCGCGTCCAGGAGGCCGCGCCCTACAGCCCAGCACCAGCTATCACCTGCTCAACAGGGCCAGGCGCAGGTATGAAATCGCAGTCGCCATAATTTTTGCAAACCCAGGGCCCAGTGGCCCGGAAGAAACCGCGGAAAGCCACTCAGATTTTGCGCGCCGGAAATTTTCTACCGACTTGCAGGTACGCGTCCCCCGTAATGGGGGACCGGGGGTAAGCCGTCATTGGCGAACGAAGTTCGCCTCTGCGGCGTCCCCCGGCGATCCTCAAGGTGAATTGCCCCGAAGGGGCAAGAGAAGGTGGCCTGGGCCATTTGGTACTTTCCCATCGCTGGGAAAGTACCTCGCCCCGCAGGGCGAAACCCTCCTGCAACAAACGAAAGGGCTCTATCACTGCCCCCTCATCCGCCCCCTTCGGGGGCACCTGTCCCTATCCCCTCTGTCGCTTCGCGACATCTCCCCTTGACAAGGGGAGTCGGCCCCCAGGGGGAAGGCTTAAAAAGAGCAGGCGGCGAAATCCCCCTCATACAACGAACCCAATCCGAAACCTGTCCCCTCATCCGCCCCAGTGTGAGCACTGGGGCACCTTCCCCCCGAGGGGAAGGCTTTAGAGAGATGACGGCGAAATCCCCCCACCTGACCTCCATCAACAACTTCGGAAAGGAAGATTCAAATGAAACTGAAAAAGCAACTCTCTATGCTCCTGTGCGGCGCCCTGATGGCGTCCGCCCTGGCCGGCTGCGGCAACGGCGGCTCCAGCTCCAGCGCCTCCGGGTCGGACAGCACCTCCGGCTCACAGTCCGCCTCCACCAGCGCGGGGGATACCTCCCAGTCGGAGGCCTATGTCCTGCCCGATTTTATGGTCCTCTCCGGCCCCACCGGCGTGGGGGCCGCCAAGCTGATGGCGGACAACGAGGCCGCGGAGTCCTATGACAAAGTCGCGGCCTCCTCCACCGTGGAGGCGGACAACCAGGCGGTCTCCTCCGCCCTCATCAACGGGGACGTAGACATCGCCGCCGTAGCCACCAACGTGGCCGCCAATCTGTACAATCAGAGCGAGGGGGCCGTCCAGGTGCTGGCGGTAAACACCCTGGGCGTCCTTTATATTCTGGAGAAGGGGGACACCGTGACCTCTATGGCCGACCTGGCGGGCAAGACCGTGTACGCCACCGGCGAGGGAGCCAACCCGGAGTACGTTCTCAACTACCTGCTCACCGAGAACGGCGTGGACCCGGCCGACGTGGACATCCAGTGGATGACCGCTCAGGAGGTCACCGCCCAGATGGTGTCCTCTGAGGACGGCATCTGCATGCTCCCTGTCCCCGCCGCCACCGCCCTGATGATCCAGGATTCCGGCGTGCGTCAGGCCCTGTCCCTGTCTGAGGAGTGGTCCACCGTGAGCGACGGTGAGCTGGCCATGGGCTGCATCGTGGCCCGCACCGACTACATTGAGGAGAACCCCCTGGGTGTGGAGAACTTCCTGCGCGCCTATGAGGAATCCATCGCCTATATGTCCAACCCGGACAATCTGGATGACGCCGCCGAGCTGGTGGCCCAGTACGGCATCACCGCCAACGCCAACATCGCCAAGGCGGCCATCCCCCAGTGCAATCTGGTGTGTCTCACCGGGGACGAGATGAAGTCGGTGCTGGAGGCCTACTACCAGGTCCTCTTTGACGCGGACCCCACCTCCATCGGGGGCGCTCTCCCCGACGCCTCCTTCTACTATGGCGCGCAGTAAATTTCCAAAAAAGTTCATTGCCGCTCTGCTGCCCCCGGCCTTCTGGCTGGGGGCTTGGCAGCTTGGGGCTTTCCTTGTGGAGCTCCATGTGGAGGGCCGGGGCAACGAGCTGCTCCTTCCCTACCCGGCCACGGTGCTCTCCGCCCTGGTCCGGCTGGCCCAGGACCCGGCGTTCTGGGTGACCGCCCTCACCTCCCTGCTGCGTATCGCGGCGGGCATGGCGGCGGGGGTGGCCCTGGGGAGCGCTCTGGCCGCCCTCACCTGCGCCAGCTCCTGGTGCGAGCGGCTGTTCGCCCCGGTGATCCGCATTGTCCGGGCCACCCCGGTGGCCTCCTTCATCCTGCTGGTCCTCCTGTGGACCGGGCGGAATCAAGTTCCGGCGGTGATCTCCGGACTGATGGTGCTGCCGGTGGTGTGGGAGAACCTGACCCAGGGCATCCGCTCCACCGACCAGCAGCTGCTGGAGCTCTCCCGGGCCTACCGGTTTTCCCGGGGAAAGACCGTCCGTCTGGTGTACCTCCCCAGCTTGAAGCCCTATCTGCTCTCCGCTGTCACCACCGCCATGGGGCTGGCCTGGAAGTCCGGGGTGGCCGCCGAGGTCCTCTGCCTCCCCCGGCCGGGCATCGGGACGGAAATCAACCACGCCAAGCAGGCCTTTGAGACGGCGGACCTGTTCGCCTGGACGGCGGTGGTCATCTGCCTGAGCCTGCTCATGGAGCGCTTCCTCACCCGGCTCATTCAGCGCAAAGAAAAGGGGGCAGCGGCATGATCCAGATTTCCAACCTGACCCTCGCCTACGGGGACAAGCTGGTGCTGGACCGTTTCTCCCTCACCCTGCCGGACACGGGGGTGACGGTGCTGTCCGGCCCCTCCGGCTGCGGCAAGACCACCCTCATGCGGTGCATCGCCGGGCTGGAACAGCCCCAGAGCGGAACCATCTCCGGCATTGCTCCCAGCGAGACGGCCTTTCTCTTTCAGGAGGACCGGCTGTTCCCCTGGCGCACGGTGGAGCAGCACCTCACCGATGTGCTCCCCAAGTCCCGCCGGGGGGAGGCGGGCCGCTGGCTGGCCCTGGCCGGTCTGGAGGCAGAAAAAACCGCCCTCCCCGCCGCCCTGTCGGGCGGCATGAAGCGGCGGCTGGCCCTGGTGCGGGCCCTGGCCCTGGGTGGGAAGCTCTACCTGCTGGACGAGCCCTTCACCGGGGTGGACGGGGACCGCATCAAGGCCCTGATGGCCGCCCTCAAGGAGCTGGGCGTACCGGTGGTCCTGTCCAGCCACGAGGGGCTGGTGCGCTCCCTGGCCGACCAGGTGATTAACTTAGACGGCCCGCCCCTGCGCCGCCTGCCCGGCCCATAATCGACACAAAAACGCCCCGCCGCTTACTTTGCGGCGGGGCGCAGTTTTTTCTTAATCCCAAGAGGCAAAACGCAGTTTCGCACAAAGTTCTTTTGCACCGCGTTTCTCCGCTGCGCGTCGAAACGTGGATTGATTGCACGTGAACGGAAACCCTGACGGTTTCCTTTCACACTATCTTTCCCTCCAAAACCTGAAAGGCCCTACAGAGGCGAAACGCAGTTTCGCACAAAGTTCTTTTGCCTACTTTTCTTTCAAGAAAAGTAGGTCAGGAAAAGTCGGAGGCCATCTTTTCCTGCTTCACCTTGTGGTCGATGACGTGGCGGCTGGCCAGCTCCGCCTTCACCTCGTCCAGGGAGATGCCCGCCTGGACCATGAGCACCATCACGTGGTAGGCCAGGTCGGCAATCTCGTACACCGTCTCCTTGTGGTCCTCCGCCTTGGCGGCAATGATGACCTCAGTGCACTCCTCCCCCACCTTCTTCAAAATCTTGTCCAGGCCCTTCTCAAAGAGGTAGGTGGTGTAGGACCCCTCCGGCCGCCGGGCGTTGCGCTCCTGGAGCAACTGATAGAGCCCCTCGTAGCTGAACTGTTCTTCCATGTCAATCTTCCTCGCTCTCATAAATGGGATTTCCGTCAAAGCAGGAGTCGGTGCCCAGGTGGCAGGCGGGCCCATCTTTTTTCACCCGCACCAGCAGGGCGTCCTTGTCGCAGTCAGCCCGCAGCTCCACAATGTGCTGGTAGTTGCCGCTGGTCTCCCCCTTGAGCCACAGCTCCTGCCGGGACCGGGACCAGAAGCAGGTGAGCTTCTTTTCCAGGGAAATTTCCAGGGACTCCCGGTTCATGTAGGCCAGGGTGAGCACCTTCCCCGTGTCCGCATCCTGGACAATGGCAGGGATGAGCCCCCGGTCGTCAAATTTCAAGGTATCCAAGTCCATCATAGCCGCACGCACACTCCGTTCTCCCGCAGCACTTGCTTCAAATCGGGGATGGCCACCTCTCCAAAGTGGAAGATGCTGGCCGCCAGACCGGCGGACATGTCGGGAATTTCCCGGAACAGGTCCACGAAGTCCTGCACGCCCCCGGCCCCGCCGGAGGCAATCACCGGCACGTGGACAATCTCGCTCACGTCCCGGAGCATCTCCAGGTCAAACCCCTGCTTCACCCCGTCGGTGTCGATGGAGTTGACCACCACCTCCCCGGCGCCCCGGTCCACCCCCTGGCGAATCCACTCCAGGGCGTCCAGGCCGGTGTCCACCCGGCCGCCGTTCAAAAACACGTGGTACTTGCCATCCACCCGCTTGGCGTCCACGGACAGCACCACGCACTGGTCTCCGTAGCGCTTGGCCGCCTGGCCGATGAGCTCCGGGTTTTTAATGGCCCCGGAGTTGACGGACACCTTGTCCGCCCCGCAGGACAGCACCCGCTCAAAGTCCTCCAGACTGTTGATGCCGCCCCCCACGGTGAGGGGAATGAAGATGGTGGAGGCCACCGCCGTGAGAATGTCTGTAAAGAGTTTTCTTCCCTCAAAGGAGGCAGTGATGTCATAGAAAACCAGCTCGTCCGCCCCGGAGCGGGAGTAGTAGTCCGCCAGCTTCACCGGGTTGGACACGTCCTGGAGGTTTAAGAAGTTGACCCCCTTCACCACCCGTCCGTCCTTGATGTCCAGACAGGGGATAATCCGCTTGGTCACCATCTCACTCCACCTCCTTCAAAGCCGTTTTCAGGTCCAGGGCCCCAGTGTACAGGGCTTTGCCCAAAATGGCCCCATACAGGCCCAGGGCTTTCAGCTTCTGTAAGTCTGAAACGCTTGACACGCCGCCCGAGGCGATGAAGTCCAGGGGGAACTGCTGGGAGAGGGTCTGATAGAGCTCCACGTTGGCGCCTCCCAGCATGCCGTCCTTGGAGATGTCGGTGCAGATGACGGTCTTGACCCCCAGGCCGCACAGGCGGGTAAAGAAGTCCTCGGCCCGCTCCGGGGCGGTCTCCTTCCAGCCCTTGATGGCGATGGCCCCGTCCTTCAGGTCCACCCCCACCGCCGCCTGGCTGCCGAAGCGGGCCAGGGCGCGCTCCAAAAACTTGGGGTCGGTGACGGCGGCGGTGCCCAGGATCACCCGGGACACCCCGGCGTCCAGGTACTTCTGGATGGTGTCCAGGCTGCGGATGCCCCCGCCGATCTCCACCTTCAAATCCGTCTTTTTGCAGATGGCGGCAATCACCGGGAAGTTGGGGGTGGTGCCGTCCTTGGCCCCCTCCAGGTCCACGGTGTGGAGCCACTTGGCCCCGGCGGCCTGGAAGTCCGCCGCCTGAGCCGCCGGGTCGTCCCGGTAGACGGTCATCTGGGCGTAGTCCCCCTTTGTCAGGCGGACCACCTTTCCGTCGTATAGATCAATGGCCGGAAGCAGGATCATGCCTTCCCCTCCAATCTGCAAAAGGCCTTCAAAATTTTCAGGCCTGTCTCCCCGCTCTTCTCCGGGTGGAACTGGGTGCCGTACACGTTGCCGTTCTGGACCGCCGCCGTCAGCTCCGCGCCGTATTCAGTGGTGGCAGTGCATTGACCTTTACAGTCAAACCCCGCGAAGGAGTGGACAAAGTACACATGCTCTCCCTCCGCCAGATCGGCGAAGATGGGACTTCTCGGCATGTCCTTGGGAAAGTGGAGGCCGTTCCACCCCATGTGGGGGACGGCCAGATTCTGGGGGATCACTGTGCGGATGTCCCGCACCTCCCCCTGAATGAGGCCCAGACCGGCGTGCTCCCCGTACTCGAAGGATTTCTCGAACAGCAGCTGCATTCCAAGGCAGATGCCCAGAATGGGCTTGCCCTTGGCCGCCTGGTCGAGGACCACCTGGAACATCCCCGTGTCCCGCAGCTTCTGTACCGCGTCGCCGAAGGCCCCCACGCCGGGGAGGATGATGTGGTCGGCCCGGTCCAGGACGCTCTCATCCCGGGTGACCACCGCCTCCTCCCCGATGGCCTTTAAGGAGCTCTTCAGGGAGAACAGGTTGCCCACCCCGTAGTCAATGATGGCGATCATGCCTCCCCCTCCTTCTCAAAGCGGATGTCCACCGCCCGGGCGTGGGCGGTGAGGCCCTCCTCCTTGGCAAAGCGGCTCACCTTCCGGTAGTCCCGCTCCAGGGCCTCCCTGGTATAGTAGCTGAACTGGGACTTTTTGATGAAGTCGTCCACCGACAGGGGGCTGTAGAACCGGGCGGTACCCATGGTGGGCAGGGTGTGGTTGGGCCCGGCAAAGTAGTCCCCCATGGGCTCCGGGTTGTAGCGGCCCAGGAAGATAGACCCGGCGTTCTCGATGAGCCCCAGGTAGTCGAAGGGGTTGTCCACTGACAGCTCCAGGTGTTCCGGGGCGATGCGGTTGGCCACCGCAGCCGCCTGGGTGAGGGACCGGGCCACGATGATCTTGCCGTTGGCCTCAATGGAGGTCCGGGCAATCTCCTCCCGCTCCAGCGTCTGGAGCTGGTTCTCGATTTCCCGGGAAACGGCCTGGGCCAGCGCCCGGGAGTCGGTGACCAGGACGGCGGAGGCCATCTTGTCGTGCTCCGCCTGGCTGAGCAGGTCGGCGGCCACCCAGGCGGGGTTGGAATTTCCGTCGGCGATGACCAGCACCTCGGAGGGGCCGGCGATCATGTCGATGTTCACCAGGCCGAACACCTGCCGCTTGGCCTCGGCCACATAGGCGTTGCCGGGGCCCACGATCTTGTCCACCTTGGGCACGCTTTCCGTCCCGTAGGCCAGGGCGGCCACCGCCTGCGCCCCGCCCATTTTGAAGATGCGGGTGACCCCGGCCAGCTTGGCCGCCGCCAGAATAGCCGGGCGGATTTTCCCGTCCCGGCCGGGTGGGGTGGCCATGATGATCTCCCCCACCCCGGCGATGTGGGCGGGGATGGCGTTCATCAGCACGGTGGAGGGGTAGGCGGCGGTGCCCCCGGGGACGTAGATGCCCACCCGGGCCAGGGGGGTAATCTTCTGGCCCAGGACTACCCCCTCCCGCTCGGTCATGAGAAACCCCTCTCGCTTCTGCTTGGCGTGGAAGGCGCGGATGTTTTCGGCGGCCTCCCGGAGGATTTGAGTAAACTCCGGGTCCACCTGGGCGGCCCCCTCCTCCAGCTCCTGGGGAGTCACCTCCAGGGCGGAGAGCTCCACCCGGTCGAACTGCTTTTCATACTCCAGCAGGGCCGCGTCCCCCCGCTCCTTCACGGCGCGGAGGATGTCCGCTACTGGGGCGGACACGTCCACCGCCTCCTCCTGACGGGCAAAAATTTTCCCCTCCGGCACCTGGTTGAGGTCGTATATCTTCATCATGGGGCACACCTCACAGATTCTTGGCCAGGGCGTCCCGCATGGCGAGGATCTCCTGGTATTTGAACTTATAGCTCACCTTGTTGCAGATAAACCGGGCGCTGATGTCCACGATGGTCTCCAGAGGGGCCAGGTGGTTCTCCCGCAGGGTATTGCCCGTCTCCACAATGTCCACGATCACGTCGGACAGGCCCAGGATGGGGGCCAGCTCGATGGAGCCGTTGAGCTTGATGATGTCGATGTCCCGGGACCGGGACTCGTAGTAGTCCCCGGCAATGTGGGGGAACTTGGTGGCCACCCGCAGGGTCTTGTTGGGGTCGTCGTAAAAGTCCTCGGGACCGGCCACGCACATGCGGCACTTGCCCATCTTCAGGTCCAGCAGCTCGTACACGTCGGGGCGGTACTCCAACAAAATGTCCTTGCCGGCGATGCCCACGTCGGCGGCCCCCCGCTCCACGTAGATGCTCACGTCGGAGGGCTTGACCCAGAAGTAGCGCACCCCCTTCTCCGGGTTTTCAAAGGTCAGCTTCCGGTTCTTCTCCAAAATAGAGGGGCACTCATAGCCGGCGGCGGCCAGGGTCTCGTAGGCTTTCTCGCCCAATCTCCCCTTGGGCAGGGCTACCTGGATCATAGAGACACCTCCTCCGGCTTGAGGCCGTCGTAGTAGCGGACCTTTGTCCGGCACCGCACGGGGGCGCTGGGGCCTATCTCCCGCTCGCAACGGACCGTACAGCCCTTGGCGCGGATCTGCTCCGCGAAAGCGGCCAGCTTGGCCAGGTCCGCGTCCGGCCCGTAGGTGAGGAGCAGGTCGGCGTCGTACTGCCGCTCCTGGGAGAAGTACTGCTCCAGGCGGCCCATGTACAGGGCAAAGCCGATGGCCCCCACCTGCTTGCCCATCTTCCGGGGCAGGTTGTCGTACCGCCCGCCGGACAGGGCCGGGAAGGGGATATTGGGCAGAAATCCCTGGAAGATGACCCCGTTGTAGTAGTCCATGCTGTTCACCAGGGAGAAGTCCAGGCGGATGCGGCCGTTGAGTCCGAAGGCCTCCAGCATGGAGGCGGTGACGGACAGCTGCCTTAAAATCTCCCAGCTCTGGTTGTCCCGGGCCAGCCGCCCCGCCTGGGCAATGCCCTCCTTCAAAGGGGCGTAGATGCCCATGAGCTCCTGGATGGCCTGGGCGTCCTGGGCAGACAAAATTCCCCGGTCAGCCATGGCCTGGATGCCCGGGGCGTTCTTCTGGGCAATCAGGGCCAGGGCCTGCTCCTGGTCCCCCTGGGACAGGTTCATCCCCCCCAGCAGACAGCGGATAAAGCTCACGTCGGACAGATCCAGCACATAGTCCTCCGACAGAATTTCAAGGGACTTGGCCGCCAGGGCGATGACCTCCGCCTCGGCGTAGGGGTCGATCTGGCCCACCGACTCCACCCCCACCTGGAGGATCTCCTTAAAGGTGCCCCCCATCTCCCGGTAGACGTTCTCGTTGTAGTAGACCTTCTCACTGTCCCCGCTGTTGTTCTTGATGATGGACAGGGTGATGTCCGGCTTCAGGGCTTTCAGGGAGCCGTCCACGTCGGTGAAAGTGATGATGTGGCCCTTTTTCAAAAAGTCTTTGTTCTGGGCGTACAGGTCGTAGTCCTCAAACTTGGACATGCGGAATTTCCGGTAGCCGTAGCCCTCGTACAGTTGGTTGAGCTGTTCTTCTAACATAGGTACTCCTAATTCACGTTACAGAAGTTGAAATGTCTCGCCTGTAGGGCGGAGGCCGCTTGGGAGGCGGGAGGGGCAAGCCCCTCCCCTACAGATAAAGCCGAAAACAGGTCAGGGATTTCGTAGGGGCGGGTTCCAAAACCGCCCGCATCCCCGCCGGAATCTCCCGAATGTCTCACAGCATCCCCTTGGTGGATGGAATTTCGTCCTTGAACTGCTGGTCCAGGGAGACCGCCTCCCGGAGGACGCGGCCCAGGGCCTTGAAGGCCCCCTCCACGATGTGGTGGGAGTTGCGGCCGGCCAGCTTCCGGATATGGAGGGTGATCTTGGCGTTGACGGCAAAGGCCTCCATGAACTCGTACACCAGCTGGGTGTCGAAAGAGCCGATCTTCTCGGTGGGGATGTCCAGGTCCTCATAGTACCCGCCCCGGCCGGACAGGTCCACGGCGCATAAAATCAGGGCCTCGTCCATGGGCAGGCACAGGGAGGCGTAGCGTTTGACGCCCCGCTTCTCCCCCAGGGCCTGGGCGAAGGCCTGCCCCAGGGCGATGCCGATGTCCTCCACGGTGTGGTGGTCGTCCACGTAGGTGTCACCGCGGCACGTCAGCTCCAAGTCCATCCGCCCGTGGCGGGACAGGAGGGTGAGCATGTGGTCCAAAAACCCCACGCCGCTCTCAATGGCGCTCTCCCCTCTCCCGTCCAGGTTCAGGGACAGCTGAATGTCCGTCTCGTTGGTTTTACGCGCAATCTGGGCTGTTCTCATACTTGCAGCAGCTCCCTTACTTTCTCCAGCAAAATGTCCATCTGCTCCCGGGTCCCGATGGTGATTCGATTATAGTCCCGGATGCGGTCCTTGTCAAAGTAGCGCACCAGCACTCCCCGCTCCTTCAGCCCCTGGTAGAGGGCGGCCCCGGCCAGTCCGGGCTTTTTGGCGAAGATAAAGTTGGTCTTGGAGGGGAGCACGCTAAAGCCCAGCTTCTCCAGCTCCCGGGTGGTGTAGTCCCGGGTCTCCATGATTTTTTTGCAGTTCTCGTCGTAGTAGCTCTGCTCCGCCAGGGCGGCCGCCCCTGCCTTCATGGTCAGCTGGTTCACGTTGAAGGGGTTGGTGGAGAACTTGATGGTCTCCAGGTCCTGGATAAGGGATGCGTCACCGATGGCGTAGCCCAGCCGGGCCCCGGCCATGGACCGGGATTTGGAGTAGGTCTGGACCACCAGCAGATTGGGGTACTTTTGGGTGAGGGGCACGCAGCTCTCCCCGCCGAAGTCCACATAGGCCTCGTCGATGACCACCACGCTGTCCGGGTTGGCCTTTATGATCCCCTCCACCTCATCCCGGCTCAGGGCCAGGCCGGTGGGGGCGTTGGGGTTGGCGATCACAATGGTCTGGTTCCGCCCATAGTAGTCCCTGGGGTCCAGGGTGAAGTCCTCCTTCAGGGGGATCACGTCAGCCTGGATGTGGTACAGGTCGCAGAACACGGGGTAAAAGCTGTAGGTGAGGTCGGCGAAGGCCGCTCCCCGGCCGTCGGTGGCGTAGGCCAGGAAGGCAAAGTTCAGCGCCTCGTCGGAGCCGTTGGACACGAACACGTTTTCCGGTCCCACCCCGTACTGGCTGGCCAGGGCCGTCTTCAGCTCCATGGCCGTGGCGTCGGAGTACAGCCGCAGCCCGGCCGCTTCCCGGGCATTGAGCGCCGCGGCCACGCCGGGAGAGGGCGGATAGGGGGACTCGTTGGCGTTGAGCTTCACATAGTTTTTATCTTTAGGCTGCTCCCCCGGGGTATAGGGGGCCAGCTGGCTGAGTTGACCACTGAAAAACTGGGACATGGTACGCCCTCCTCTTTTTTGTTCTATTTCATTAGTTCGCTAAAGTGATGATGTAATAATACGCCACTCTGATAGTCTTGTCAAGGGGGAATTTGTTTTTTGAGCTGTGCTTCCGTTTCGCCGCCTAGGACAGGTTTCTTTTCTAAAGACCCCGATCCTGGGCGGCGACCTACTTTGCCCGTGGCGGCAAAGTAGGCAAAACGCCCCCGGGGACGCGTCCGATGGACTACAGCTGCGCTTCGCTCCGCCTAGGTCCATAGGCCGCTTTCCCCGGCCCCCATTACGGGGGTTCCCCCTTGGGATGGGCAAAAATTTCCGGCGCGCAAAATTTGAGTGGCTTTTCGCAATTCCTTCCGGGCCACCGGGCCCTGGGTTTGCAAAAATTGCCGCTGGTGCGGTCCCATTTGTGCGCCTGAGTTTGCCGAGCCAACGCTCCCGGCGTGTATGACGATGGGCGCATGATATGCGCCCCTGCTGGCTTCCGGCGGACTGCAGGGGCGGCTATCAGCCGCCTGAAAGCCTTCTCCCTTCTAGGGAGAAGGTGCCGAGCGTATGCGAGGCGGATGAGGGTGGGACCGGAATGGCAAAAGCCCTTCAGCGGGCCAGCCAGTGTCCGGCCCCTACGAAAGAACAGAAACGCTTTTACGTCCGCCGTAGGGGCGGGTGTCCTCACCCGCCCGCTCTGGAGGGGGCTCCTTTTGTAGGGCATGGCCTTCCGGATACGCCTGTTCCGCCTACCCGCAAAACGGCGTAGGGGCGGCACACTGGGCCGCCCGCCGTACCCCACCGCACAGCTTGGGCCCCACCGCAACAAAGGCGCTTTCAAAAAGGGGAGTGCCAGGCCCTCGACCACTGCCCGGCCAGCGGGAGCGAAAGACGAGGGAAAAGCAGTCAACTGAGCCACCCGCGCCTTTGCGTTGGCAGACCGGGTCACCTAATTGGGACCTCGTAAATGGGGTCCGGGCTGAGCGAATATGAGCGCGGAGCGCTCATCCTGAGCGAACCCCGGGGGCGTTTTGGTTACTTTGCCGCCCATGGGCAAAGTAACTCGCCGCCCGGGACTGGGTCCTGTTAGAAAAAGGCCCTATCCCAGGCGGCGAAATCAGATACCCAAAAACAAAATTACCCCTTGGCAATGGCCTCGGCAACTCGGATACCATCCACTGCAGCGGACACAATTCCGCCCGCATACCCGGCCCCTTCGCCGCAGGGGTAGAGCCCCCGGAGGGCGGACTGGAGGGTCTCGTCTCGGAGGATGCGCACCGGCGAGGAGGAGCGGGTCTCCACTCCGGTGAGCACCCCGTCCGGACAGGCAAAGCCGCGGAGCTTCCGGTCCATCAGGGGCAGGGCCCCCCGCAGGGTGTCGGCCACCGCCTGGGGCAGACACCGGTCCAGCTCCGTCCAGGTCACCCCGGGGCGGTAGGTGGGCCGGATGCTCCCCGGCCCCTGGGAGGGCTGTTTCAGGAGGAAATCCTCCACCCGCTGGGCGGGGGCATAAAAGTTCCCGCCCCCCAGCTGAAAGGCCGCGCGCTCCCACTGCTCCTGGAAGCGCACCCCGGCCAGAGGGTCGGAGCCGAAGGCCGAAAAGTCCTCCGGGCCCACCCCCACCAGAAAGCCGCCGTTGATGTTCTTCCCGTCCCGAGCCCGGTAGCTCATGCCGTTGGTCACCACCTGTCCCGGTGCGGAGGCGGCGGCCACCACCTCTCCCCCGGGGCACACGCAGAAGGTGAAGGCGGACCGGCCCGTGGGCAGGTGGCAGGCCAGCTTATAATCGGAGGGCGGGAGCTGTTTCCATGCCGGACCGTACTGCCGGGCGCTGATCTCCCGCTGAAGGTGCTCGATGCGCACCCCCACGGCAAAGGGCTTCTGCTCCATGGGCACCCCCGCCTGATGGAGCATGGCAAAGGTGTCCCGGGCGGAGTGTCCCGGGGCCAGCACCAGGGTGTCGGCTTTCAGAAGATAGCCCCCCTGGGGCCCCGCCACCCGCAGCCCCGTCAGGGCGTCCCCCTGTATGGTCAGCCCCTCCAGCCGGTGGCCGAAGCGCACATCGCAGCCCAGGGCAATGAGCTCCTGCCGGATGTGCTTCACCACCTGCCGCAGCACGTCGGTACCCACATGGGGCTTATGGGAATACTTCACGTCGGCGGGGGCTCCCGCCTCCACCAGCGTATCCAGCACAGCGGCGATGCGGGGGTCATGGGTGCCGGTGGTCAGCTTTCCGTCGGAAAAAGTGCCAGCCCCTCCCTCTCCGAACTGGACGTTGGAGCCCTCGTCCAGGGCCCCGGCGGTCCAGAAGCGGTCCACGTCCCGGGTCCGCTGGTCCACGTCCTGGCCCCGCTCCAGCACGACACAGGGAAAGCCGTTCCGGGCCAGGAACAGAGCCGCAAACAGGCCCGCCGG
>JABLTR010111454.1_pt1 | contig 17586 bp, 17 predicted proteins | sample 7160071 | NCBI WGS metagenome assembly JABLTR01 (sample SAMN14651230, study PRJNA627086) | human gut metagenome | isolation source: feces | host: Homo sapiens
AAAGGCGGCTTTCACCCTTTGGATTAAAATGCTCGGCGGAAGTGAATTCCGCCTGCGCCGAGGTTTTGCCTGCGGCAAAACGCTCGTACGGCGCACCCGCGCCGCCGGCCAGAAGGCCGGTTGGGTGGTTTCCCCTATACCTTTTTGATATTTCAAAACATCGATTTTAACCAACCCTTCCACAAAAAAGGTACTGTTTGGCATTGTGCCGAACAGTACCTTTTTCTTTGGACTCTATGGAGGCGGCAAAACCGCTCCTTACCCTCCCTGGGGCGCTCCTCCGGCCGATCCAAACGCCCTTGCGGCTCTGGCGTCTTCGGCTCTCCGGTCTTCAATCGCCTCTTTCAGAACGAGTTCCTTCACCTTCATCAGCCGGATGGTGTTGGAACGCTCATTCTCATCCAGCTTCATGGAGATATAGCGGATGCTCTCTTCCATCTGGGGGATCTTCACATACTCCAGGGCGTTCACCCGGCGGCGGGTCTTTTCAATCTCCTGGGCCAGGAGCTGGCTGGTCTTTTCGATCTCCGCCAGCTTGAGCATGTCCTGAAACACTCGGGACAGAGCGTCCACCGCGTCGTCCAGCTCGCCGCTGGTCTGGGCGAAGCCGTAGGGGTAGACCTCCCCGGGGTCCTGGCTTTTTGTCTTGAACTGGTACCGGGGGACGTCCACCGACATGACGTTCTGGAAGGTCATCTCCAGTTCCACGCTCTGCTTGGGGTACAGAAGGGACTGCTCCAGCATCTCCGGGGACATGAGGGCGGAGGCCACCGTGAAAGAGGCGTGGGCCCGCATGAGCCCCTCCTCCACCCGCTTTCGCAGGGCCCGGTTCTCCCGCACCACGTCCATGAACTGCTTCATCAGCTCATCCCGCTTGTCTTTCAGCAGCTTATGGCCCCGCTGGGCGGTCTTCAATCGTCCCTTCAGCCGGGTGAGCTCCATCCGGGTGGGATTGATGGTTGTGGAAGGCATTCAAATCCCCCCTTTAATCCTTCTTGGGCAGATACTTGTCAATATACTCGGGCTTGATGCGCTTGAGCTCGCTGCGGGGCAGGATGCTTAAAAGCTCCCAGCCCAGGTCCAAGGTCTCCGCAATGGACCGGTTCTCGTCGGTGCCCTGGGAGACGTAGCGCTTTTCAAACTCGTCGGCAAACTTGGCGTACAGCAGGTCGGTGGGACTCAGGGCGGCCTCGCCCAGGATGGACATGAGCTCCTTGTTCTCCTTGCCGGTGGCGTAGGCGGCAAAGAGCTGGTTCATAGTACCCGAGTGGTCCTCTCTCGTCTTTCCCGCGCCGGTACCCTTGTCCTTCAGACGGGACAGGGAGGGCAGCACGTCCACGGGCGGGTTGATACCCTTCCGGTACAGCTCCCGGGACAGGATAATCTGCCCCTCGGTGATATAGCCGGTGAGGTCGGGGATGGGGTGGGTCTTGTCGTCCTCGGGCATGGTGAGGATGGGGATGAGGGTGATGGAGCCCTCCTTGCCCATCTGACGGCCCGCCCGCTCGTACAGGGTGGCCAGGTTGGTGTACAGATAGCCCGGATAGCCCCGGCGGCCGGGGACCTCCTTCTTGGCGGCGGAGACCTCGCGTAAGGCCTCGGCATAGTTGGTGATGTCGGTCATAATGACCAGCACGTGCATGTTTTTCTCAAAGGCCAGATACTCCGCCGCCGTCAGGGCCATGCGGGGGGTGGCGATGCGCTCCACCGCCGGGTCGTTGGCCAGGTTGGTGAACAACACGGTGCGGTCGATGGCTCCGGTGCGCCGAAACTCCTGGACGAAGAACTCGGACTCCTCAAAGGTGATGCCAATGGCCGCAAAGACCACCGCGAAATTGGACTCCCCGTCCAGCACCTTGGCCTGCCGGGCGATCTGGGCGGCCAGGGCGGCGTGGGGCAGGCCGGAGCCGGAGAAAATAGGCAGCTTCTGTCCCCGCACCAGGGTGTTCAGGCCGTCGATGGTGGAGATGCCCGTCTGGATGAACTCGTTGGGGTAGTTCCGGGCGGCGGGGTTCATGGCCAGGCCGTTGATGTCCCGGTACTCGTCGGCCAGGATGGCGGGACCGCCGTCGATGGGCTCGCCCATGCCGTTGAACACCCGGCCCAGCATATCCCCGGACACCCCCAGCTGGAGGGGGTGCCCCAGAAAGCGGATCTTGGACTCCGCCAGGTTGATGCCGGCGGAGTTCTCAAAGAGCTGGACCACGGCGGTGTCCCCGTTAACCTCCAGCACCTGGCACCGGCGGACGGTGCCGTCGCTGAGCTCGATCTCCCCCAGCTCGTCATAGGTGACCCCCTGGACCCGGTTGACCACCATCAGCGGGCCGGAGATCTCCTGAATCGTCTTATATTCCCGGATCATAGCGCACTCTCTCCCTTCTGGGCGGCGGCCTCAAGCTCCTCCTCCATCTCTCGGTCCATGGCAGCGTAGGCCTCCCGGTACTCGTCCGCGGGCACCGACTTGGCCCGGCCGATCTTCTCCCGCACGGGGATGGTGAACAGGTCGGCGATGGCCCCGCCCCGCTCCGAGGCGGCCCGGCACCGGCTGTCGTACTCCCGGATCAGGGCGAGCATGCGTGCCTGCCGGTCGTACTCCGAGTAGGAGTCGATGTCCACGAAGGAGTTCTGCTGGAGGAAGTCCTCCCGGATCATCTTGGCGGTCTCCAGAGTGATCTGGTCGGCGGCGGACAGGGAGTCCTTGCCCACCAGCTGAACGATCTCGTTCAAGTTGGCCTCCTCCTGAAGGACCCCCATGGCCCACTCCCGGTTCTGGAGAAACTCCTTGCCCAGGTGCTCGTCGTACCAGGGCTTCAGGCTGTCCAGGTACAGGGAGTAGGAGTTGAGCCAGTTGATGGCGGGGAAGTGGCGGCGATAGGCCAGGGAGGAATCCAGGGCCCAGAACACCTTGACGATGCGCATGGTGGCCTGGGATACGGGCTCACTCAGGTCGCCGCCCGGAGGGGACACGGCTCCCACAGCGGTGAGGCTGCCCCGGCGGTCGTCCGAGCCGATACAGGCCACGCTGCCCGCCCGCTCGTAGAACTGGGCCAGGCGGGAGCTCAAATAGGCGGGGTAGCCCTCCTCGCCGGGCATCTCCTCCAGACGGCCGGACATCTCTCTTAACGCCTCGGCCCACCGGGAGGTGGAGTCGGCGATAACGGCCACGGCGTAGCCCATGTCTCTAAAGTACTCCGCGATGGTGATGCCGGTGTAGATGGACGCCTCACGGGCGGCCACCGGCATGTCGGAGGTGTTGGCGATGAGGACGGTGCGCTTCATCAGGGACTGGCCCGTGCGGGGGTCCACCAGCTCGGGGAACTCCCGGAGCACGTCGGTCATCTCGTTGCCCCGCTCGCCGCAGCCGATGTAGACCACCAGGTCCACGTCCGACCACTTGGCCAGGGCGTGCTGCATCACCGTCTTGCCCGAGCCGAAGGGCCCGGGGATGGCGGCAGTGCCCCCCTTGGCCACCGGGAAGAAGGTGTCCACGATCCGCTGGCCTGACTGGAGGGGGATCTCCGGCGGGTACTTATGCTTATAGGGCCGGCCCACACGGACAGGCCAGGTCTGCATCATGGGCAGCTCCACCTGGGTACCGTCCTCCCGCTCCAGCACATAGATAGGCTCGGTCACGGTGAAGGAGCCGCTCTGGATGGAGACGATGGTCCCCTTCATTTTGGGGGGCAGCATTATCTTGTGGAGGATGGAGTCGGTCTCCTGCACGGTGCCCAGCACGTCGCCGCCGACAACCTTGTCCCCAGGCTTCACTGTGGTGGTGAACTCCCACTTCTTCTCCCGGTCCAGGGCGGGCACCTCCACGCCCCGGGGCAGGTTGTTGCTGCCGCTCACCTCCCGGATGACCTCCATGGGACGCTGAATGCCGTCGTAGATATTTTCGATGAGGCCGGGACCCAGCTCCACGGACAGGGGGGCGCCGGTGGTGACTACCTCCGCCCCGGGGCCCAGGCCGGAGGTCTCCTCATACACCTGGATGGAGGCCGCGTCCCCGGTCATGTTCAGGATCTCGCCGATGAGGCGCTGCTCCCCCACCCGGACCACGTCGGCCATGTTGGCCTCCTGCATCCCCGTGGCCACCACCAGCGGGCCGGAGACCTTGACAATTTTACCCATAGGCTACCTTCTTTCCACAATGCAGAAGGCAGAACTTGTTTGCGCAATGCAGAAGTCAGAATGCAGGAATGCAGAATGTCCGTCCTTTCGGACCTCCCGCTCCTGTTCCGCTGTATCTGCTCCGCTCTGTCCGTTCTGCACTCTGCATTTTCTTCTACATCTGCGCTGTCTCGTTCATTCTGCATTCTGCATTCCTGCATTCTTCATTTCCTCACAGAATGTCCGCTCCCACCGCCCGCTCCACGGCGGTCTTGATGTTGGCCATCCCGATGCCCAGGGAGCCCTCCTTGCCCGGGATCAAAATGATGGCCGGGGTGAGGGCGTCCTGATACCGGGCAATCTCCGGCTGGAGCTGAGCGGAGAGCTGCTCGGTGAGGTAGAGGATAGCGAAATTCTCCTTTGCCATGCGGTGGAGGGCCTGCCGGGCCTCCTCCGTATTTTCCACAGGGCACACCTCCAGACCCAGGGCCTGGAAGCCCAGGACGCTGTCCCGGTCCCCGATGACGCCGATTAGGTACATCTTCCTCCACCTCCGTTACACATAGGTCTCCCGCAGCCGCTCCCGGATGGCGGCCCCGTCCAGGCCCGCCCGCCGGGAGGCCAGGATGGTACGGATGGCGGTGAGCTCCGCCTCTTTGGCGTACAGGTAGGCGATCACCGTCTCCTCCCCGAAGGGGACCCGCTTGGCGTCGGAGACGTACCGGGTGACGGCGTTGTCGCACTCCCGCTCAAAGGCGGTGAGGGGGCCTCCCGCCGGGCGGGCCGCCTTGGCCCCCAGCTCGGCGGCTTTGGCCAGGGAGCCGGTCTGGAACAGACTGCCCAGGTCCTCCCCCCGTGCGGCGGCCAGCGCCTTTTCCGACACGTTGCCCCCGGGCAGCAGCACCTGGAGGAGGAAGTCGCTCCCCTTCTCCATCCGGGCCACCCGGACGGCGGTGCGCAGGTTGGCCGCATCGATGGACAAACGCACATAGCCCTCTAAAAATGAGCTCTTGCAGTCCCGGGCCAGCTGGGCCATCTCCTCAAAGCAGGCCCGGTCCAGGGCCACGTCGGAGCGCTGGGGGTCCCCCGTCTCCTTCAAAATGGCCCGTGCCTCCTGGACCGCCCGCTGAAAGGCAGGGCTCACCCCGGACAGGGTCTCCTTTTGGTACCCGTCCGCCAGCAGTTCGGGGTCGTACCGGCCGCCGGTTGAAAGGAGCCGGCGGGCATCTGCCCCCATGGCCTCCCCCTTCACCAGGGCCTTGGCGTTGTGGTAGTCGTACTTCATCTGAAACAAGTCAGCCACCCTGGGGTCGGGGATCGCACCCCGGATCTCCCCAAAGGTCTCCGCCCGCGCCTGAGCCAGCAGGCCCTCCAGGCTCTGACCGGAGACGCCGTCCGCCCCGCCGTAGCCGCACTCGGAGAGGACCTTCAGGGCCTCCCCCTCGTCCCGGGCGTCGATCATCCGGTCCATGCGCTCCCGGGTGAGCATCCGGTTCTCCATGGCGTGGATGCGGGCGGAGATGGTCAAGTAATCCGTATCTCTTTTACGGGACAAAATACCACCCCTTTCGGGTCTGTCCGGCCGGCCGCCTGCGGCGGCCGGCCCGTTAAGCACCAAACAAGATCTCCGCCGCCGGCTTCTCCAGCTTCTCCCGCTGGAGGCGGAGCATAGACTCGAAGGAGCAGTTGACCTCCACCGGGCCGTCCACCAGGATGAAGCCGCCCCGGATAGGCCGGGTCTCCTCCGACAAGGTCAAAAGGCCGGTGCCCGTGATCTGGGCGGTGGCGCTGTTCACCATCTTGCCCAGAAAGGCCCCCACCTTGGAGTCGGTGAGGGAGTCGGGCAGCTCGGGGGCCACCTCCTTCACCAGGGCCTCGTTGGCAGCCACCACCACCGCCTTGCCGATGCGGCTGCGGTCCTTCTGGGAGAAGATGAGCTGCTCCCGTCCGGTGGTCACCGCCCGGAGCACCAGTGCGGTGAGGAGCTGGATGTACTCCTCATCGGGGAGGGTGCAAAGCCGCTCCAGCGCCTGGTCAAAGGCCTCGGAGAGGACCTCCTGCCTGGCGGAGAGCTCCAGCTTCCGCCGCTCCATCTGGGCCGCCGACTTCAAGCGCTCCAGGCGCTCCGCCGCCGCGCGCTCGCCCCGGGCGAGGATCTCTCCCCGCTCCTTGTCCGCCTGGGCCTGAGCCTGGGCCTGGAGCGCGGCGATCTGCTCGTCGGTCCGTGCGTTCATCGCCGCAATCTCCCGGTCCGCGTCCTCCTGGATGCGGGCCGTAATTTTTTCCATTCCGTCCATGGGCTCACCTCATCAGGCGCTGATGTTGATGAGCATCAGCATGGAGGCCAGCAGGGACAAAATGGCGTAGAACTCCACCGTGATGCACAGCACCATGCCCTTGGACCAGTCGTCCGGCTTCTTGGCCAGCAGGTTGATGGAGGCCGCCGCCACCCGCCCCTGGGCGATGGCGGAGAACAGGCCGCCCAGCGCCATGGGCAGGCAGGCCACAAAGTACTGCATCCCCTGGGCGATGGTCAGATCGGGCAGGGTGCCGCTGAGCAGGCCCATGCGGAAGATGGCGAAGAACCACACCACCAGACCGTACAGGCCCTGGGTGCCGGGGATGACCTGAAGGATCATCACCTTGCCGAATTTCCCGGGGTCCTCGCACAGCAGGCCGGCGCCCGCCTCACCGGCGATGCCGGTGCCCTTGGCCGAGCCGATGCCGCTGAGCACCGCCGCCAGGCCCGCCCCCAGCAGAGCCAGGGCCAGGCCGCCGATACTGCCCAGGAAGGTCACACTCTGCTGCATCTCAATCAGTTGATTCATGTCCATGGTCGCGTCCTCCTTTTTATTTCACCACGTCGTAATACTTGGTCGTCAGGTCCATGGGGCGGAAAGGTCTTCCCCCGTCCACGTAGAAGTTCTTGAAGAACTCCAGGCACTGGAGCCTCAGATCGTGGACATAGCACCCCAGCAGATTCAGAGCAAAGTTCAGGGCGTTGCCCGCCAGAGAGATCACCAGGAAAATCACCACGTTCCCCGGGATGGCCCCCAGGGTGTTGAACACCTGGGCGATCACCGACCCGGCCAGCATCAGGGCCATCAGCCGGGAGTAGGAGAGGATATCTCCGAAATAGCCGGTGATGTGGTTGTAGAGGGAGCCGAAGATCCCGGTGATCTTTCCCAGCCCCTTCCCGGTAACCAGAGGCCCGGCCACCACCAGCACCAGACCGGCGTACAGCACCAGGTTGGTCACCCCCAGCACCATCAGCCCCAGGCCAAGGAAAACCACCCACCAGGTGATCTCCTCCCAGAGGGCGTCCATAAACTTTCCGGCGCGGATCTTCTGGACCACGCTGATGGCCATGCCGGTGAGGATCTGGACGAACCCCAGGCACATGGCACCCACCAGGATCATCATGGTGTCGTTCAGCGGGGTAAACAGGGCGGGCAGCACGATGGGGTTCTCCATCCCCATCACCGTGGTGAGCTGGGTGAGGAAGTCCCCGAAGAAGCCGCCGGTAATTGCCCCCATCACAAAGGTGCTCACGCCGCACAGGCCCAGCAGGGCGAAGAAGTTCCACATGCCGCCCTTTGGCCGGACCTTTTTCAGTACGAACACCGAGCCCAGTATCATCAGCAGCCCGTACCCCATGTCCGCCAGCATGATCCCGTAAAACAGGATAAAGAAGGGGGCCATAAGGGGGTTGGGGTCCAGCGTCCCGTAGGCGGGCAGGGAGTACATCTCGGTCACCATGCTCAAAGGCCGGGTGAACCAGTTGTTTTTCAGCTGGACCGGCACCTGGGGGTACTCCTCCTCCGCCGGGTCCTCCAGCTCGTAGGCGCAGGGGTACCGCTCCAGGGCGGTTTGGACCTTCTCCCACTGCTCCGCAGGCACCCAGCCCTGGAGCAGGAAGGTCTGCTCCGTGTCCCGGAGCTTGATCCTACCCTCCTCCCGGCGGATATCCAGGGCGGCCCGGTCCGCCGCCCGGCACAGGTCGTCCAGCCGGTCCCCCATGGAGGCCAGGGCTTCCCGGGCCTGTTGGAGCTCCCCGGCGGTCTGCTCCTGCTCCCGGGCCAGACGGGCATCGTTCTCCCGGGCGGTGCCCGTCCACCCCTCCAGAGAGAGGCGGGACCAGCCGAAGTCCCGCAGGGCCTCCAGCACCGCCTCCTGGGCGCTCACGTGGCACACCAGCAGGCAGTACCGCAGCTCCCGCCCGGCGCTGGCCTCTCGGAGCTCCGCAAGTTCGCTGGCCGCCTGGACCGCGCCCGCCGCCTCCTCAAAGGGCCGGGCGGCGGTGAGGGTGCCAAACTGTACCAGCAGACTGGGGGTGGATCTGCTCTCCAGAGGGACGTCCAGAGCCAGCCAGGGGGCCAAGGCGGTCCGCTGGGACGCCAGCTTCTCCCCCTGGGCTATGAGGGCGTTCACCTGCCGCTCCCCCGCCAGCACGTCGGATACCGTCTGGTCCTGTCGGGCGTCCGCCTGGGGGGAACACAGGTCCTCCTTGGAGGTCTGAGGCCTGGGGGTGAGGAACCCCCTCCCCTTGGCCCCGTAGTGCTTCAAAACGCCCATGGCCCGCTCCGCCTCCTGGCGGCGGGTCTGGGCCTGGGAGAGGGCTTGGGTGTCCGGAGGGGTCAGGCGGGACAGCAGCTCCGCCGCCCCGCTCTCCTCCCGGCCGTCCAGAGTGGGCTCGCTGACCTCCACACAGCCCAGCCGCTGGAGGTCGTCCAGCAGGGCCTCCCGGTCCTCCCCCATGGCAAGCAGCCGCAGCCGCTTCATTGTCACAATGGCCATTTAATTCACGACCTTTTCTGCCAGGAAGGCGGCGGCCTCAGACAGCCGGCCCCGCGCCTCCGCTTTCAACGCCTCACAGTCCTGCCGGGCCTGGGAGAGCACCTGCTGGGTCCACTCTGCGGCCTGTGTCTCCGCCTGGGCCATCTTCTGCCGCGCCTCCCCCTCCGCCTGCTGGCGGGACTGTTCCACCAGAAGGCGGGCGGTCCGCTGGGCCTCCAGAAGCCGCTGCTTGTTCTGGGTTGCCGCGGCCTCCTTCTGTTTCTTCACACGTTCCTCCAGCTCGGTCACCGCTTGAATTGCCTCTACCGCCATAAACGTCACCACCTTAAATCCAGAAATTTATGCAATCTTTATGCCTGTTACCTTCATTCTAGGCGAAGTCACAGAAAAAAGCAAGGAAATTCTGATTTCTTTTTAAAGTTTATCCAAAATTTATGTCTTTTTCCCGCGTCTATTCAAATATTTCCGATGTTTTTCTCATGCTTTCTCCCCTTCCTCGCCGGATACAGTGTGCGCAGGCAGGTCTTTTTTTACTCCAGCCCAACAAAAACACCGCTGCCATCCATAGAAGAAGGCCCGCCGTCTGATGATGCAGACGGCGGGCCTTGGACTTATTCTGAAAGGTGCGCATCACTCCACGGTGACGCTCTTGGCCAGATTCCGGGGCTTGTCGATGTCGCAGCCCCGCATGAGGGCCACATAATAGGCGAACAGCTGCATGGGGATGACCTCCAGAGAGGGCAGGAACATGGGGTGAATATCGGGGATGGAAAGGGCGCTGTCCACCAGGGCGGCCAGGGCAGCCTTATGGCTCTCGGTGGCAATGCCGATCACGTCGGCCCCCCGGGCCTTGACCTCCTTCACATTGCTCATCAGCTTGTCGAACAGCTCATTCCAGCTGGCCAGGGCCACCACCAGGGTGCCGTCCTCGATGAGGGAGATGGTGCCGTGCTTCAGCTCGCCGGCGGCATAGGCCTCCGAGTGGATGTAGGAGATCTCCTTCAGCTTCAGGGAACCCTCCAGTCCCACGGCGTAGTCGATGTTCCGGCCGATGAAAAACACGGAGTCGTGGTTGAAGTAGATGGAGGCGTAGTACTGGATCTCCTCTGTGTGCTTCAAAATCTCCTCCGCCTTGCCGGGCAGCAGCTGGAGCTGCTCCACCAGCTCCCGGTACTCCTCCGGACCGATACGGCCCAGCAGGCCGGCAAAGTGGATGGCCAGCAGGTAGATCACCGCCAGCTGGGTGGAGTAGGCCTTGGTGGTGGCCACGGCGATCTCCGGCCCCGCCCAGGTGTACAGCACGTCGTCCGACTCCCGGGCGATGGTGGAGCCCACCACATTGACGATGGACAGCACCCGGGCGCCCAGGCGCTTGGCCTCCCGCATGGCGGCCAGGGTGTCGATGGTCTCCCCCGACTGGCTGATGACCACCGCCAGGGTGCGCTCTGACACAATGGGCTCGCAGTATCGGAACTCGGAGGCCAGAGTCACCTCCACCGGGATGCGCAGCATCCGCTCCAGGATATACTTGGCGGCCATGCCCACGTGGTAGGAGGAGCCGCAGGCGATGATGTAAAAGCGGTCCATCCCCTCCAGGTCCTCCCGGGTGATGGTCAGGTCGTCCAGCACCACCTTTCCGTCCCGGATGCGGGGGGAGATGGTGTCCTTCAGGGCCTTGGGCTCCTCCATGATCTCCTTGAACATGAAGTGCTCATAGCCGCCCTTCTCCGCCGCGGAGATCTCCCAGTCCACATGGGACCGCTCCTTCTCCTCCGGCTGGCCCAGGGAGTCGTACACCTGAACTCCGCCGGGGGTGAGCACCGCCACGTCCCCGTCGTCCAGATAGCACACCTCCCGGGTGTACTGGATCACCGCCGTCACGTCGGAGGCCAGCATCTGGAAGCCCTCGCCGTACCCCAGAATCAGGGGGGAGTCTTTCCGCACCGCCACCAGCTTATCCGGCTCGTCGGCGCAGACGATCCCCAGGGCGTAGGCCCCCTCGATGCGGTGGAGCACCTTAAAGACCGCGTCCAGCAGATCCCCGGCGTAGTAGAATTCCAGCAGCTGGGCCACCACTTCGGTGTCTGTCTCAGAGGTGAACACCACCCCTTTGGCCTCCAGGAAGCTCTTCAGCTCCCCGTAGTTCTCGATGATCCCATTGTGGACCACCGCGATGCGGCCGGACTGGCTCACCTGAGGGTGGGCGTTCTCATCGTTGGGCGCCCCGTGGGTGGCCCAGCGGGTGTGGCCCAGGCCCATGGTCCCGGGCACCTTGGCCCCCCCGTCCGTCAGATCGCGGAGCACCTGAAGCCGCCCCTTGGCCTTCACCACCTGGAGTCCCTTCTCCCGGTCATACACCGCCAGGCCGGCGGAGTCGTACCCTCGGTACTCCAGGCGGGACAGGCCCTCCAGCAGAATGGGGGCCGCCTGCTCCGTTCCAATGAAACCAACAATACCACACATGATAAAATTCCTCCTAATATCTGATCGGGAGGACAAACTCGCAGCCATTTGTGCCTCGTCATCCGGTCACCGGGGGTCTGTTTTGCGGTCACCCGCATATTTGTCCCCTGTGTCACGCACCCGGAGCGGTACGGAAGGGCATCCGCCGAAGTTTTCGCCCCGCCGCACGTCCGGCGGAACGCTCGATACTCCCTTCTCCTCGTCGTCCTGCCCGCGGTGCGGGCAGGCGCTGGCGCTTTTGATGGGTCGCCCCATGGTCCTCCTTTCTCTCTGCGATGGGGTTGTTTCTCTCTATTCTTATATTCATAAACGGGCCGCGGCCCGGTTATGCCTCCCTCTGGGGCTCCTCCTGAAGGATCTCCTTTACCACCCGGCATGGATTTCCCACTGCCACCGAGTTGGGCGGGATATCCCGGCTGACCACGCTGCCGCCGCCGATGACGCTCCCGGCCCCGATGGTCACCCCGGGCAGGACGGTCACATTCCCGCCGAACCACACATTGTCCCCCACGGTGATGGGCCGGGCAAACTCCAGCCCGGCGTTCCGGGTCTGGGCGTCCAGATGGTGGCCGGCGGTATAGAAGCCGCAGTTGGGACCGATGAACACATGGTCCCCAAAGGTCACCTGGGCACAGTCCAGGATCACGCAGTTGTGGTTGATCTCCACATGGGAGCCCATTTGGATGTTGAAGCCGTAGTCGCACCAGAACATGGGCTGAATGGAGACCTCCTCCCCCATCCGGCCCAGCAGCTCCCGCAGCAGATCCGCCCCCGTCTCCGGGTCCTGGACCGCCGTCTGATTGAACCGCTGACACAGCTCCTTGGCCTTTTTCCGGGCCGCCAACAGCTCCGGCCCGCCCGCAAAATACAGCTGGCCGGACAGCATTTTCTCTTGTTCTGTCATGTCAGCTCCTCCTTTCTCATTTACTCCGCCTCACCGCAGCCGCTCACGCTCCCTGCTTCCGCCCCGAGAGGATGGCCAGGGCCTGGCGGTGGTTCTGGACCCGGCTCACCTCATGGCTGCCGCCGTACTCCCCGTCGATGGTCCAGGGAATGGGCTTTTCGCTGGTAAATTTCAGCTGGGAGGCGTGAAAGGAGAGCAGGGCGCTCCCCTCCTCCACCGCCCCGGGGCGGAGCAGCGCCTGGAGGCCCGCTCCGATCTCCCCGATGCTCATGGGCTTGCGCACCAGAATCACCTCAAACAGGCCGTCGTCCAGCTCCACCCGGTCGGTGGGCAGATTTCTCATTCCGGCTACCGAGTAGGTGTTGCACACCATGCCGTAGAAGAAGTCGTCCTCCAGCACCTGCCCGTCGTACTCCACCTTCATGTGGTAGGGAGTGATGGACGGGATGGAGGCAATCCCCGCCATGATATAGGCCAGATGGCCGAAAGTCTTTTTCAGATCCTGAGGGGTATCATAGGACACCTCGGTAAAGGCCCCGAAGGCGGCCACATAGACAAAGGGCTGCTGGTTCAGGGTGCCGATGTCCCAGCGCAGGGGCTCCTCGTCCCCCGCCGCCAGCTCCGCCGCCTTCTTATAGCCCCGGGGGATGCGCAGGGTGGCGCCGCAGTCGTTGGTGGAGCCGGAGGGGATATAGCCCAGCAGGGGCGGACGGCTCAACTCCAGCAGGCCGGCCGCCGTCTCGCTGAGGGTCCCGTCCCCGCCGCAGCACACCACCCGGTCATAGTAGGACCCCAGCTCCCGGGCCACCCGGGTGGCGTCCTTCTTGTCCTGGGTGGGGTAGACGGTGGTGAGCCACCCGGCTTTGGTAAACTGATCCACCACGCCGGACAGATGGGCGGCCGCCGCTCCTTTCCCGGCCGTAGGGTTATAGACAAACAGCATGCGCTTCATATCGTGATTCTCCCGGTCTCTCCGTGCCCGGCCGTTACAGTCCGGCCCACGCACAATTTCATTGCTCCTTATTATACGGCCCTTCCGGGAAAATGCAAGGTGATTGTGTAAACTTTTTGGAAATGTGTCCGGCACTTTCCGTCTCAGGGTTGCGCTTTCCTGGAAAAGCAGGTACAATGTGGACGGTTTTATATGCCGGTTGGAATGAAAGGAGCAGTTGGATGGAAACACTAACCATGCCCCGGCCTGTGGTTCTCATCACGGGGGGCTCCCGGGGAATCGGAGCCGCCGCCGCCCGGCGGTTCGCCCGGGGCGGCTGGGATGTAGCGGTGGGCTACCGCCGCTCCCGGGAACAGGCGGAGGCCCTGGTCCGGGAGCTGGAGTCCCTGGGGGCCCGGGCGGCCGCTCTCCCAGGAGACATATCCCAGCGGCCGGAGGCCCAGGCCCTGGTCCGGCAGGCGGAGGAGCTCCTTGGCCCCCTGGACGCTCTGGTGTGCAGCGCCGGGGTGGCCCCCCGGCAGATGCTCCTCACCGACCTGTCCGCGCCGGAGTGGCGGGAGGTCATGTCCGTCAACCTGGACAGCGCCTTTCATCTGCTCCAGGCGGCGGTTCCCGGCTTCGTCCGGCGGCAGCGGGGAGCCATCGTCACCGTCTCCTCCATGTGGGGCATCACCGGCGGCTCCTGTGAGGCGGCCTACTCCGCCTCCAAGGCGGGGATCATCGGCCTGACCCGGGCCATGGCCAAGGAGCTGGGCCCCTCCCATATCCGGGTGAACTGCGTGGCCCCCGGGGTCATCGCCACCGACATGAACGCCCACCTGACCCGGGAGGACCTGGACGCCCTGGCGGAGGAGACCCCTCTGTGCCGCATCGGACAGCCGGAGGAGGTGGCCGAGGCCATCTTCTTCCTGGCCTCCCCCGCCGCCAGCTTCATCACAGGGCAGGTCCTCTCCGTGGACGGGGGCATGGTCATCTGAATTGGGCCGTATTTGTGTCTTTTTTGCAAATTTTTCGGGGATTCGGCCCTCTCTTCTGGAAACCAGTGGTTGCAAGGTGAAAAAAAGGTTGCTATAATTAGGGCGGCAAATTTCCGTTTCAACAGGGACCCTTCCCGCGGCTCTCCCGCCGCGCTGCGCAAAAAGGAGGAATATATCCGTGCGCCGTTCTCAGAAATCCCAATTTGATTATCACTCCTACCGGGGCCGCACCACCGTCACCGACTGGCTCAAGCGGATCGCCCTGGTGCTGGCTGTCTTAGTGGTCATATTGGTTGCCGTACTGTTTTTTGGACAGGGGTCCATCTCCTACACCGACGAGGGGCTTCGCATCCACTGGCCCTTCTCCCAGCAGTCGGACCCCCAGACCCCGGACCCCGGCAATGTGACGGTAATTGAGGGCGACCCGGCGGCCCTGCCCGACTCCTCCCAGGAGGGGGAGACCACTCCGCCGGAGGAGCCCCAGGCGGACGCCTCCTCCATTCTCTCCGTCTCCCTGTCCTCGCTGCTGGACGGCAGCGCCGCCCAGCTGGCCCAGGAGGCCGGCGCGGACGGCGTGGCGGTCACCATGAAGGACGACCAGGGGGCGCTGGGCTGGCAGTCCCAGCAGGCGCTGGCCTCCGCCCTCCAGGAGGGCGTGGACTCCGGCACCGTGAACGCCGCCCTCACCGCCTGGAATGAGGGGAATGTGTACACCGTGGCCCGGCTGTCCTGCTTCCGGGACGAGGCCCTGGGCTCCAACATGGACTATACCCTGCGCACCAGCAGCGACTACCGCTGGCGGGACAGCGGGGATCTCCACTGGGCCACCCCCTCCAATGAGGCGGTGCGGAGCTACCTCATCGGCCTGATGACCGAGCTGGCCCAGATGGGCTTTGACGAGATCGTGCTGGACCACTTCGGCTACCCCACCCAGGCGGACGGCACCCTGGGCAATCTGGGGCAGAGCGAGGACAACTACCCCGCCGGGGCGCTGGACGGGGTCATCACCGGCTTCCTGGCCCAGGCCGCCCAGGCCCTGGAGCCCTACGGCACCAAGCTCTCCCTCCACGCCTCCGCCGACGTGCTCACCGGGACGGACGGGAGCGCCGGTCTGACCCCGGCAGTCCTGAACGCCAGCGTGGACCGCGTCTGGGCCTCCGGAACCCGGAGCGACGTGCTGGCCGCTCTGGAGGGGGCCGGGGTGGACAACGCCGCGGACCGTCTGGTCTCCCTGGTGGACCAGCTGGACCCCGCCGCGGCCGACGCCCAGGCGGTGTGGAGCGAATAAGCCTCCGCCCACAGATATTTTATCAGCATTCGTTTTTTTACCGAGGCGGCTCTGACGTGCCGCCTCGGTTTTTCATTTGGGATGTTTCGCCGCCGTACCATTCTCGATTGCTTTTTCCCCAAAAATCCGCTAAAATAGAACGCGTGTTTCCATACGGCATGTCTGCCGCCTGGAGAATCCCTGTGACCCTACGAAGGAGGACCTGGAATGAATCAAAAAGAATTGAGCGAGCTGAAGCGCCGCTTCCGCCCGGACAAGAGCGCCATCCACCGCATCTACGGCTGCTTTGTCAACGGCAATCAGGAGATTGTCTCCTACCTGGACGAGTCCATGGGCCGCATGCCCGAGGAGGAGTCCGCCCAATACTTAGGGTTTTTGAAGAAAACTCTGTCGGGCACCCTGGGCAAGCAGCTCATCGACATTGTCTTTTCCACCCAGCAGGTGGCGGACAGCCCGGAGCACAAGCTCCTCTCCGCCCTGCGGGACTCCCAGCTGAAGGACGCCCAGGCTCGGGAGACCTTCTACCGCAAAATTATCGACGCCCTGGAGCTGGACGGGAACTATCTGATCCTCCTGGCCCACGACGCCTATGACGTGCCCCGCTGTGGGAAGGACGACCGGCTTCAGGAGGACTCGGACACGGTGTTCTCCTATCTGGTCTGCTGCGTCTGCCCGGTGAAGGACAGCAAGGTGGAGCTGGGCTACTTCCCCGGGGAGAACGAGTTCCACAGCCGGGCCGGCCAGGTGGTGGCTCCGCCGGAGCTGGGCTTCCTGTTCCCCGCCTTTGACGGCCGGGCCGCCAACCTGTACAACGCCCTGTTCTACTCCAAAAAGGCGGACCAGATTCACCAGGAGTTCATCGACGCCGTCTTCCACACCGAGCCTCCCATGTCCGCCGCCGAACAGAAGGAGGCCTTCCAGTCCGCCCTGCGGGAGGGGCTGGGGGACGCCTGCACGGTGGAGGTGGTCCAGGCCATTCACGAGCGGCTACTGGACCGGATGGCCCGGCACAAGGAGTCCAAGGACCCGGAGCCCCTGGAGGTCACCGCCAAGGACGTGGCCGCCATCCTCCGGGACTGCGGGGTGGGCGAGGAGCCCATCGCCGCCTTTCAGGAAGAGTGCCGGGAACTGCTGGGGGAGGGCGTGCTGAACCCCGCCAACCTCATCGACCCCCGCCGCTTCGAGTTCAAGACGGAGGCCGCCGCCGTCACCGTGGACCCGGAGCGCAGCTATCTGGTGGAGCTGCGGGAGATCGACGGGCGCAAATACCTGCTGGTCCCCGCCGACGCGGGGGTGGAGATCAACGGCTTTGCCCTGTCCTCCGCCAACGCAGAGCCCGCCGGAGCATGACGGAAACCGAAGCTCTCCGGCCCACCGGAAGCCAGGATGCAAAAAGCCCGGCACAGCAGAATTACTGTGCCGGGCTCTTGTTTCATTGCTTCTGGTGGAAACGGTCAGTCCTCGTCCGTCTCCTCCTCGTCCCCGTCGTCAGACAGGTCCAGGGCAAAGCGGGTCTCGCAGTTGGGGCACTGGACCTCGCCGGCGGCCAGGGCCTCGTCGTCGATGATGATGGGCTCCTCACAGTTGGGGCACTCCACCTCGAAGTAGTCCTCGTCGTCCTCATCCTCGTCAAAGACCACGGACTCCACGTCGGCCAGGTAGTCGGAGAGCACGTCGATCTCCTCGCCCAGGGCCAGGGCATTCTCCTCCAGGTCCTCAATGGACAGCCCGACCTCCTCCAGGATGCCGATCATCACGGAGATGAGCTTGCCCTCCTTGGACTTCTCCACATCCAGGTTCAGGCCCTCGGCCAGTCCCTTCAGGTATGCAACTTTTTCAGAAATGGTCATGGTTACGCTCCTTTCTGAGGCGAAGCCTCATGGACGGGTAAACTCCCTGTGATACTCAATCAGTTCTTGCAGCGCTCCAGGTACTCGCCGGAACGGGTGTCGATCTTGATCTTGTCGCCGGGGTTGATGAACAGGGGCACCTTGATCTCGGCGCCGGTCTCCAGGGTGGCGGGCTTGGTCACGTTGGTGGCGGTGTCGCCCTTGAAGCCGGGATCGGTCTCGGTGACCTCCAGCTCCACGAAGTT
>JABLTR010015276.1_pt1 | contig 17581 bp, 13 predicted proteins | sample 7160071 | NCBI WGS metagenome assembly JABLTR01 (sample SAMN14651230, study PRJNA627086) | human gut metagenome | isolation source: feces | host: Homo sapiens
CCCAGCAGCATCCGCCCCGCCGCAAGCAGCGCGCGGCCGAACCCCTCCCGCCGCCAGACAAACGCCAGCAGGCACACGCCCAGCCCGGCAAACAGGCCGATGTCCGTGTATTTGATCAGGAACACCCAGCCCGCCGCCGCGCCGAAGCCCAGCATGCGCCCGCGCGTCTTTTCCTCCGGCCGCGTCATCGCCGCCAGCGTCAAATAAACGCCAACGGCCAGCGCAGGCAGCGCAAATTCCTCCGCGCTTCCGCCCTGTGTGAACGCCGTGCAGCAGCAGATCGCCGCCGCCAACAGCGGCATAGCCAGCAGCGTTAGCCGCCCTTTGCCAAACAGGCGCACCGTCCTCCAGCCCGCATACACCGCCGCCGCAAGGCTGAGCGCCTCCAGCGCAAACACGCCGATGAAGCTCGTATCCGAAATCGCCGCGCCCAGCGCATAAAGGATGAACAGCAGCGGCCCCTTGTGGTCAAACAAATCCCGATACGGCATCAGCCCGCGCGTCATGCCCCGCCCGATGGTGAAATAGATATTCGTATCCGTCCAGAAGTTGGTCGCGTACAGTGGCGAACTGCTCGTGGCAACCAGTAACGCCAAACACGCGCACAGCAGCGCCAAAAGCGCCGGAAACGCTTTTTTCATTCGCTCTTCCTCCTGTACAGATACAGCATTTTGTTCAGTCGGTTGCTGTCGTCATAGCCTACGTCGGTCGCGATGAGCTGATAGCGGTCAAATTCCGCCGGCAGTTCGTCCCAGCCGACCAGCACATAATCCGGAACGGCCTCGCGCACGGCACGGTCCAGCTCGCTGCGCATCTCATCCAGATGCACGTTCAGGCGCACAAAGTATTTTTCCTGCGGAACCGTGTGCGTCGTCAGATACAGTCCGTCGTCCAGATGGTTGTATTGCAACAAGCTTGCGCCCTCCTCCACATAGGCCGCCAGCCGCCCCTGCGCCAGCGTTTCGAGCTTCTGCCCGCGCAGAAACGCGTTCGGCGTGGCGAAATACGTCCAGGCCAGCCCCGCCGCGCAGATCGCCGCCGTCAGCCCCTTCCGCCAGCGAAGCGAACCCGCTTTTTTCAGCGCCCTGTGCAGCTGCATGCAGCCCACCGGGAAAAACGGCGCGAGCGCCAGCAGGCTGTACGCCCACACGCGCCCGATCAGAAACACCGTCGCAAACTGAAAAGCCGCCATCGCCCAGACGCAGAGCCGAACGACCCGCGTCTCGCCACGGTCAAACGCCAGCGCCGCCATACCCAGCGCCGCCGGAACCACCCAAAGCGCGTTATCCCGAAGCGCGCACGCGCCGTCATAGAGCTTCTGTCCCCATGTCGCCGCCTCGCCGCTGTACAGGAAGATGTTGTTATACAAATATGCCGTGTACGCGTCGGAAAGCGCGCCGTTTACCGCGAAATAGACCATCCACGGCAGAATCGGAATCGCCATGCCGCAAAGAAACACGCCCGCGCTTTTCAGCGCCCGGCGGACGCCGCCTTCCCGGAGCGCCAAAACGCCTTCAACGATGCACAGCCCGACCATCGCGCCGAGCAGCGTATACTTGATCGCCGCGACGCATCCGGCCAGCGCGCCGCAGACCAGCAGTCGCTTCGTGCGCATCGGTTTGGCGCGCCTGCCGTATTCCGCGTAAGCGATTGCCAGCGCCGCCGTCAGCAGCGGCAGGCAGAATTCCTCCGCGCTGTCGCCGCGCATAAACGAGCCGCCCGTCGTTGCCAACGCCCCGAAGACCGCCGCCGCGCCAAGGGCAAACGCGCTGCCCGCGCGCAGACGCATCAGGCGGTAAGCCGCGTAAAGCGCCGCCGTCAGCGCGGGAATTTCCATCAGATAAACTCCTGAAAAGCTCGTATCCGACAGGCACGCCGCGGCCGCGTGAATCAAGTACAGCAGCGGGCCTTTCTGCTCGTAGATATCCCGATAGAGCACCCCGCCGCGCTTCATCACCCGCCCCACCGTCAGCAGGCAGTTGGCGTCGCCCCAGACGTTGATGGGGTACAGCGGCGAACACTGCGAGGTAAACAGCAGCATCAGCGCCGCCATCGCCGCGCAGCACGCCAGCGCGAGCGCCCGTTCGCGCTTTTTATTCTTCATCGTTCTTCCTCCGATACAGAATCATGGATTTGATGTATCGGTTGCTGTCGTCGTAACTCGTCAGCGCGCAGATTTCCTCGTATCGGTCAAATTCGGCGGGCAGGCGGTTCCAGTCCACCACGACGTAATCGGGTATGCCTTCCCGCAGATAGCGATCCATCTCCTCGTTCATCTCGTCCAGATTGACGTTCAGCTGCGCGAAAAATCTGCCCGCCGGGCGCGTCTGCGTCGCCAGATACACGCCGCCGTCCAAATAGCTGTATTGCAGCATCGTTTTGCCCGGCTCAACGTATTCGGCGAACATGCCCTGCGCCAGATTGCCGATATCCTCGCCGCGCAGAAACGCGTTCGGCGTAGCAAAATACGCCCAGACAAGGCTGGCCGCGCAGACCGCCCCCGTCAGCCCCTTTTTCACGCGGGGAGACATCGCTCGCTTTCCCCAAAGCCGATGCAGCTGCATCAAACCGATCACGGCGAACGCCGCCATGCCCAGCGGGCTGTACGGCCAGACCATGCCCGCGAAAAAGATCGCCGCGAACTGCCCGATCGCCATCGCCCAGACGCAGAGCCGAACGGCCCCCGTCTCTCCCCGGTCAAACGCCAGCGCGATCATGCCCAGCAGGGCCGGAACCGTCCAGAGCAGGTTATCCGCAAACAGCGTCGTCCACTCCGTCAGGCGGTTCGCCCACGTCTTCGCCGCGCCGCTGTACAAAAAGATGTTGTTGTAAATATACGCCGCGTAAGCGTCGGAAAGCGCCCCGTTTGCCGCGAAATAGACGATCCACGGCAGAATCGGAACCGCCATGCCGCCGAGAAACACACCCGCGCTTTTCAGGGCGCGCAGAATTCCGCCCTCTTTGAGCGCCAGAACGCCTTCCACCGCGCACAGCCCGATCATCGCGCCGAGCAGCGTATACTTGATCGTCGCGATACACCCGGCCAGCACGCCGCAGACGAACAGCCGCTTCATGCGCATCGGTTTGGCGCGCCTGCCGTATTCCGCGTAGGCGATCGCCAGCGCCGCCATCAACAGCGGCAGGCAGAATTCCTCCGCGCTGTCGCCCCGGATAAACGCCGTGCAGGAGGCGAACGCCGCCCCGAAAAACGCCGCCGCGCCAAGCGAAAAGCCCATTCCGGCGCGCAGGCGCATCAGGCGGTAGGCCGCATAGAGCGCCGCCGTCATCGCCAGCGCTTCCATGATGTACACGCCCCAAAAACTCGTATCCGACAGGCATGCCGCCAGGGCGTGAATCAGGTACAGCAGCGGGCCTTTCTGCTCGTAGATATCCCGATAGAGCACCCCGCCGTCTTTCATCACGCGGCCCACCGTGAACAGGCAGTTCGCGTCGCCCCACAGGTTGATGGGGTACAGCGGCGAGGACTGCGAGGTGAGCAGCAGAATCAGCGCCGCAAGCACCGCGCAGACGGCCAGCGCGATATTTCGTTCTTTTTTCATGCCTCTTCCTCCTCATAGGCGGCGATCTCCCGCAGAAATGCGTCGCCGTATCGCTGCATCTTGCCTTCGCCTACGCCCGCGACGCGAAGCATCTGCGCGCGCGTGCGCGGCGCTTTGGCCGCCATATCTTTGAGCGTCGCGTTGGTAAAGATGATGAACGGCGGCACGTTCTGATCCATCGCGATTTCCCGGCGCAGGTCGGAAAGGCGGTTGTAGAGCGCTTTGTTGACAAATTCCTTTTGTTTCACGCGGCGCTTGAGTTCCGGCGCGGCATCCGTAGGCAGCAGCGCCATACGGATGGGCATATCCCCGCGCAGCACATCCCGCGCGTATGCGCCCTCTTGGAGCAGCGGATAGTCCCCCGCCGTCACTGTCAGCACGTCGCCCGCAATCAGCTCGTCGATCATCGCGCGCACGTTAGCCTCGCCCTCGGCCTTCATCGCGCCGAACGCAGAGAGCTTATCCAGCCCGCGCTCGCGCAGCTTTGCATCCGTCTGGCCGCAGAGCACGCGCGCCACCGTCGCCTTGCCGTATCGCCCGTTCATCGCGATCACGGCGGCGACAATCTGCCCGGCCTGCCTACTCACGTCGCGCTCTTCTTCGCGCGCCATGCAGCCCGAACAGTTTCCGCAGAACGGCTTTTCCGCCGTTTCGCCAAAATAACGGAGGATTTTGGCGCGCAGACAGCCGCCGCCCGTGGCATAGAACGTCATCCGTTTGAGCCGCTCTTTGGCGCGCGCGGTGACGACCTGCCGGGTCTGCTCGTCCATCTGGCTCATATCCTGCGCGTGGTCGATGAGAAAGGTATTGAGCCGCACGTCGCCCGGCTGATACAGCAGGCAGCAGACCGCGTCTTCACCGTCGCGCCCGGCGCGCCCCGCCTCCTGATAGTAACTTTCCAAATCCTTGGGCATGTTATAGTGAACGACAAAGGATACGTTGGATTTATCGATGCCCATGCCGAAGGCGTTGGTCGCCACAATCACCGGCGCGCGGTCGGAGACGAAATCCTCCTGGGCCCTGGCGCGCAGTTCGTCAGCCATGCCCGCGTGATAGCCCACCGCGTCCACGCCGCAGTCATTCAGCATGGCGGTCACTTCCTCCACGCCTTTGCGCGTGCCGCAGTAGACGATGCCGCTCTGCCCCTTATGTTCGGCCAGAAAACGGCGCAGTTCCGCGTCGCGGTCTTTGGCTCTGCGCACCTCCAGAAAGAGGTTGGGGCGGTCGAATCCGGTCAGGATATCATAGGGATTCTGCAATTCGAGCAGCCGGACGATATCCGCGCGGACGGCCTGCGTCGCCGTCGCGGTAAACGCGCTGACTTTCGGCCGTTTGGGCAGTTCCCGCAGAAACGGCGCGATTTGCAGATAGCCGGGGCGGAAATCCTGTCCCCACTGGCTGACGCAGTGCGCCTCATCGACGACGACCTGCGCGATTTCGGCGTTTCGCGCAAAGCTGAGAAAGGAATCCGTCATCAGCCGTTCGGGCGCGACATAGATGATTTTATAGGCGCCGCGCCTTGCGTGATCCAGCGCGAGCATATACTGTCTGGGCGTGAGGGAGCTGTTGAGATAGGCCGCGCGCACGCCGTTTTGCAGCAGCGCGAAGACCTGATCGCGCATCAGCGAAATGAGCGGCGAAACGACGAGGGTGACGCCCGGCAGAACGAGCGCGGGAATTTGATAGCAGATCGATTTGCCCGCGCCCGTGGGCATGACGGCCATCACGTCGCGCCCGCGCAGAATCGCGGCAACCGCGTCTTCCTGCCCCGGACGGAAATCGTCATAGCCGAAAACCTCTTTGAGCGCTGCGCGCGCCGCTTCCATCGGTGTCATCTCTGCTCCTTTTGGGGGTTACGCCAGGGCGCAGCCCTGAAACCCGGCAGGAACCTGAGGTTCCTGCACCTCCCGCTTTTGAAATTCGATCTTTTGAGCGGATGCCGTCAGCATCCCGCAGATCAACTGATTTTATATTATATCGCCACCTTCTGACGAGCGTCAAGTGCGGCCAAAGAATAAGCGTCCCCGCCCCGGCGCACAATAGGCGCATCGGGAGGTGACGCTTCTTGAATCTCTATCCGAATTTATACGCGCTGCTGGAAAGCGATTCCAACGCGCGGCGCTTATTCGAACACGCGCCGTCGGAAATCCGCCGCCAGCTGCTCACGCGGCGGCAGAGCATCCGTTCCGTCGCGGCGCTGGACGCGGCCATCACGGCGTTTGAGCAAAACTGAAAACGGGGCCGCCACGCCGGCAGCCCCGCTTTTTCAATTCAGGAATCGGAAGTCTTACTGCGCCGCGGTGTAGGAAGCGGCAATCGCGTCGGCCACCGGCAGGAAGTCCGCGTCGGAAGCCGGCGTAAACATGAAAATGTAGTAGCCCGGATCGACGGTATCCATCACAACGATGCCCAGCACGTCTTCATCCGCATCGTGGAACGCGACGACGGAAGTGCCGTTGAGATCCATCACGGTCGCGGTCGGATACACTTCGGCAAGACCCGGCTGCACCTCTTCGGCGGTCTTGGCCGCGTCAAGCGCCTGATAGGTGATGATCAGCTGATTCGCCTCGTCGGCAGACGCCGCGGCAAAGACGTAGCCCGCCTCGGTCTCTTCGTCGGTCAGTTCGGCAGCCTCCCAATCGGCGGGAATATAGAACTGGAAGCCGTCGCCCTCGATCAGAGCTGGCCGTTGGCGGTCAGGTCGGTCAACGCAGCCTGCTCGGCAGCGTCGTCCACTTCGGGCACACTCTCGGCCATCGCGGCAGCGCCGAAGCACAGGGTCAGCACGGCCAGCAGCATTGCAAGCATCTTTTTCATAGGGATTACCATCCTTTCGTTGCCCTTTCTGGGCAAATTCATTGGGGATAGTATAGCCTAAATTCAGCCGCCGCGCAAGCATTTTTGCACGAACGTCATTTTTTCTGCACGAATGACGGCTTTTAGGCGCAAAATGCGTCTCACATCAACCCTTCATTTATGATATACTTATTGCAATCAAACTTCTTGGGAGAAGAGGGCCTTTTGACATGCTGATTCGTATCGCCATCGTGGACGACCAGCCGGAGGCGCGCGAGCTGCTCCGGCAGGACCTGTTGGTGCGCGCGCCTGCCGGCACAAGCATCGCCTGTTTTGACAGCAGCGAGTCCTTTCTGAGCGGCTTTGTGCCGGGGGACGATTCGCTGATCTTTCTGGATATCTGCATGAAGGGCATGAACGGCATCGAGGCGGCCGAACGGGTGCGCAAGCGAAGCGCGCGATGCCTGATCGTGTTTTTAACCTCGTCCAGAGAATATGCGTTCGACGCCTTTCCGATTCATCCGTTCGACTATCTGGTCAAGCCGTATCAGACCAGCCAGCTGGAGCACGTGCTCTCCGGCGCAATTCGGCTGATGGAGGAATCCGAACCGCAGGTCGAAATCCGCATGCCGCGCCAAACCGTGCGCATGCCGCACGGGCAGATTGCCGCCATCGCCTCCCACGGACATACGCTCGACGTGTTCACCGTCTCCGGCTCGCGCCTGATAAGCTTGCAGACTTTCGCCGAGCTGGAAGCGATGCTGCAAGGCGACGAGCGGTTTCTGCCCTGCAACCGGGGCGTGCTCGTCAACATGGACGAAGCGCTCAAACTCGACGGCGACAGCATCATTTTGATGAACGGCATGCGCTTTCCGATCCGCCAGCGCAACCGCCTTGAAATGGTCAACCGTTTCTCCGAATATCAAATCCGCCGCATGAAAAGGGGGTAAAACGCCGTGCTTCTGGCTCGATATATCGCTGAATTTTCTATACTCTACCCCGCCGCGCTGCTGTGCTATCTGCCGCTTTCCGGCTTTCTGCGCCTGCGGGTCAAAGCGCTCTGCCCGCTCGTGCTTTCGGTGGTGACGGCGTTTGTGCTGCTCGGTTCGGCGGTCTGCATGCGCTTTCAGCTGAAAACCAACGCGCTGCTGCTCCCGATGATGGCGCCGTTTATGCTGCTGTATGTCAAATCCGTCAAACTGCCGCTGCCCAAAGCGCTGTTCGTCTTTTTCACCGCTTCCATGCTGACAGCGTTTTCCACCTCGCTGACCAACTACCTCTGCGCGCCGATCGAGCTGCATAACAGCGAGCCGGTGTTCGCGCTCTCCTCCGGGCTGATCTGTCTGGCGGTGTCGCTTATCGTGCTGGCGGTTTTCTCGCTGCTCTTCCGCCGGAAAATCCACTGGATGCTCTGCAACGTCAGCTTCGCCTCCATCTGGCGGGCGCTGTTCGCCGCGCCGCTGTTTCTGACGGTCGTTTTCATCTGGATTACGCCGTGGTCCCCCTCCGTCGTGCTGACCGGCCGCGTGCGGGAAATCAGCGTCGTGCTGCTCATCATCTTTCTGAGCGATCTGTTCTGGCTTTATTACTTCGTCTACCTGACCACCCACAAGATGACGGAGGCCGTCGAATTGCAGGCGCAGAACCAGCTGCTCGGCATGGAGAACGCGCGCTACCGCGAACTGCGCGTACACATGGACACGACCCGCCAGCTCCGCCACGATTTCCGCCAGCACCTGCACGTCATCGCGGGGCTGAACGAGGCGAAGAAATACGACAAGCTGACGGCGTATCTGGCGGAATATGAAGGGCGGCTGGCCAGCCCGCAGCCGATCCTCTGCGCCAACGCCGCGCTCGACGCGATTGCCGGGCACTATCAACATATCGCCGAAAGCCAAAACACAAAGGTCTTCTGGCGGCTGGAATTGCCCGAACGCCTGCCGATCGACGAGGTGGATCTGTGCATGATGCTGGGCAATCTGATGGAAAACGCGCTGCACGCGGTCTGCGCCCTGCCGATTGACGCGCGGGAAGTGACGGTGATTTCCAGCATGATCAGCGGCGCGATGCTCGGCCTTTCGGTGGAAAACAGCTATGTGGGCGACATCGTATTCGGCCGGAATGGCCTGCCCATCACGCGCAAACGCGGCCACGGCATCGGCCTGCCTTCCGTCGCCGCGACGGTCAAGCGCTACAACGGCACACTCTCTGTCACCGCGAAAGACGGCGTGTTCGGGGTGAATATCCTGCTGAGTTTATAAGACCTCGAACGCATTCTTGCGATAATCGATCAATCCCTCTTCCTTCATTTTGCTCATCTGCGCGGACAGCGCGCTGCGCTCCACGCCGAGATAATCCGCCAATTCCTGCCGGTTAAACGGTATCGTGAACCGACTGCTTCCCGTGCGGATGGCCTGCTGGGAGAGATACGACAGCAGCCGCGCGCGGATCGTTCTGGCGGAGATATTCATCATCCGCTGGGAAAGCGTCACGTTCTTCCGCGCCATGATGCGCAGCAGATTGGTTGTCAGGATCGCCTGTTCCGGTTCAAGCCCCATCGACAGCATGCGGCTGACACCCAGAAACATCACGCGCGTGGGCGCGTTCGCCGTGACGGAGACCATCAGCGGCTCGCCGGGCAGGCAGGCATACGCCTCGGCAAATACCTCGCCGGGTTCAAGCCGCTCGATGATGCTCCGGTTGCCCCACGCGTCGCAAAGCTCGATGGTCGCGCCCCCGGCCAGCACAATGCCCAGAGACGAAACCGTTTCGCCCGCGCGGCAGATCGTTTCCCCTCTCGCATACGTCTTGATGCTCGGCAGAATCACGCCGAGCATTTTTTGAACCTGCTGCGCGTCTGCGCCCTGAAAAATCGACGTTTTCTCCAATGGATACGTCCCAATCTCCATGTTTTTCCTCCTGTTTGGACGGCGGTTTGTTGGAAATACAACATACTTTTCGCGATCATGATACTATACTGAATCCCGACAATCAAGCAATTTGGAGTGATTTTAATGATTCGTAAGATTATTCGCATCAACGAAGACCTGTGCAACGGCTGCGGCGCGTGCGCAAACGCCTGCCACGAAGGCGCCATCGCGATGGTCAACGGCAAGGCCAAGCTCATCCGCGACGATTACTGCGACGGGCTGGGCAACTGCCTGCCCGCCTGCCCAACCGGGGCGATTTCCTTCGAGGAGCGCGAGGCCGCGGCCTATGACGAAGCCGCCGTCGCCCGGCACATGGAAGCGCGCAAACAGGAACAGCACGCGGGCGGCTGTCCGGGCAGCCGCATCCGTCAATTCAACATGGACGGCGGTTCTCGTGCGGAAACCGCCGCGCCGGGCATCGTCCCCTCCCAGCTTCGCCAGTGGCCGGTTCAGATCAAGCTTGCGCCGATCAACGCGCCGTATTTTGACGGGGCAAACCTGCTCGTCGCGGCGGACTGCACGGCCTATGCCTACGGCAACTTCCATCAGGATTTCATTCGCGGCCGCGTGACGCTCATCGGCTGCCCGAAGCTGGATATGGTGGATTACGCCGAGAAGCTGACCGAAATTCTGCGCCGCAACGACGTCAGGAGCCTGACCGTCGTGCGGATGGAAGTACCCTGCTGCGGCGGCATCGAAGCGGCAGCCAAAAACGCCCTCAAAGCCAGCGGCAAATTCATCCCGTGGCGCGTGGTCACGCTTTCCATCGACGGAAAAATACGAAGCGATTGCTGAACGCTCCGGATTCCCAAATTTCATGGGAATCCGTTTTTTTCATCCCCTTTCTTCCCGTCTGGACAGTGTTTCGCCGATCTGTTATAATATGAGATAATCATTTTATGTTTGCCCGAAAGGAGCAGCTTATGGATTCATCTCAGCTTTCTACGCGCGCGCATACGCTGATTACGGCTGTTCTCAGTTATATCGGCTTCATCGCGGCTTATTTTATTCGTTTTTATCTGATGCCCGGCGTCATCAATTACAGCTTCACCCTGTACAGCCTGATGGGGCTCGCTTCCGCGCTGCTGCATTATGTGATATACAGTCTGTTCTTCTATTCGCAGATGAACCTGTACCGTCGATACACCCGGCTCGTTCAACGCACCGTTTTATGCGAAATTCTCTGCGTGGGGCTGACGCTTGCAGCGTTGTTTCTGATCAATCTGCCGCTGGTTTCGCGCATGGCCGTCTTTATCTCCGGCGTTCTGGACACGGTTTTCATCTGCGCCAAGCATTACGTCGTTCTGCGCGCGTATACCGCGCTGCATCGCAGCGGCATCTACCAGCGCAACACCCTTTTGATCGGCGAGGGGCCGACCGCCCAGCGCTATGCTTCCACCGTTCTGGCCCAGCCGGAGGCCGGCCATCATCTGGTGGGCTATGTCGCCGCGTGGATGTTCGAACCGGGCAGCACGCGTCTGGGCGGTTACGACGATCTGGAATCCGTGCTTGCCGCGACGCCGGTGGACGAGGCCATCATTGCCCTGCCCGCGCACGAATACATCCGTCTGGATCACATCATCTGCCTGTGCGAAAAATACGGCGTGCCGCTGCGCATCATTCCCTGCTATGAGGAACGCATCAGCTACCAGATCGTCACCAGCAAGTTTGAAGATATCCAGATGATCGGCATCCGCGACATTCCGCTCAACCGGCTGTATAACGCGTTTATCAAGCGTTTTTTCGATATCCTGATTTCGCTGTCCGCGCTGATCGTGCTCTCGCCGTTGATGCTTATCATCGCCATCGGCGTGCGCATATCCACACGCGACACCATTTTCTTTGCGCAGACGCGCATCGGCAAAAACAAAAAGCCCTTTAAAATGCTGAAATTCCGCAGCATGCGCACCAACGACGAGGAGGACAGCGCGTGGTCAACCAACGAAGACGACCGCCGCACGTTCTTCGGCGCGCTGATCCGCAAGCTCTCCATCGACGAACTGCCCCAGCTCATCAACGTGCTCAAAGGCGACATGAGCATCGTCGGTCCGCGGCCGGAAATTCCGCATTTCGTGGAGCAGTTCCGCGACGAGGTGCCGCTCTACATGATCCGCCACATGGTCAAGCCCGGCATGACCGGTCTGGCACAGGTGAGCGGCTACCGCGGCGACACTTCCATCCGCGGACGCATCGACTGCGATATCGCCTACATTGAAAACTGGACGATCTGGCTGGACATCCGCATCATTCTGCGCACGTTCACTTCGCTCGTCAACGACGAAACCCTGCCCCCGCTTCACCGCGAAAAATAATCCTTTTCGGTAAATATCCAATTCGGTTTTATTTGACAAAATAAGACGTGTTCTTTTTCCTCTTTTCGGGATATGATGTATTATCATAACGCTTGGGAGGATCTCGGAATGCACGTCTCGTTCAAGGCCATCGGCCGCAACATCCGCGCCGCGCGCACGGAGCTTGGCATCACGCAGGAGGATGCCGCCGAACGCCTCAAAATTTCCCAGCTTCATTTCGGCCGATTGGAGCGTGGCGAACGTCCGGCCTCTCTTGAAATGCTGGCGAAGATCGCCGGCGTATTCGGGGTTTCGCTCACATCGCTGCTCAACGGCTGTCTCATCGGCGAGGGGTTTGAGCAGCGCCCCAGCGCCGGGCCGGAATCGCTCGGCCAGCGCATCGCTTCCATCGCCAACGGCTGCTCGCCCAAGGCTCAGCGGCTGATGCTTGAGCTTTGCCGCGACGTGGCGCTGAGCGATAAACAGTCGGATTACGAAGAAGTTCAGGCGGAATAATCTTTTCCCCCTTTCGATAGTGAAGCGTCGAAAGGGGGAATTTTTATGCGTTCCGACTTTTTATTGCAAAGTTGGACGTCTTTTTAAGCCCATCTTTTTGTTAATCCGCAAAAGAAAGAAAAGTTTTCAAAGGAGCATGAGAAATATCGGTAGATTTTATTGTCTATAAGGTGAAAGGAAGTGAGAGAGAATGGACAGCAATTCCCCGAAAGCCACAGAGGCAGAGCTAGCCCGAATGATGGATCAGTACGGCGCAAGGCTGGCCGCTGTGTGCGCTCTGATGCTCGGCGACAGGGATTTGGCGCAAGACATTGTTCAGGAAACATTCATCAGAGCTTACCAAAGACTGGAGTGCTTTCGCGGTGAACGTCAGGAGAGCGAGCGGGCATGGCTGACCAGCATTGCGGTCAATCTCTGCAAAAACGAACGGAAAAAGAGCTGGTTTCGCTTTATTGACAGAAAGACCCCAATCGACGCATTGAATCTCCCTACGGAGGACGCGCCACAGGAAAAAAAGCTGTTGTACATGGTTGTGCAGACTCTGCCGCAGAAAGAATGCGAGCTGATTCTCTTACGCTACTATCAAAAATTGACGGTAGCGGAAATCTCAAAGATTCTGCATCGTTCTCCTGCAACAATCTATCGCGGACTTGAGCATGCACATCGTCTGCTCAAAAAGGCATTGGAAAGGATGTGACGGGCATGGATGAAAAGGAATTGGAACACATGTTGGAAAAAGGGCTTTCCGACTTTGATTTTTCGCTTGAGCGCCGCCAGGCGGTGCTCCAAACCATCAGAAAGAAAGAGAACCCTGTTGTGAAACGAAAAGCCTCTGCCGTGTTGGTACTGGCCGTCGTGCTTTCACTCCTCATCGGCAGCGCGGCACTGGCGGCTACACTCGGTATATTCGGGCATGCTGCAGAAAGTGGCAAAAACGAGCAGAGCGTCAATAGACTGCAAAAGCTGGAAACCGCTTCTGAAATCTACAATGACACGCAGGCGGCCAACGCCCCCGCGCCAGTTGCAACAGAAGCGCCAAAAAACACTTATGACGCGTTAATCGCCGCGCTCTACAACAGCCGATTTGAGTTGACACTCAATCAGGCCTATTACGACGGATACAAGCTCTATTACGCCTACACGCTGACCCGCGATGGACAAGACGATTTTATCTCTGGCGAGGACATGCCGACCGGATTTACGCAATGGGACAGCATGCAGGAGGGCTTCTATGCGACGAGTGTCACGGCGACTGCTGACAGCGCAATCGATCCGCAAATCTCGGCCTATTTCGCCGAGCATCCCATCGGCTATATCGCTTATCTCATGATGAACGTGGGCGATGGCGCGGATATGGACGGCAAGCCGCTGACGATTCTGGACAGCGGCATGGAACGAATTGACAGCCACACGATTCAGGGCTTCCAAGAAGTGAAACTGCCGGATGGTTTTGAGCCAACGGATGTGCTTTCGATTGACCTGATCGTGTCGTACAACATGCACGTCTGGGCACAGGACGGGCAGAACATTTATCACACCATTTTGAGAACCCCGGAAAATCGCGGTTTCTTCCGCCTTCCGTTCTCCGTCAAACTCAATGGGCAAACGGAAACCTATACCGGATCGATTCAGACCCGCGCATATAATGCGCAGGCAACGATTCGCATGTCGGATGTGGATCTCAGCGGCGAAGTCGTGTTTGACGCGCCGGAATGGGCGATGGCCTTTGAAGCGGACAGTGACGGAAAGCATCTGATGAATATGCCCTATATCCATAATTATACGCTCATTGCCGATGGCGTAGAACTGCCCAATCTTGACGGTGGATTCGGCGTGAACAGGGATGGGCAATTCTTCATCCAAATTCGCTACGACCTGCCGGAAAGCCTAAACAGCCTGACGCTTGTTCCGACTGGAACGGGACTTGGCGAAAGCGCCACGGCAGAACGCGAAAACGAAGAAATCATTCTATTCCAATCCTCTTCCGCTTTATAAGGAGAACACCATGAAGAAAATGATATTCTGGCTTTGTGCCCTGATGCTTGTGCCTGCGTTGGCGATTGCTGACGGCGATGGGGTTTCGATTAGCGAGCTGAAAGCGCAAACGCCAAACTATTTGGAAGGCTCGTACGAAGCGCATGGAAGGCATATCTCGTTTCATGCGCCCATCTACACACCGGATGTCGAAGTTTTTCCCATTTTGCAAGTGAAAAGAACCCAAGTATCCGCAAAAGCCGAAGAAAAAACGAAGGAGCTTCTGGAGAAAAACACACTCTATGGGCAGAGAATCCGCGATCATTCCGCCGGCACATTGCCCGAAAATGCCTTTACCTATTTTACAGCTTATTATCAAAACTTATGGGCGCATGAAACGGATTGCGCCGACCTATTTGCCGAAAATCAAACAGATTCATTGCAAGATGCAATCGATTTTTTGAAGCAGACAACATCAAATCTGTTCAGCGATCAACAAATCGGCTGTCTGCCCTATCGCGCAGGCATCAAAAGCCGTAACTACGAAAACCTTTCAATCGGAAGCGGCGCGGTAAACATCAGCTCAGAAGCAAACGGCGGCGAACTGACTGAAAAAGGCGGATACTACATTGAAGCGTGGCAGACTCTGCGCGGTATTCCCGTGATTGAGGGTGTTGAGCGGACATTCACAACTCAAGGAAAGCGAAGCGTACAGAATGCGCTGTCCAACGTCAGCTGGATTGTGCTGGGCGAATACCTTGCGCCCGACTACTACACCTGCGTTTCAACCGCCATGTGGACAGAAACAGGAAGCATCCAGCCGGATACATCCCTGTGCGAGTGGAAAAGGATTGAACAGCAGATTGAAGGCTGGATTCAGTCTGGAAGGATTCGAGAGGTTTACAGCATTGTTTTGGGCTATGTCGCGTATGCCGCGCCTGACCCATCTTACCCGAACAGCGACGACGCTTATCAATCGGAATACTGGCTTTCGCCGACATGGTGCATCGAATGTAAGTATGCCGCAAATGCGGAAAAAGAGCTGACCCATGATGTCGATGCAAATAACCTGGATGCACCAAGCTATCACAAGGAAAAGGGATGGCGCACGCTTCTCATTGACGCACGAACAGGGCAAATCATTGATCCGGAAGACGAATCCTCCAAACGCTATATCTATTCCGATAAATAGCCCAAAAGTCCCGCTGACCAGCTTTTCCGCTGATCGGCGGGACTCTTTGTTTTCTTTAATCCTTATCCAAAATACGCCACGCCGGACTCGAAAATCTTCTGATCCTTTTCGCCAGGGATATTCTTGGCGACATTCGCGCCGATGCGCTCGCTATGCCCCATTTTGCCCAGTACGCGGCCATCCGGCGAGCAGATGCCCTCAACCGCCCAATATGAGCCGTTCGGGTTTTCCGGCATTTTCACCGCGGGCACGCCGTCAAGGTTGCAATACTGGGTGACGATCTGGCCGTTGGCAACCAACTGCTTGAGCTGCGCTTCGCGGCAGACGAAGCGGCCCTCGCCATGGGAGATGGCAACCTGATGCACGTCGCCGACGTTTACGCCCGCCATCCACGGGGACTTGACCGAGGAAACGACGGTGCGCACATGCGTAGCGGCATGACGGCCGATGGTGTTGTAGGTCAGCGTCGGATCATCCTCCCTGAGCGTGCGGATTTCGCCATACGGCACAAGGCCGAGCTTGATGAGCGCCTGGAAACCGTTGCAGATGCCCAGCATCAGGCCGTCCCGCTTGTTGAGCAGGTTCATGATCGCTTCCATGATGCGCGGGTTGCGCAGCGCCGTGGCGATAAACTTGCCGGAGCCGTCCGGCTCGTCGCCCGCCGAGAAGCCGCCCGGCAGCATCACGATCTGCGCGCGGTTGATGCCTTCGGTCAGCGCCTCGACGGATTCTTCGATGCCCTTGGCGGTCAGGTTGCGGAAGACGAATACATCCGTTTCCGCGCCCGCGCGGCGGAACGCCTTTTCGCTGTCCAGTTCGCAGTTCGTACCGGGGAAGGACGGAATAAACACGCGCGGCCTGGCGATTTGGGTCTTCGGGCACGCGGTATTGCGCGTTTCATAGGGGATGAACGGCGCAGTCGTATGCTTGGCCTTCGCGTCGGTCGGGAAAACGGTTTCCAGCGGTTCGCTCCACGCGCTGCGCGCTTCCGACAGGCTGAGATTCATGCCGCAGGCAGAAAGCGTCGCGCCTTCGGTCGTCACGCCGATTTCGCGCAGCCCCGCCGGAACGGGCGCGCCGTCCTTCAGCTCGGCCACAATGCCGCCATAGGCGGGCAGGAACAGCGCGTCCTCCGCCACACCCGTCAGATTCACGCCGATTCGGCTGCCCAGCGCCATCATCGTGACCGCCGCCGCGACGCCGCCCCGACCAACCGTGTGCGCGCTGAGCACATCGCCGCGGAGAATCGCCTGATGCAGCGATTCATAGAGCATCAGCGCCTTGTCGTATTCCGGCACGAGCGCGTCATCCGTCGGCAGGGTCAGCAGCGCCAGACGGTGGCCCGCGCCTTTGAGATCGGTGGAGACGACGTCGCGCGCGTCCACCATGCCCACAGCGAAGGAAACCAGCGTCGGCGGAACATGGATATCCTCAAACGTGCCGCTCATGGAGTCCTTGCCGCCGATAGAGGCCGTGCCGAAACCAAGCTGGGCGCTCAGGCCGCCGAGCAGCGCCGCCGCCGGCTTGCCCCAGCTGATTTTATTCTTGTTCAGCCGCTCAAAATACTCCTGGAACGTCAGCCGCGCGCGGGAAACGTCGCCGCCCGCCGCACAGATTTTCGCCAGCGACTCCGTAACGGCATAAACCGCGCCGTGGAACGGGCTCCACGTACTCAGATCCGGGTCATAGCCGTGGCTCATCAGCGTGGCCGTGGTCGTTTCGCCCGCCGTCGGAATCAGCGCGGCCATCGCTTCGTTCGGGCTGTCGCGGTATACGCCGCCATAAGGCGCGAGAATCGTGCCCGCGCCGATGGTGCCGTCAAACCGCTCGACAAGCCCCTTCTGCGAACAGATATTCAGGTCGCCGAGCATTGCCAGCCACGCTTCGCGCAAGGTCCGGTTTTTCGCGAAATCGGGTTTTTCGGTCAGATACGGCGCGGCTTCGTCCGGCGCGGAAACCTCGGCTTCGGCGTGCTGGGTCACGCCGTTGGTATCCAGAAATGCGCGGGAGAGATCGACGATCGTCTTGCCGCGCCAGTGCATCACAAGTCGCGCTTCCTCGGTGACGACGGCAACCTGCGTCGCCTCCAGATTCTCTTCATAAGCCATCTGCTTGAAGCGTTCCAGCATGTCCGGCTCGATGACGCAGGCCATGCGTTCCTGCGATTCGGAAATCGCCAGCTCCGTGCCGTCCAGACCCTCGTATTTCTTCGGCACGGCGTCCAGTTCGATGACCAGGCCGGGCGCCAGCTCGCCGACGGCCACGCACACGCCGCCCGCGCCGAAGTCGTTGCAGCGCTTGATCATCTGTGCAAACTCCGCG
>JABLTR010034711.1_pt1 | contig 17581 bp, 10 predicted proteins | sample 7160071 | NCBI WGS metagenome assembly JABLTR01 (sample SAMN14651230, study PRJNA627086) | human gut metagenome | isolation source: feces | host: Homo sapiens
CGGGCTTGCCCTTCTGTTGTTGGCTGTTCTGGCGGTCATACTCTGGAACGCAGGTGGTCTGGGAGAGAAAATGCAGCGTTTGCTTATCACGCCACATTATATTGAAGAGCGAGACCTGCTGGGCGGTTCTATCCATTATTACCTGACGCATCCGGCGCTCACAGCAACTATCTTTGCGAGGACGATCCTGACATGCGGAAAAGAGTACCTCTTCTCCATGATGGGAGGCCTGCTGGGATGGTATCAAATTGTGATTCCGGGGAAAATTATATGGGTAATCCTTGCGGTACTTTTGCTATCGCTCTTTCGAACGGAGAAGGATGTGGGAGAGATCAAAAAGGGGCAGAGAATTTATATTCTTCTGCTGTGTATACTGATTTGTGTGTTGTGCCTGGCAGCAATGCTTTTGTTTTGGACATCGTTTTTGAGTCCTGTGATAGAGGGAGTGCAGGGAAGATATTTTCTGCCAGTCCTTTTTGCGGCGCTAATCGCGGTGGGGTATTGGAAGAAGCCCTGTCTGGCCGGCACTTTTCAGGAGGATTTTTTTGTCTTTTCCATGGCAATATTGGATTTTCTGGTTCTTGTGTTTATTCTGAAAGAAGCTGCGGCTTTTTAGTTAAAGTTGCCAGAGAAATCATGTTGTGGTATAAATAAGAGATAGAACAAAGAAGAAAAATATGAGGGAATACAATGGCTGAGTATGATCTGATGCTGCAGACCGTGCGGCTGCATGTGAAGAAGAAAGACACATTGATGTTCATTGGGTTTTTCAGAGATGATAATCCGGAAGGGCGCGTCGTCCGTGTCTTGTTGGACGACAAAGAATTGCCAGTGGATATTACCATTCGCGAGGGATTGGAAATCCGGCGGAAGTATCTGCCTTATAACAGTAATGTGTCCCAGGAGATTGTCGGAGAAGTTTCGCTGCCGGATGGATGGGAGCAGGCCACGGAACTGAAGATTGTGAGCTCTTCCGAGGATGAAGATGTGGCGGTATTCAGGGTATCCGGCAAAGAGGTAAAAAAATTCGCTCAGGAGATAACCGGAAATCTCGACTATGTAAGGATAGAGGAAGATGGCGTACATCTGGGAGGCTGGATCGCGGCAGGAGAAGAGGCATCTTTCGCGGTGTATGACTGCGAACGGGAGCTGCCGATCAAGGCGGAACGCAGGTATCGGCGTGACGCTCTGGCCCTATTCCCGGAATTGGACAAGTCTGTGGAACTTGGGTTTGAGGTTCAGTTTGAAGATGGACCGTACCGCAAACTTCGCTTTGTGATGGAGGAAGACGGACGGACCAAGGAGGAGATCATAGATTTGACCGCGGCGCATAAATACCAGCGGGAAATGACTTTGACAAAAAATGTTTTTGTAAAGGCCGGAAGATACTATAAGAATCATGGGTTTGTCGAGACGTGCAAAAAAGTATTGTCCAAAATAGCAGGCAAAGACGAGGAACATAGTCGTCAGATAGACGATTACGAACTGTTCCTGAAAAAACATCAGGTAACAGCGGAGGAATTGGAGCGCCAGAGAAAGACCAAGTTTTCTTATCAGCCGGTTTTCAGTATTGTGATCCCCCTGTACAAAACGCCACACGACTATCTGAGGGAATTGATTGAATCTGTCATGGGCCAAACGTATCCTCACTGGCAGCTCTGTCTGGCGGATGGAAGCGAGACGAAAGAACTGGAAGATTGCGTCAGGGAATATTCCAACGGAGATCCCAGAGTCTGCTATCGTTTTTTGGGATACAATAAGGGGATATCGGAGAATACGAACGGTGCCATTGAGATTGCCACAGGGGATTTTATCGCCTTTTCTGATCATGACGACCTTCTGACACCGGACGCGCTGTTTGAGTGCGCGAGTGCTCTGAATCAGGATGAGGAGATCGACTGCATCTATTCGGATGAAGACAAGATCGACATGGACGGCAAAACGCTGTTTATGCCGCATTTCAAATCGGACTTTAACATTGATCTTCTGTGCAGTCACAATTACATTACACATCTTTTTGTGACCAGAAGCGCGATCGTGGAAAAAGTCGGGGGACTGAGAAGTGAGTATGACGGATCACAGGATCATGACATGATTTTCCGTTGTGTGGAGCAGGCCAGGAAGGTATATCACATTCCAAAGGTTCTCTATCACTGGAGATGCCATAAGAATTCCACGGCCATGAATCCGGAGAGCAAGATGTATTGCTATGAGAGCGGACGGAAAGCGGTGGCTGCTCATTATGAACGCCTCGGTATTCCCGCCACCGTGGAGATGGCACCGAATTACGGGTATTTTATTACCCATTATCACTGGGCGGAAAAACCGTTGGTTTCCATTGTCATCCCCAATATGAACCATGCGGATGATCTGAAGAAATGTATTGACAGCATTGAAAAACGATCTCATTACCGCAACTTCGAGATCATTGTAGTGGAGAACAACAGCGACGAGAATGAGATTTTTGAATATTACGAGACCTTAAAAGAAAAGGATCATATAACCGTTGTGACCTATGAAGGGGAATTTAATTATTCGAAGATCAATAATTTCGGCATCTCTCACGCAAAGGGCGAGTATCTGCTCCTCCTGAACAATGATACGGAACTGATTGAGCCGAACAGTATCCAGGAGATGCTGGATATATGTATGAGAGAAGACGTAGGAGCTGTCGGCGCGAGATTGTATTATGCCGATAATACGATTCAGCACGCTGGTGTTATTCTTGGCGTGGGCGGCATAGCGAACCATGCGTTTCTGGGCGAAGACCGGGGAGAGGTGGGATACTTCTTCCGTAGCGTCTGTGTACAGGATCTCTCAGCGGTAACAGCAGCCTGCATGATGACAAAGAGAAGTGTATTCGAAGAAGTCGGGGGGCTGACAGAAGAATTTGCTGTGGCATTTAATGATGTGGATTATTGTCTGAAGATACGGGCGAAGGACAAATTGATTGTCTTTACACCGTTTCGGAGTGGTACCATTATGAATCCAAATCCAGGGGATACGAAGATACATCGGAGAAACAGCAAAGACTCGAACAGGAGTCGGAATTGTTCCGATCAAGATGGGGAGAGTTGCTGGAGAAGGGAGATCCCTATTATAATCCGAATTTTTCTCATGAGAGAGCAGATTTTTCACTGGATTTGTCGTAAGAAAGGAGAAGGTTGAGATGAAAGGAATTATTTTAGCGGGAGGATCCGGAACCAGACTGTATCCGTTGACGAAGGCGATTTCAAAGCAGATTATGCCGGTTTATGATAAGCCGATGATTTATTATCCGTTATCCACTTTGATGCTGGCGGGAATCCGGGAAGTGTTGATTATTTCCACGCCGAGAGATTTACCGGTATTTGAGGAACTGTTGGGCGATGGACAGCAGCTTGGAATGGATATTCAGTATGCGGTGCAGGCGCAGCCCAACGGCCTGGCAGAGGCGTTTATCATTGGCGCGGATTTCATCGGATCTGACGCGGTGGCTCTGGTGCTGGGAGATAATATCTTTTATGGACAGAGCTTTTCGAAAGTGTTGAAAACGGTGGCGGATCGTACGGAGCATGAACCGGGAGCGACGATTTTCGGCTATTATGTGCGGGATCCGAGAGAGTATGGCGTGGTTGAGTTTGATGCCGATGGCAAAGCGATTTCTATCGAGGAGAAACCGGCAGAGCCGAAATCGAATTATGCGGTGCCCGGATTGTATTTCTATGACAACAGTGTGGTGGAAATTGCAAAAACTATAAAACCGTCTGCCAGAGGAGAACTGGAGATTACAGCCGTTAACAATGAGTATCTCAACAGAAAAAATCTTCATGTGGAGACGTTGGGACGAGGCTTCGCATGGCTGGATACGGGAAATCCTGACATGCTTCTGGCGGCTGCAGATTTTGTGTCCGCTTTCCAGAAACGTCAGGGACTTTATATATCCTGCATTGAGGAAATCGCCTACAAGAGAGGGTTTATCGACCGGGAGCAGCTGATAGAACTGGCAAAACCGCTTCTGAAGACAGATTATGGGAAATATTTGATGGAGATTGCAGAAGGTCTGTAGAACATAGTATTCAGATAAGTGAGGTATCGAGATGGGTAAGATTAAAGTGACAAAGGATTGCAACGGAATCAAGGGACTGGCCGTCATTGAGCCGGCAGTGTTCGGAGATGACAGAGGCTACTTTATGGAGACATATAATTATAATGATTTCGCGGAGGCAGGAATTGACTGTCAGTTTGTGCAGGACAATCAGTCGTCTTCCAGAAAGGGTGTGCTTCGTGGACTGCATTTTCAGATTCATTATCCACAAGACAAGTTGGTTCGTGTGGTAAATGGAGAGGTCTTTGACGTCGCAGTAGATCTGAGAGAGGGATCGGAGACTTTCGGAAAATGGTACGGAGTAACGCTGAGCGCCGAGAATAAAAAGCAGTTTTTTATTCCAAAGGGGTTTGCCCATGGCTTTATTGTACTCTCTGACGAGGCAGAATTCTGCTACAAGGTAACGGATTTCTACCATCCGAACGACGAAGGCGGATTGATGTGGAATGATCCGGATATCGCCGTAGAATGGCCGATGCCAGAGGGAATGAATGCGGAAGATCTGATTTTGTCCGATAAAGATAAAAAGAATGCGAGCTACAAGGAATATATCGCGGCAAAATAATTCATGTTATTATTTGGAGAAAGCGGAATGTCTAATAAAAGGAAAATAGCTGGAATTATTGCATTGATCCTGTTGCTGGCGATCAATGTCTATATTTTCCGTTATGAGGAAACTGTTGACGAAGAAATAGATCTGACGGTGGAGGTTCAAGGCGAAAAGGCGTTTACCGGGCAGGTTTTTTATCTGACAGAGGGTCAGGACTACAGAAATGGATTTGTCGGGAATCAGATGGTATCCGCGGAATACAAGGATGCCGGAGATATGAAGACACTGTCATTCTCTCTTCCAAGCAGTGTATCTTATATTCGCCTGGATCTGGGAGAGATCAGTCAGGAGCTTACCCTGGGAGAGATCTCTCTGGAGTATCATGGCGAGCCGGTCTTAAATGCACCTATTAAAATTTCGGATGCGGAAGGGCAGCAGATGATCGCTTCCGTTTCCGAGGAGGATGGATACTGGAACGTGGAGACGGAGGGGGATGATCCTTACTTTATTTACGGCGTTGATACAGACAGTATTATTGATCATTTGACAGAAAAATTACAGGGAAGTTGGCTTCTTAAGAAGATACTGATGTGCCTGGCTGTGGATGTCATTGCCCTTATCGCATGGCTGAAATGGGATCAGTTTATGGACATCCCGAAAGAACTGGTACAGAACAGGAAACTGATCCTGAATCTGGCAAAAAACGATTTTAAGAGTCGATTTTCCGGGTCTATTTTTGGAATAGTGTGGGCGTTTGTCTCTCCGATTGTGACAGTGCTCCTCTACTGGTTCGTATTTGAAAAGGCTTTGAATGTGGGAAGCCAATCGACAAAGGCCGGCATTGCGGTCCCCTATGTGCTTTGGCTGGTAGCCGGTCTTGTTCCGTGGTTTTATTTCTCCGAGGCCTGGAGTTCAGGAACGAATGCGCTGGTGGAGTACAGCTATCTGGTTAAAAAAGTTGTGTTCAAGATCAGTGCGCTGCCGGTGGTTAAGGTTGTATCCAGCCTGTTTGTTCATCTGTTTTTTATCGCGTTTATGCTGATATTGTATTTTTGCTATCAGTATTATCCTACGCCGTACATGCTACAGATTATATATTATTCTGTGGCTATGATCGCGTTTACGCTGGGACTTACGTATATTACGGCGGCACTTGTGCCATTTTTCAGAGATTTGTCTCAGATTATCGGGATATTGATGCAGGTGCTGATGTGGATGACACCTATTCTCTGGAATATAGACGGTATGACTTTAAATCCGATTATATCCGGCATTCTTAAGTTGAATCCGATGTATTATATTGTTTCCGGATACAGGGACGCTCTGATTGATCAGGTGTGGTTCTGGGACCGTCTGGATATTACCGTGTATTTCTGGGTAATCACGGCCGTTGTATTCGGTATCGGGACAACACTGTTTAAGAAATTGCAGGTTCATTTCGCAGATGTATTGTAGTTGTGAGAGGAAGCAGACATGGATAAGTATGCAATCAGAGTGGAAAATGTCAGTAAGATGTATAAATTGTACGACAAACCTTCGGATCGTCTGAAAGAGGCTCTGGGATTTACGAAGAAAGTCAGATACAAGGAGTACTATGCGCTGAAGGATCTTTCCTTTGATGTAAAACGCGGAGAGACGGTAGGAATCATAGGAACCAATGGCGCCGGAAAATCCACGATATTGAAGATTATTACCGGTGTGTTGAGTCAGACCGATGGAGAGGTAGAGATCAATGGAAGGATATCTGCCCTGCTGGAGCTGGGGGCTGGTTTCAATCAGGAGTATAACGGAATCGAGAACATTTACTTAAATGGAACGATGATGGGGTTCACGAGAGAAGAGATTGACGCGAAAATGGACAGTATTCTGGAATTCGCGGATATCGGGGACTTCGTACAGCAGCCGGTTAAAACATATTCCAGCGGTATGTTTGTCCGTCTGGCCTTTGCTGTGGCGATCAATATTGAACCGGAAATCCTGATTGTGGATGAAGCGCTTTCCGTGGGAGATGTTTTCTTCCAGGCAAAATGTTATCAGAAGTTCGAGGAATTTAAGAGAGAGGGAAAGACGATTCTGTTCGTCAGCCATGACCTGGGCAGTATATCCAAATATTGCGATCGGGTCATCCTTTTGAACAAGGGTAGAAAAGTATCTGAGGGTACACCGAAGGAAATGATCGATCTTTACAAGAAGATTTTGACAGGTCCCGGGGAGGAAGAGCGCAAGAACGCTTCTGAGGCAGGACATACCGAGCAGCAGATTACTTCTATCCGGGAGAATAACGTCAAAGGAAACTGGAAAGAGCATTTTCAGATCAACCCCAATCTGGATGAGTACGGAGATGGGAAGGCAGACATTATCGACTTTGCGGTGGTGGACGAAAACGGGAATCTTACGAACGCGATTCAGAAGGGAACCCGGTTTAAGTTGAAATCTAAGGTGCTTTTCCATGAGGATGTCTATGATCCGATCTTTACCTATACTTTTAAGAATGTAAAAGGTGTGGATATTACCGGAACCAATACCATGTTCGAAAAGAAGGATATAGGACTTGCCAGAAAAGGGGAGATCTATGTGACGACTTTCGAACAGGATATGTATCTGCAGGGGGCGGAATATCTTCTTTCCATGAGTTGCACTAGCTATGAAAACGGACAGCTCAAGGCCCATCATCGTATGTATGACCTGATCAGTGTTACAGTGATTTCGGATAAGAATACAGTTGGATTTTATGATATGAATTCCAAGGTTACGATTGAAAAGGTGACGGAATAATGATAAAGTGGGATGAAAAAGAACTTTTTCTTGAAATTTTACGTCAATATAGGGAAAACGGTAAAATTGACCGAAAAAAATTTTTGGATGAAAAGGCTTCTTTTTCATCCCTTTTGACGTTCTCAGCGAGCAGAGTGAATCTGATCCGTTGGATGGACTTTCTCCCCGGAACCAGGGCCCTGGAGATCGGGGCGGGAACCGGAGCGATCACGGAGTATCTGATTTCCGTGGGATGCAGTGTGATCTGCATCGACAGGGACGCGGACAGCTGTGAAATCAACAGGCTGCGGAATCCTTCTGCGGAAGTTTATCATGGCGATTTTTTTCAATGGCTGGATGATTTGAAAAACAAAGGCGCAGTAGAGGATGGTTTTGACTGTATTTTCATCTGGAATCAGTCCTTGGAGCATGCGGGAAGAAGTGTGCTGGCAGAGTGCAAAGGGATTTTGAAGCAGACGGGAACATTGATTCTCGCCACCAACAATCGTTTTGGCGCGCGGTATTTTAATGGCTATCTTCCGGAATATGAGGAAGATTTCTTCGTTGGTCTTACCGGGCAGGAGAAGAGCCCGGAGACAGTTTTTTACAGCAAGGCAGATGTGGAAAAGTATCTGCGGGAAGGCGGATTTTCGACCTATCGCTTTTACTATCCCTATCCGGACTACCAGTTTCCGTTTTCTATCTATTCCGACGCATATATGCCTGCACAGGAGGAATTAAAAAGAGAAATATATCCGTTCCAGGACAAAAGGTTGCGTCTATTTCGGGAGGGGGATTTCTATAATGCGGCGATAAAAGAGGGAACGTTTGCCCTTTTCGCCAATTCCTATATGGTCATCGCCAGTGCAGAGGAGCGTGTGGAAAATAAGGTTATCTATGCCAAGTTTTCCAATGAGAGAGCGCCGGGATTTAATATTCTGACAGAGATCCTTGACGATGGAAAGAGGAGAGAAATCTGTAAACTGGCCGATGACCCGGAGAGCCAGCGGCACGTGGATGGCATCTACCATAAATATGAACTGCTTCAAAACCGATTTGACGGTTCAAAATTTCTGATCAACCGATGCCGGAAAGAGGCACAGGGCGTCTTTTTTGAATATGTAAAAGGGCAATCTCTGGAGGAGTATCTCAATCGCTTTCTGGAGGAGGAAAATCTCACGGGATTTTTCAAAGTGTTCGATTGTTTTGTAAAGGAACTCAGGGACAGGTACGACGCGCTTCCTTTTGAGGAGACCGAAGCGTTTCGGAGTGTATTTGGAGATGTGACACTTCCCGTAGAGCTGTCCTGCAGCTGCGGGCTGGATGTGGATCTGCTGTTTCAAAACGTTTTGGTGGATAAGGAGCAGCATTGGAATGTGATTGATTATGAATGGACATTCTCTTTCCCGATTCCGGTCAATTTTCTTGTATACAGAGTCATTTTCTTTTATTTTTATCAGAGCGAGATCTGTCGAGAAAAGGTCGCTCTGCATGAACTGTTTGAGCGGTATCAGATATCGGAAGAGGAGCAGGCCTGCTACAGTCTTATGGAGGAAGCCTTTCAGCGGTTTGCCACAGAAGGCGGGGAGCATCTGACGGACTATGTCGATGAGGAGGCTGTGTGGAGCCCGGAACAGTTATGGTTCGAGACACAGGTGTTTTTTGATACGGGAGATGGTTTTCAGGAAAGCGGGTCGCTCAGAGAAAGATTTTTTCTCAACCACAACATTGTGAGTGGAACGATAAAACTGCCGGAGAATACCCGGGCGTTGCGTCTTGACCCCACGGAAGAAAAGATGATTTTCCGGGTGCGGGAAATGGAGGTATACAGAGAGGGGAAATGGCGTGACGCGGCGTTTCGAATGTCCGGAGAGGCGTTTGGCGAGGATGCGTGCATCTGCCCATCCGGGGATCCGCAGATTATCTGTGAAAATCTGGAACAGGCAGATTGTGTGAGATTCTCCTTTGAGATTATTGCGATGGAGGAGAATGTGGTACAGAGGGTGAAAAGTCTCATGGATCAATACAGTGAGACGGAAAGAATGACATCTGAACTGAAGACAAAGCTGGAGAGTGTAAAAGGGCAGCTGAAAGATACAGAGAACAGACTCGACAAAACCCGGGAAGATCTCGATTGCATGGAAAAGAAAGCGGAGGAGCAGCAACAAGAGATTTTCCTTAAAAGTCAGGAACTGGAAAGTATTTATCATTCAAAAAGCTGGAGAATGACAGCTCCATTTAGGAAGATTATGAGATTTTTGAGATGATGTAATGTAAAATTGGAAAAAGTATTTTCTTGAAAAGATTAATGGAATATGCTACTTATAGTAGTAGCGTATATCTCAATTTGTAAAGAAGGTAGGAGGAATAGAAGGGATGAAAACTTCAGCGCTAAAAAACATCTTAAAAAAAATAATTGTAATATTATTTGCTGTTATATTATCAAGTAATATTTTGTATGAACCTATAGTATATGCACAGGGGGACTCAGAAAATCTGCAAGAAACTGAAGCTGGGGTGTACCCGCAGGAAACTGGCAATAATCAAGAAGTTGGTAAAGTGCAGGATGCATCGTTAGTGCTGAATTATCTTGCGATTCAGAATAGTGAAGTAAAAACACCGGGAACTTTAAATATTGCGGCGAGTATAGGGAATGATAATAGCAATATAGATACTGCGGAGTTATATGCTATTAACCAAGAAACGCAGGAAGAAATAGTTGTATCTGCGGAAGAAATACAGGGGGATGCGATTAGATTTTCTCGAGATTTTGTAGAAGAGTCATTAGAAGGTACATATATTGTTTCTGGGATTGCTTATACTGTAGATGGTGTGCAGTATTATTTGTCAATGGAGGAAACTGGCATTGAGGCAAAGTTCGGTGTGAATACGGAGGTAGAGACTGATCCGGATTCCTATGCGATAGAAGATAATGCGACAAGTTTTTCGGCTTATGATTCAGAAGGAAATATTATTGACGAAGGAGAAATAGCGAAAGCTATTGAGCAAGCACAGCTTCAAGCAGGCGCTAATGCTAATGAAATAAAATCAGAAAGAGCTCGTTCGGGGAATCTTGTAGTTGTTTTGGATCCGGGACATGACAGCACCCATGCGGGAGCACATCAAAATGGATTGAAAGAAGAAGAATTAACATTAAAAATAGCACAGTATTGTAAAGAAGAGCTGGAAACATATGCAGGCGTTACGGTTTATATGACCAGAACAACGGAAGCTTGTCCTTATCCGGGAACGACATCTACAAATTGTAACAAGCAGAGAGTAGCTTACGCAGATAGTGTAGATTGCGATATTTATGTCAGCATACATTTGAATTCAAGTGAATCTGCATCGGCAAATGGAGTGGAAGTATATTATCCTAATGCAAATTATAATGCAGCTGTTGGTGCAGAAGGGAAAGGGGTAGCAGAGAAGGTTTTAAATGAACTTGTAGCTTTAGGATTAGCTAATAGAGGTGTGAAGTTAAATGATGATGACGGATTTTTTTATCCGGACGGCTCTGTGGCAGATGATCATACGGTTATAAATAATAATAAATTGAACGGAATACCGGCGATTCTAATCGAACATGCATTTCTCAGCAATGCATCGGATGTTAACAACTTTTTGCGTACAGAGGAGCAATTGCGAGAGCTGGGTAGAGCGGATGCCAGAGGAATTGCGGCGTATTACCAGTTGGGAAAAGATGAAGGGGAAGAACTTTATTCAGCAAATGTGTCGATAGAAAATGTGAATACCGTTTCAGGTACATTTGACATTACAATATCAGATATAGTTTCTACGCGTGGAATACAGTCTATATTAGTTCCTGTATGGAGTCAAAGCGATCAGAGCGATCTTGTATGGTATACGGCCGAACGTCAGAGCAATGGAACATATAAAGTACATGTAGATGTTGCAGGACATAACTGTAATTATGGAGTATATCAGGTACACACATATATTGTGAATCGTTATGGTGTATATAATGGTGTCAGCGCAATGAGTGTGGATCTTCCAAAAAGTAAAGCAAAAGTTGGAGTCGGTTCAAATTCCAGTTGGGAATATAAAGCTACAGCATGGCATGTTCCAGGGACTTTAGGGAATAGTTTGGCACAGGTACAATTTGCTGTTTGGAGCGCAGATAATGGTCAGGACGATTTGGTATGGTATACGGGTGCTAAAATTGGGGATACATATACGACAACGATTCCATTGATAAATCATAGTGGAAGTGGAACATATTATATACATACATATGCAACATATTCAAATGGGAAACAAGAATGCGTTGATGAGTCGACATTTTCTGTATCAAGAAAAAATGTAAGTGTAGCAATAACAAATGTAAATACGGTATCTGGGACATTTGATATAACGGTATCAAATGTTACGGCAAAAAGTGTGGATGTACCTGTATGGAGTCAGAGCGATCAGAGCGATATTCGATGGTATAATGCCGAAAAGCAAACTGACGGAACTTATAAAGTGCATGTAGATATAGCTAATCATAATTGTAATTATGGTACTTACCAAATTCATACGTATGTAAGAGAAAATTCTGGGGCATATAACTGTGTAAATACAACAAGTTTAAATATGCAAAAACCGGAGACGATAGTAGATACAAATTTGAGCGCTAATGACTTAGAATGTGAGGCAACAGCGTGGCATATTCCAGGTACCTTAGGAAGTAGCTTAAAGCAGGTACAATTTGCGGTATGGAGTGCGAATGGCGGACAAGATGATTTGGTTTGGTATCAGGGTTCGCTGAAAGGGGATAAATATGTTTGTGATATTAATCTGAGAAATCATGGAACTACAGGGATATACTATGTGCATGTGTATGGCACATGGAGTAACGGAAAACAGGAATTGGTTTCTACTACATCATTTTATGTAAAAAACAACAATGCAACTACAACAATAAAAAATCTTAATACAGTAACGGGAAATTTTGACGTGGTTGTAAGTAATGTTTATGGATTTGGAGGAGTATCTGAAGTCCTTGTTCCGGTTTGGTCAAAAACAGATCAAAGCAATATTATCTGGTACAAAGCGTCGAGGGGAAGTGATGGTACGTATTCTGTACATGTAGATGCGGCAAATCATGGGTGTGATTTTGGAACTTATCAGATTCATACATATGTCAAGGGGAAAATTGGGGATAACATCTTGGTTAATACTAATTCGGTTGATTTTTCAGAAACAGAACCGGTAGTTACGATTGAGCCAAATGACAGTGGAACAGTTTATACAATTAACGCTTGGCATGTTCCAGGAACATTGGGATCGAGTTTGAAAAAAGTGAAGATGGCTGTGTGGAGCGAAGAAGGTGGCCAGGATGATTTAAGATGGTATGATGCATACCTTGAGGGAGATAAGTATTTAGTAAATGTTTTGATTTCTAATCACAATACAGCTGGAAGATATATTGTTCGTGTATATGCAGACTACGCAAATGGAGATGAAAGAGGGGTTGCAGTTGCAAATTTTGATGCCAATAATCTCTATCCAATTTGTGGAAAATCTGCAGTTAGCCTTGAAGAATTGGTTGGTTATTATACCAGGAATGCGGTATATCCAGAATTTTATGCTACGACAGATGCGCCCAATATAGAAACGTTTTGTCGTATCTATCTGGAAGAATGTGAAGATGAAGGGATTAGAGCGGAAGTTGCTTTTTGTCAGGCGATGAAGGAAACCGGATTTCTTAAGTTTGGTGGAGATGTAAGTATTACACAGTTTAATTTTGCTGGCTTAGGGGCTACTGGTTTCAATCACGGTAATAGTTATAGTAATGTGCGGGAAGGCATCAGGGCGCAGATTCAACATTTAAAGGCATATGCCAGCAGAGAGGAGTTGAATAATGATTGTGTTGATAATAGGTTTCAGTATGTTGTGCGAGGATCAGCACCTTATGTAGAATGGCTGGGATTACATGAGAATCCAAATGGAACAGGATGGGCTACAGAAGTAGGATATGGGAAGAGTATCCGTAATGATTATATGAATAAGTTACTGGTTAACCTGTAATAATAAACGAATAGGACAATGGGAAAAATATCGTGGATAGAAAAATTGTATAGATATCGCTACATTGTGGTGGCAGTATTTTTTGTCACATTGGTTTTTCTTGGGATTAATGGTTCGTCGATTGGTATGTGGAGTGACTATTTTTCCCAAGATGATCCTGGCTTACTGGTGGGGGTATCGCGAGAAGTGAGGAGCGATGAATGGGCATTATCAACACCAATGGCATTGTCTCAATATAAGGATCCTTATGGGGCGTTTTCTTATTTTAGCAATGTAGTTCGTGGAACATCAACAGATGTTTTCTTAGAATATGGACAACCTGTAAGGGATATAGCGGTTATCTTTCGACCTTTTCATTGGGGCTATCTTTTTTTGCCTGTAAATATGGGATTAGCTTTTTACTGGTGTGGTCGTTATATAGCCCTCTTTATGGCTTCCTTTGAGATGGGGATGCTGATCTCCAATAAAAGAAAAATACTTTCATTTATGTATGCGGGACTAATTTTATGGGCACCAATTGTGCAATGGTGGTTTGCAATTAATGGTCTCGTCGAAATGCTGATTTATATTCAAACGTCTATTGTACTTTTCTCAAAATATATGAGAAGTACTTCGTCCATAAAACGAATGGTCTACGCAATTATTATTGCAATTTGTGCTGGGGGATATGTACTTACGCTGTATCCGGCCTGGATGATACCATTGGGGTTTGGGCTACTGGGGTTAATTGTATGGGTGTTTTTAGAAAACTATAAACAGTGTAAAATGAGAAGGAGAGACTGGGGAATACTAGCCGGTGTGTTTCTGGGGTTTATTATATTAATGGGATATATTTTCCTTAAATCCCTAGACACTATTATGGCTATTATGAATTCGGCATATCCAGGAGGGAGATTTGAAAATGGAGGAGGTGCCGGATTTAATATATTTAATTATATTACAAATATTTGGTATGCAATAACGGGCACAGGGACGGAGGTTAATGTTTGTGAGAGCGCGCAGTTTATAGATTTTTTTCCACTGTGTTATGTTTTGCCATTGATAGTAGTTATTCGGGATAAAATTAAAGACAAACTTATTGTTATTCTAATGGCTGTAAGCCTCTTTTTAGAAGGGTTTGTTATTTTTGGATATCCAGATTTTGTTGTAAAATTCACATTGTTAAGTAATTGTCAACCTATAAGAGTTTGTCAGGTTGTGGGATTTGTCAATTTACTTTTGATGGTAAGATCAGTTGCCGTGATGCAAAAGCCTGTTGGGCGATGGATAGCGGTAGTTTTGTCAATAGCCTCAATAGGACTTTGCATATACGGAACGTATTATGTAAATGGTGCTTTTTGGAGTCTGCGAAAAATATGTATTACATTTATAGTTTTTGCAATACTTATGTATACGTTAATGCGTTTTAAGGCAAAAAATAATCGTTATATTGCATTGATAATGTGTATGTCAACCATTTTAGTCAGTGGATTTTTGGTAAATCCTATACGAAGTGGATGTGATAATATTTATAATTTAGAAGTTGTGAAACTAATAGAAGAAGTTCATGACAAAGATCCAAAAGCCTTATGGGTGGTAGAAGGGATGGGATATCCTTACACAAATTTGCCGATTGTTACGGGGGCACCAACGGTTAATTCTACGAATATCTATCCATACTTGGAAAGATGGGAGGAAGTGGATGGTAAAGGCGTTTATACAGAAGTATATAATCGATATGCACATATTTCTATAAACGTTAAAGAAGAAGGCATGGCTGATTTTTCGAGTAATGTGCCTGACCAATTTACGGTAGATATTACTATAGAAGATTTGAAAAAAATAGGAGTAAAATACATTTTTTCTAATAGAGAGTTGCCTGCATCAAAGGATGTTAAATTAAGCTTAATAGAGCAGTGGAATGCATACAGAATTTATGAAATAGAGTAATTTTTTATAAAATTACCAAGAGAAAGGATACAGAATGGATAAAATCGCAGTGTTAATTCCGTGTTATAACGAAAGCCAGACAATAGAAAAAGTAGTTTCGGATATGAAAGAGATTCTTCCCGAGGCCGTCATTTATGTTTATGATAATAACTCAAATGATGGAACAGATCAGATTGCCAGAAATGCCGGCGCTGTTGTACGTTATGAGTATCAGCAGGGAAAGGGAAATGTTATACGTCGGATGTTTCGAGATATTGATGCAGAATGTTATATTATGACGGACGGAGATGATACTTATCCGGCGAAGTCTGCACGGGAAATGGCGGATAAAGTCTTGATGAAAAATGCGGACATGGTGGTAGGAGATAGATTGTCGTCTACCTATTTTAAAGAAAATAAACGCCCATTTCATAATTTTGGAAATTCTATTGTACGTAAGTCGATTAATATATTATTTCATACGGATATTAAAGACATTATGACGGGGTATAGAGCTTTTAGTTACCAATTTGTAAAAACTTTTCCTGTGTTGTCGAAGGGGTTTGAGATTGAGACAGAAATGAGTATTCATGCTGCTGATAAAAATATGTATGTTGAAAATGTGATTGTAGATTATCGTGACCGACCAGAGGGAAGCGTTTCAAAGTTAAACACATATTCGGATGGGATAAAAGTATTGCTTACTATTGTGAAATTATTTAGGACATATAAGCCGATGAAATTTTTTGGGGTATTATCAATAGTGTTGATGCTTCTTGGCGTGGGTTTTATGATACCTGTGTTAGTAGAATATTTTCAAACAGGCTTAGTTCAACGGTTCCCGACATTGATAGTTTGCTGTTTTGCTTTACTTGCAGCCATCATCTCTTTGTTTTCGGGAGTAGTTTTGGATACAATTTCGTGGAAAAATAGGCAGGATTTTGAGATGGAATTACAGCATGTAAAGCATATATATAAAGGGAATAATAGTAGTAAAGAATAAATAGAACTGGTTAAATGTCAGGAAAAGCATGTATCTTATATATTAAGATATAATATTGATGTGGCAGTTAGAATGTTTGCCATAAAATGGGATGTAAGAAATGCATAAAGCTAGAGAGTAAATATAATGAAAGGTTGTGAATATATATGGGATGATACAGAATGAGACTGTGTAATCTGAGAAGAGTGTCAATATAGGATTATGGCAATTATTGTTGAAATAAGGATGAAATTTCTTTGAAATTTAGCCAGATTTGCGTCACTTTTTGGAAGCTAGCAACAAATATGGAACGAAATTTATGATTATAGATTATGAGATAAATAGCGAGCAGAAATAAAACGCAGTACTATATAAAATTCTGATAAAAAAGTTTATAGTAAAGACTACTAAGATTAAACTACCGAAATTAAAGGGCAAATATCGAATTGGTCAATGAAAGTGCTACAATATATTAGCCGCTTTAAGAATAATAGTATATGTAAAAACAAGGGGGTAAATGAATATGTGTTTTTATATTGGGATTGAAGATTTAGTTGCAAATGCGCTTATTGAGGTACTGAAAAAGGGAGATAAGCGGTTTCTTACTTATAATGAAATAGAAAATTATGGCGCTGAGGTTGTTCGAATTTTAAAAGAAAATGGAGAAAAAGCAGTTTTGATATTATCAAGAGATAATACAGAGGCACTTTTTAGAAACTATTCGGATTTTTTTGAAGAAAGTGAGCAGGATGGGAAACTGGGAATTTCTTTGAAGAGCGAAAAGAGAACAGAAGATTTGATTCAACAATTCAGAGGATATTTAGCGTTAGATGTATTACTGGCCTTTATGAATGAACGTTCCATTCAAGCATTAGGAGTATAATTAATGAAAGATTACAAAAGAATTAAGGATCCAATTTATGGTTATATTCAGATCCCAGTGAAATACATGACAGAAATTGTAGATACGGCAACATTTCAGAGACTGCGGAGAATAATACAAACAAGTTATTCTCCGCTCTATTCGTCTGCAGTGCATAATCGTTTTGTCCATTCATTGGGAGTATTTTACCTTGGAGAATTAACTGTTCAGCAACTCAACAAAGAATTTTCTCTTAAGATTACGACTCATTTGGACTTACAAGCTTATGGGGAAGTATTTAAACTAGCATGTTTGTTGCATGATGTGGGGCATGCGCCATTTTCTCATACAGGTGAAAATTTTTTCTTGGGAGAACAACATGATTACAAGCAAATTCATAATGAA
>JABLTR010094692.1_pt1 | contig 17538 bp, 18 predicted proteins | sample 7160071 | NCBI WGS metagenome assembly JABLTR01 (sample SAMN14651230, study PRJNA627086) | human gut metagenome | isolation source: feces | host: Homo sapiens
ACACACTACACTTTGCTTCGCAAAGTCGTGTGCCAAATGGGGGCGTTGCCCCCTTTGGAAACCCCCACAAGAAAAGGCGGTACGCTACCCCTCCCCGGGGCTCATACCGCCTTTTCTCGTTATCCAGTCCTCCGGCTGTATCGGTTGAGCAAAAGTCAGCGTGGGAATGCTGTGGTATCTTTATCTAAGTGAAAACCCATTTTCCCATTTGTATACCGCACCAACCGTAACGCCCAACGCTTCGGCCAGCTGCTCCTGGGTCCATCCCCGCTCCTTCCGACAGGAGCGGATTTGTTCTGACAGTCTGATTTCCATTGCTGAACTCCCCCTTTTTCTCCTATTGTACTGGGATTTTCATCGGCTGAACAGTCACAAGCCATTTAAAAATATGGGATGTTTTTCTACCCGGCGTAAGGGCAGCGACTGTATTGGCCGTCTTATAGCAGAGGCAAATAGGGGAAGCGGCTGCTTACAGCGGCCGCTTCCCTTTCCGAAACAAATATGGTAAACTGAAAAAAATTGATCTTCAACGAGGTGAGCAAATGAGCAAAGCAGAACAGATGGCCGCCCTCCGGCAGGAGTGCGCCGGCTGCCAAAAATGTGCCCTGGCAGACACCCGGACCAACCTGGTCTTTGGCGACGGCAACCCGGATTCCCCAATCATGCTGATTGGAGAAGGCCCCGGCGAACAGGAGGATTTGTCCGGCATCCCCTTTGTGGGCAGAGGCGGACAGCTGTTGGACCAGATGCTGGATATCATAGATTTGGACCGAAGCCGGTACTACATCTGCAACATCGTAAAGTGCCGTCCGCCCCAAAACCGGGACCCGCTGAACACGGAACAGGACGCATGCATCCCCTGGCTGCGCAGCCAGGTCAAGCTGGTGCGGCCCAAAATCATCATCTGCCTGGGCCGGATTGCCGCCTGCCGGCTGATCCGCTCCAACTATAAGATTTCCCGGGAACACGGCCAGTGGGAGGAAAAGGGCGGGGTCTGGATGACGGCAATTTATCACCCCGCCGCCCTGCTCCGGGATGACAGCAAACGCCCGGAGACCTTTGACGATTTAAAATCCATTCAGCGCAAAATCCGTGAACTCTGCCCCGAGGTCTACTCCCATTGACTCAGAACTCGTGCTGCGGGGCGTAGGACTCCTCCCACCCCTCGATGGGCATCCCATCCAGCCGGAAGGATACCCGCTCAATCGCCCCCAGCTCCGTCAAGGAGTTCACAATGGCGTACAGCCGAAGGGGAAATTGCTCCTCCGGACGGCATATACACTCCAGCGTGGCGCTGTCCAGCTCCACAATGCAGGTCTGCCCTTCAATGCCGGAGACCTCCAGCACGCCCATGCCGCTCAGGAATCCGCTCATCTCCTCTTCTGAGGGGCCCAGGGCCAGTTCCTGCAAAATGGCATTGGCCTGGTCCTCCAGGCGCAGGCTCTCCACTTCAATTTCTCTGTATTCCAGTCCAAGGCCATAGGAGTCGGTCAGCGGAAAATAGAGCTGAGAGCTGATGGTCACCGGGTCCTCGGTCTCTCCCCTCAGGATGACGTCGTCCGCGGACAATCGGCTGGTGCTGCTGCTCGGGAGCGCCTGGCCATCCACGGTAATGGAGACTCTCTCCACCGCCTCCAGCTGAGTGAGGGTGAGCACAATGCTGTACTCCGCCCGGGTCAGGGTGATACCGCTCAGCCGTCCAAAGGACTCGGACAGATCCAAAGTCAGCAGGCCATCCTCCAGAGTCCAGCTCTGCAGGGAGGTCCCCTCTGGAATGATGGCGGCCAGCTCTGCGCTCTCCGGCCCCCGGAGCAGACGGCTTATCACAGTGGAAACCGTTGGATTGGAGAGTTCGTCGGTTTCCGACTGAAGAGAGGAACCGGTATGCCGGTCGTTGGAGACGCCGTAATAAAACTGCATCACCGTTCCGCTTAAACTGGAGGTACCGCCGCAGCCGGCGGTCAGCAGCAGGCTCAGGGCCGCTGCCAGCGCAATCAAGCGTCTCATGCCTCTTCCTCCCCTTCCGGTTTTACCTGGGCCAGGGGCAGTTGGACAATGAACACAGTGCCCCCTTCCGGCCGGGCATCCACACTGATGCTGCCTCCATTTGCCACCACGGTGTCCCGCACAATAGACAATCCCAATCCGGCGCCCCCTGCCTCCCGGGAGCGGGCTTTATCCACCCGATAGAAGCGGTCAAAGATGAGATCCCGATCCTTCTTGGGGATCCCGATGCCGGTGTCCTCCACCGTGACGACCACCTTCTGGGGGGATTTGCGGGCTCGAATCCAAATTTTTCCCCCGGGCAGATTGTATTTGATGGCGTTTTCCACCAGGTTGAACACCACCTGATACATCTCATCCGCGGTGGAGCGCACCACACAGCCCTCCTCTACCGTCAGCCGGATCGCGATGTTCTGCCGGTCTGCCAACGGGGTGAGCATATGCAGCGCATCGGTGATGACGTCGGCGATGTCCACGTCAGCGCGTTCTGCTATCACCGCGCCGGCGTTGTCCATCCGGGTCAGGGCCAGCAGCTTTTCGGTAATGCGCACCAGCCGGTCCGCCTCTGAGCCAATATCCTGGACAAACTCCCGCACTGTCTCCGCGTCCATATCCGCATTTTGGGCAATGGAATCTGTCAGCAGTTTGATGGAGGCCAGAGGTGTCTTCAGCTCGTGGGAGGCGTCGGAGACAAACCGGCGGCGCATCTCGTCGGTGGTCTCCAACCGTTGGGTCATGTTGTTGAACGCAGTGGCCAGGGTGGCCAGTTCATCCCGTCCGGAGACCGTCACCCGCGCGGAATACTCCCCCTCCCGCAGCTGCCCGATACCTGCAATCAATTTACTGATTCGGTGGGTCATTGTTCTGGAGAGCAGCATACTCAACAGCAGCGCCAACCCCAGCAGCACCAGGGAGATCCGCATCAGATTCTGCTGCAGGCCAGTGATGATGCCCCCCTGTTCGCTGTCGTATTCATACAGATAGATACCGCCAATGGTGGCATTCCGGTATAGAATGGGCACTGCCGCCGAACTGCGAAAGGCCCCGGCGCTGTATGAGCACACGAATACATCCCGTCCCCGCAGCGCGAGCACCAGCTCCTGCATCAGGGCGTATTGCGGACCGCCATCGCTCTCCTCAGTGTCATAGAGCACCAGTCCATCCCGTTTGGTGACGATGACCCGGGTCAGGCCGTTATCGTCCAGCATGTCCATGACCTGTTCCACTCCGTCCTCTGTCAAGTCCTCCAGCGGGGAGAGCGCGGCGGCAATCACGGAAGCCTGGTTCTGCAGAGAAGTTTGTTTTGCCCGGATAACCATGTCCTGGGCGACAAAAATCGGATAGGTATTCAGGAGAATCAGGACAAAGAGGATCAGCCCGATATAGGACAGGGCAATTTTAAACCGCAGGCTGCGCCAGATGGGTATTTTCAGCGGATTATATGCCTGCTCTGAGCGCCGCTTCATCTCTGCTCCCCCCCTTTTGTTCTGTCTGTCACTTGCCGTCCTGCTGCAGGAAATAGCCCACGCCCCACTTGGTCAAAATCAGCCGGGGATGGGCCGGATCCAGCTCCAGTTTTTCCCGCAGCCGCCGCACGTGCACGTCCACCGTGCGAAAATCCCCCTGGTATTCATAGCCCCAGACCAGGTCCAGCAGGTTCTCACGGCTGTATACCCGGCCCGGATTGCGCATCAGCAGCTCCATCAGATCAAATTCTTTCACAGTCAGGTCGACGCGCTCGCCGTCTTTGATGGCCACCCGCTGTGCCAGATCCAGCTTGATATGTCCCGCCCGCAGGGTTTCCTCCTCCGGCTCCCGGTTTCCGGCCGGCGGCATGGCCGCCCGGCGGAGCAGCGCCCGAATGCGGGCCTTCAGCTCCAGAATATTGAAGGGCTTGGTAATGTAGTCATCCGCGCCGGACTCCAGGCCGATGATCTTATCGGCATCCTCTCCCCGGGCGGTCAGCATAATAATGGGGACGTTGGAAAACTCCCGAATCTTGACACAGGCTTGGAGGCCGTCAATTTTGGGCATCATCAAGTCCAGGATAATCAGGTCATAGTCGTTGTTCCTGGCCATCTCCACCGCCTGGGCGCCGTCATAGCCGGCATCCACCTCATATCCTTCCCCTCTCAAATTGAAGCAGATGCCTTTTACCAACACTTTTTCATCGTCTACCACTAAAATTTTCATAGTTTCTCCATTCAATTATCCGGGGATACGGTGACATAGTCCCGTATCTTTGCCAACAGTTTTTCACCGATTCCGTCCACATTCAGCAGCTCCTCCACCGAGCGGAACGCGCCGTGGGCGCTGCGATAATCCAGAATTGCCTGGGCTTTTACCCGGCCGATGCCGGGCAGCCCTTCCAACTCCTCCAGGCCTGCCGTGTTCAAGTCCACCAGGGCGGCCCCTTCCTGCTCCCCAGAGGACGCCGCCCCCTGGGCATCAGGCGCTTCTTCCTGGAAGGCCGTCCCGCGCTCCGTGGAAATCCATACGCCCGGAGCCTGGACGGTCGCGAAATAGCTGCCCAGGAAAATCAGCACGCAGAGGGCTGTCATAATCAGGATCAAAAGCTCGTACCATTTGATTTTCACAAAAATCCACCCCTTTATCATTGCGGGGTAAACATAAACCTGTTATAATAGGGGCTGCTCAATTGATTATATCATAAGTGACAGGAGTTTCCCATGAAAAAATCACGTTTTATTTCTCTGGTATTATCCATTGCTCTCGTGCTCTCCCTGTCCGCCTTTTCCGCCGGCGCGGTAGAATCCGAGATCGTCAGTTCCATGTCGGTGCAGGCCAAAGCGGCACTGCTGGTGGACATGGACACGGACTATATCATGTTCGAGCAAAATGCCTACGAGCGGGCATATCCCGCCAGCATCACCAAGGTCATGACCGCCATTCTGGTGCTGGAGGCCGTGGAAAACGGATCCCTGACGATGAATCAGGTTATCACCGCCGGGGATACGGCCTGGCAGGGGCTGGACAGCACCAGCAGCAACCAAAACATTCAGGTTGGGGAACAGATGAGTGTGGAAGATCTGCTCTACTGCCTGATGGTGGCCTCGGCCAACGAGGCGGCCAACATTCTGGCGGTTGAAGTGGCCGGCAGCATTGAAAATTTTGTGGGCATGATGAATGCCAAAGCTGCGGCACTGGGCTGCACGGGAACCAATTTTGTCAATCCCCACGGCATGCCCGATGACAACCACTATACCACCGCCTATGACCTGTATCTGATCGCCAAGTGCGCCATGCAGAACGAGCAGTTCCGCACCATCGTCGGCACCAAAGAGTACTATGTGGAAAGCACCAATATGAGCGGCCGGCGCCACTTCTTCAACTCCAACGCCCTGCTGTCCAACATGAGATACAGCGGTTACTATTACGAGTACTGCACCGGCATCAAGACCGGATCCACCGATGCGGCGGGGTATTGCCTGCTCTCCTCCGCAGAAAAGGACGGACAGCGGCTGATCTGCGTGATGCTGGGCTGTGAAAATCCCACCGATGCGGAGGGCAATGTTCAGCGGCTTCAGTTCTCCGAGAGCTCCAGGCTGATGCAGTGGGGATTTGACAACTTCTCCTACCACACCATCCTGGATGCCACCGAGCCGGTGGCCGAGGTGCCGGTGACGCTGTCCACAGAGAGCGACTATGTCTCTGTGGCGGTGGACGGCACCATTGAGGCGCAGCTGCCCAATGATGTGACCGGAGACGACTTTGAGTGGAGCATCGACCTGCCCGAGTCTGTAGAGGCCCCTGTCCAGGCCGGGGATCAGCTGGGTACTCTCACGGTCACGCTGAATGGAGAAACCTACGGCACCGTCAACCTGGTCGCGGTCAACGACGTGGACCGCTCGGAATGGCTGGTATTCCGTCAGCGGGTCAATCAGATTGTCCACAGCTGGCAGTTCATTCTAATCGTAGTGCTGATTGTGGCTTTGGTGGTCGCCCTGATTGTCCGGGCCAAGGTCGTCGCAAGCCGGAGCGGTCGTTACAATGGCCGGCGTTCCAGAGGAAAGAACGGCGGCAATTACCGGGGCAAGCGGTAATTTGCTCCTCTGACGGCAATAACAGGAGCGCAGGAACCAAAACGGTTTTGGTTCCTGCGCTTTTTATCTCATACAGGGGCGGCCAAACGGCAGGCAGAGCCAAAAACGGGCCAACTCTACGGTGCGTGGGTGTACTTTCCCCCGCCCCGCCGATAGAATAAAGCCAGAAAGGAGGTACATCGGGTGGATCAAATGCAAATTGGAAGATTCATCGCCCAGCGCAGGCACTTGCAGCAGATGACCCAGAGACAGCTGGCGGAGGCCCTCGGCGTCAGTGACAAGACGGTCTCCAAATGGGAGTGCGGAAAAGGACTGCCGGAGGTGTCCCTGATGCTGCCGCTGTGCGATGCACTGGACATCACTGTCAATGACCTGCTCAGCGGCACACAGGTGTCCCAGTTGGACTATCAACGAAAGGCGGAGGAGAATATGATCAATCTGATCCAGGAAAACCAACAAAACCGGGAGCGGATGGCCCTGTCTGTCATCTGCGGCGTGATTACGGTCATCGCCGTCTGTGCTCTGATCGTCATTGCGTCTTATATTGCGCTGCCTGTGCCGGCACGCATTGGGCTGATTGTGCTTGCCCTTGCGACGGCAATCGCAGGGATAGCAGCAGCTGCAAAGCTGGAGGTCAAAGCCGGTTACTACGAGTGCCCTCACTGCGGCGCCCTCTTTGTGCCCACAATGGGTGAGTATGTCAAGGGCTATCACACCCTGACCCGGCGCAGGCTGACCTGCCACAGCTGCGGCAAGACCGGCATGTGCCGCCACCGGGTGATTCGCCGCTGACCTGCAGGCCGGGGGCCTTCTCCGATAAAAACCTCGGGCAGCATGATGCTGCCCGAGGTTTTTCTGCCATTCCAGTGAAACTATAATTTGTGCATCAAACCGGCGTCAAAAAGCGTGGCCAATATCCGTGCGGAAGTGCATCTGATCGAAATGGACGGGCTGGGCCGCCTGATAGGCATTGCGGATGGCCGCCTCCAGATCCTCCCCCAGGGCGGTGACCCCCAGCACCCGGCCGCCGTTGGTGACGATCCGGCCGTCCTTCTCCGCTGTACCGGCGTGGAAGACCACGGCGTCGGCCACCTGGTCCAGCCCCTCGATGACCTTGCCCTTTTCATAGGAGAGCGGATAGCCTCCCGAGGCCAGCACCAGGCAGCAGGCGGCCTCCCGCTTCCAGCGGATGTCCACCTGATCCAAAGTGCCCTTGACGCAGGCCTCAAAGATGTCCATCAGGTCGGTGTCCAGCCGCATCAGCAGGGCCTGGCACTCCGGATCGCCGAACCGAGCGTTGTACTCCACCACCTTGGGGCCCTCCGCCGTCAGCATCAGCCCGAAGTAGAGCACGCCCTGGAAGGGGCGGCCCTCCGCCTTCATAGCGGCCATGGTTGGCTCAAAGATCTCCTTGACACAGCGCTGGGCAATCTCCGGGGTATAGCAGGGCGCAGGGGTGATGGCCCCCATGCCGCCGGTGTTGGGGCCCTGGTTGCCGTCGTAGGCCCGCTTGTGATCCTGGGAGGAGGGCATGGGGGAGATGTGCTCCCCGTCGGCGAAGCAGAGAACGGTGACCTCCGGGCCGGTCATGCACTCCTCAATGACTACGGTGGAGCCGGAGGCGCCGAACTTGTTATCCGCCATCATGGCCCGGACGGCCTCCACTGCCTCCTCCTCGGTGGCAGCCACGGTGACCCCCTTGCCCAGGGCCAGGCCGTCGGCCTTGACCACGATGGGGGCACCCTGTTCATGGATATAGGCAATGGCCTGATCCATGTCGGTGAAGGTGGCATACTTGGCGGTGGGGATGTGATACTTGCGCATCAGCTCTTTGGAAAAGGCCTTGCTGGCCTCAATGACGGCGGCGTCCTTCCGGGGGCCGAAGGCGGGGATGCCCGCCGCCTCCAGGTCGTCCACCATGCCCAGGGCCAGGGGATCGTCCGGGGCCACCACGACAAAGTCCATCTGATGTTCCACGGCCCAGGACACCATAGCCTCCACATCGGTGGCCCCCACCGGGACGCAGGTGGCCAGGGCGGCGATGCCCGCGTTGCCCGGGGCGCAGTAGAGCTCCGTGACTCTGGGGCTCTTGGAGAGGGCCCAGACGATGGCGTGCTCCCGTCCGCCGGAGCCGACAACCAGAACTTTCATTGTGTTTGACTCCCCTTTCCCATCAGTGGTGGAACAGCCGCATGCCGGTGAAGGCCATCACCATATCATGGCGGTCTGCGGCCTCGATGACCAAATCGTCCCGGATAGAGCCGCCAGGCTCCGCCACATACTTGACGCCGGACTTGTAGGCCCGCTCGATGTTGTCCCCGAAGGGGAAGAAAGCGTCGGAGCCCAGGGCCACATCGGTCATGGTGGCGATCCAGGCCAGCTTCTCCTCCTGGGTGAGCACCGCGGGTTTGGTCTCAAAGGTCTCCTGCCAGACGCCGTCGGCCAGCACGTCTTCATACTCGTCGGAGATATACACGTCGATGGCGTTGTCCCGGGCGGGGCGGCGGATGTCCGCCTTGAAGGGCAGGGTGAGCACCTTGGGGTGCTGGCGCAGCATCCAGTTGTCCGCCTTGCTGCCCGCCAGCCGGACACAGTGGACCCGGGACTGCTGGCCGGCGCCCACGCCGATGGTCTGGCCGTTCTTCACATAGCAGACGGAGTTGGACTGGGTGTACTTCAGGGTGATCAGGCTGATCAGCAGATCCATTCTGGCCTGCTGGGGCAGGTCCTTGTTGGCGGTGACGATGTTGTCCAGCAAGGCGTCCTCCAGCCGGAAGAAGTTGTGGCCCTGCTCAAAGACCACCCCAAAGATCTCCCGGCGCTCCTGGAGCTTGGGGACATAGCCGGCGTCGACCTGGACCACGTTGTAGTTGCCCTTCTTCTTGGTCTTGAGGATCTCCAGGGCCTCGGGGGTGTAGCCCGGGGCGATGATGCCGTCGGAGACCTCCGCCTTGAGATAGGTGGCGGTGGCGGCGTCACAGACGTCGGAGAGGGCGGCCCAGTCGCCGTAGGAGCACAGCCGGTCGGCGCCCCGGGCCCGGATATAGGCGCAGGCCACCGGGGTGAGCTCCTGGTCAGGCTCCACGAAGTAGATCTGCTTCTCCACCTCGCTGAGGGGCAGGCCCACCGCAGCGCCGGCGGGAGAGACGTGCTTGAAGGAGGCGGCGGCGGGCAGGCCGGTGGCCTCCTTGAGCTCCTTGACCAGCTGCCAGCTGTTCAGGGCGTCCATAAAGTTGATATAGCCGGGGCGGCCGTTCAGAACGGTGACGGGCAGGTCGCTGCCGTCGGCCATATAGAGTTTCGCAGGCTTCTGATTGGGATTGCAGCCGTATTTCAGTTCCAGTTCCTTCATCTGTGTCAGGCCTCCTCGTTGTGCTTGTTGATGATGACGTCCTCGGTGTCCCCGGAGGAGAGGTCAATATACCGGACGAACAGGGACACCTTGTTCTCCTCGTTCAGGCTGTCCCAGAGCATGCCGGCAAACTCCGCCGGGGCGGCGCTGTCCAGCGCCACCAGCTCCGGCTCCCCCTCAAAGGAGGGCAGCGGATTTCCGTCTCCCATATAGGTGTGGATAAAGTGGCCGCGGCCCGCCACCGGGTGGTCGTATTCGAAGAAGTAGCGGCAGCAGAAGCTGGGATCGCCGTTAAAACTCTTCAGAATGGAGAGCTTATAGCTGCCGTCGGGGAGCACCACGCCGGAGATGCGGGGGGTGTAGTTGGGGCCGTCGGGCTCAAACTCCCGGGTCATCAGGGCGTGGCGGTAGCACTTGCCCTGGGCGAAGAAGTCCCGGATGGTGTCGGTCTGGTCGCCGTTGGTGACGATGGTCTTGCCCTCATAGAGGCGGACCGGATGGTAGATGATCAGAGAGGGGTCCTCCATCTTGGAGGGATCGTAGGCCTCGGTGCGGATACCGTCCTCAGTGACGGAAAAGATACGGTTGCGGCTGTTCTCGCTGCGGCCCATGATGAAATAGGCGATCACGGCATACTTGTCATCGGCGCTGCGGCCCAGGACAATGCCCCGGCCGGGATAGGGATTGTGTTTCAGCTCTTCTGATAGATTCCTCAGTTCCACGGTCAATTCCTCCTGTATTGCTTCCTTGGTTGCTCAGTGCCGTTGCTCTTTACAAAAAAGGGCGCACCTTGACAAGGTGCGCCCAGACGGTCGGCAATTCTGACTGCTATACTCCATGTGGTAACTCCACTTCCGTCAGTCATATAGCAGTGTTTACTGTATCATAACCGCCGCGCCATTGTCAAGAACTTCCGTTTCTCAGCTCAGCTTCAGGTCTCGGGTAAGATGTGAACCCGGCGGCCCTCCACGGACAGCTTGTCCCGGCAGAACAGATCCACCGCCCGGGGCAGCAGAATCCACTCCGCCTGCTCCATAATCCGGCGCTGGAGGGTCTCCGGGGTGTCCCCCTCCTCCACCGGCACCGCTTTCTGCAGGATGATGGGTCCGCCGTCGCACTCCTCACTGACGAAGTGGACGGTGGCGCCGGAGAGCTTCACGCCATATTCCAGGGCCTTCTCGTGGACGTGCAGGCCGTAGCAGCCCGCCCCGCAGAAGGAGGGAATCAGGGCGGGGTGGATATTGATGATGGCGTTGGGATAGGCCTCCACCAGCTCGCCGGTGAGAATATACATGAAGCCGGCCAGTACCACCAGGTCGATCCGCTGGGCCTGGAGCAGCCCGGTCAGGGCCACAGTCATCTCCCGGTTGGAGGTGTAAGCCTTGCGGTCAATGACAAAGGTGGGGATTCCCGCCCCCTCCGCCCGCTTCAGGGCAAAGGCGTCGGGCGAAGAGGAGATCACGGCGGCGAACTCCCCCTCCGGAATCTCCCCCCTGCCCTTGGCGTCAATCAGGGCCTGGAGGTTGGTCCCGCCGCCGGAAACCAACACGGCGATGCGCTTCAAAACGCCACCTCGACACCGGTCTCGCCCCGGGTCACATTGCCGATGACGTAGGCCCGTTCACCGGCCTTCACCAGGGCGGACATGGCCTCCCCGGCGCAGTCGTTGGGCACGGCGATGACCATGCCGATTCCCATGTTGAAGGTATTATACATCTCCCGGGTGGGAATATTTCCGGCCTTCTGCAAAATATCAAAGATCACCGGCCGGGGGAAGGAGTTGACCCGGATCTGGGCGGTGAGTCCATCCTTCATCATGCGGGGTACATTCTCGTAAAAACCGCCGCCGGTGATGTGGCTGATGCCGTGGATCTCCACGCCCTTGGACAGCAGCCGCTGGACCGCCCGGACATAGATACGGGTGGGCTTGAGCAGTTCCTCTCCCAGGGTGCAGCCCAGGTCATTGTTGTGCTGGTTATAGGTCTCATTGATATTGAGCACCTTGCGCACCAGGGAATAGCCGTTGGAGTGGACGCCGGAGGAGGCAAGGCCGATCAGGATGTCCCCTTCCCGCATATTGCTGCTGTCAATCACCTTGTCGTAGTCCACCAGGCCCACGGAGAAACCGGCCAGGTCGTACTCATCCTCCGGATAAAAACCGGGCATTTCGGCAGTCTCCCCGCCAATCAGGGCGCAGCCCGCCTGACGGCAGCCCTCGGCAATGCCTTTGACAATGTCCTCAATGCGCTGGGGATCGTTCTTTCCGCAGGCGATGTAGTCCAGGAAAAACATGGGGGAAGCGCCGGCACAGACGATATCGTTGACACACATGGCCACGCAGTCAATGCCCACGGTGTCATGCTTGTCCATCAGGAAGGCCAGCTTGAGCTTGGTGCCCACCCCGTCGGTGCCGGAGACAGTGACCGGCCGCTTCATTCCGGCAATCTGGGGTTCGAACATGCCGCCAAAGCCCCCCAGCCCGCCGATGACGCCGGGAATATTGGTAGACTCCACCAGCGGCTTGATGCGGTTCACCGCCTCGTATCCGGCGGTCACATCCACGCCTGCGGCGGCGTAGGAGTCAGACTTACTCACACTCATTTTATGATTCCTCCAGTTCACTTGGGTTTTGACGGCCCAAACAGGAAAATCCGGGGCCGGAAACTCTGTCAAAAATTGGTCATACGCAGCTGGTCGCTCTGCTTCCGGGGAACCGGCACTGCGTAGCGGCCGGTGAAACAGGCGTCGCAGAACTGTATCTTCAGATCAGATGCGATCTCCTTCAGATCCTCCACCCGAAGATATTGCAGGGAGTCCGCGCCGATGAGCTGACAGACCTCCTCTTCCGTGCGGCCGAAGGCGGCCAGCTGGCCGGGCTCAGGCAGCGAGGTGCCGAAGTAGCAGGGGTAGATAAAGGGAGGCGCGGTGGACTTGACGTGCACCTCTCTGGCGCCCGCATCCCGGAGCAGCCGTACAATGCGGGCACAGGTGGCCCCCCGTACAATGGAGTCATCCACCAGAATAATGCGCTTGCCCTTCACACAGGAGGAATTGGCATTGAGCTTGATGCGCACCGACTTCTCCCGCTCCCAGGCTCTGGACTCGATAAAGGTGCGCTGGATATAACGGTTTTTCATCAGACCCAGTTCAAACGGGATGCCGGACTGGCGGGCATAGCCCATGGCCGCCGCAATACCGGAGTCGGGCACGCCCACCACCAGGTCGCCCTCCACCTTGCTGTCGCGGGCCAGGATCCGCCCCGCCCGCTCCCGCACCTTGCTGACAGCGGCGCCGTCCACGACTGAGTCCTGACGGGCAAAATAGATCAGCTCAAACATGCACAGGGCGGACTTGGCCCGGATGTCGCAGCGGTAGGACTGGATCTCCCCGCTGCCGTACTCGGTGACCACCACCTCTCCGGGCTCCACATCCCGCAGGAAGGTGCCCCCCAGCGCCTCGATGGCGCAGGACTCGGAGGCAAAGACAATGGAGTCCTTGACCCTGCCAATGCACAGCGGCCGGAAGCCGTTGGGGTCCCGGGCGGCAATCAGGCTTCGATCATCCATCACCACCATGGAATAGGCGCCGATCAGATAATGCATGGCGTTGAGCACGGCGTCGGCCAAAGTATCGGTGCGCAGGTGCTCCCGAACGATCACATAGGAGATCACCTCGGCGTCGTTGCTCCCCTGGAAGATGCCGCCCCGGTTCTCCGTCTCGGCCCGGAGGGCGGCGCTGTTGACCAGCTTGCCGTTGTAGCACAGGGCAAGGGATCCGGAGGCGTGGTGAACCACCAGGGGCTGAATATCGCTGACGGTGGACGTGCCGCTGCCGCCGCTCTGCCGCACATGGCCGATGGCCGCCCGGGCGCCGTGAAAGGCGTCCAGGTGGGACTGGTCAAAGACATCGGGCACCAGCCCTTTGGCCTTATGAGCCAGCAGATCTCCGTTCAGACATACGGCGATTCCGCTGGAGTCCTGCCCCCGGTGCTGCAGGGCAAAAAGGGCCTGATAGGCGCTGACCGCCGGATCGGCCAACGCCTCCCCTGCGGCGATGCCGAATACGCCGCACTCCTCCTGGAGTTTCTGGTCGGAGGAAGCCAGCGCCTCCCGGTTTTTGAAACAGTTCACAGTTCTTTCAACTCCTGCTGCAGCTTGGCCTCTTTCTCCGCGATCTGTCCGCTCATCTCGGCGCGGGCGGCCTCCAGCTTGGCCGCCAATTCGCCGTCAGAGACAGCCAGAATCTGGGCAGCCAGTACGGCGGCATTCTTGGCCCCGTTCAACGCCACAGTGGCCACGGGGATGCCGGAGGGCATCTGAACGGTGGCCAGCAGGGCATCCAGTCCGTCCATGGCGCCGCCCTTCATGGGAATGCCGATGACAGGCAGGGTGGTGTTGGCCGCAAAGGCCCCGGCCAGATGGGCCGCCATTCCCGCGGCACAGATGATGACGCCGAAGCCGTTCTCCCGGGCCGACCGGGCAAAGGAGGCGGCGGCAGCGGGCGTGCGGTGGGCGCTGAGGATATGGGCCTCAAAGGGAATGCCAAAGGCCTGAAGCTGGGTGCAGGCCGCCTTAACGCTGGGCCAATCGCTGTCAGACCCCATAATAACTGCAACTTTCTTGCTCATGAATTTGCTCCTTTCCCCGGATCAAAAACAGCAAGCAGGTAAGAATCTTACCTGCTTTACCTGGATTTGATCTTCGCTTTTCGAAAATTGGGCGCAAAAACAGAATGGGCGCGGGAAATCAGCTCGGACACCTTCATCTCGCCTTCCTCCCATTCATTTTGTTAATTTTATTTTAGAGGAAACGGGGCCTCTTTGCAAGGGCGCAGCGGCCGAATCCGCCATTTTTGTACGCTTTCACAAGGAACAACATCCTGTTCCGCCCCCATTGTCCGAAATCCACAAGGTTTTACAGCAGGCCGTTTTCCTGCAGAATCTGCTGCAGCAGACGCGCCCGGTCTCCCCAATCCGCCTGTCTGGCATACTCGCCCCGACGGCTCCTCCGGCGCTGCCCCAGTTCGTTGGCCGCTTTCAGACAGACGTGCTCAAATTCCTCCGGGGTCTGGCCGCCGTAGACCACGTCCGGATACTCCGGCACATATCGCCGGGGGTAGACGCAGGCAACCGGCTTTTGGGCGGCAAAATAGGCGTACAACCGCTCCGGCACCACGTCTTCGTCGGCAATGTCATTGTGGAGCAGGTCAATGCAGACGTCGCAGGCCGCCAGGCACTGGGGCACTTCCGCCGGGGAACGGCGGCCAATACAGACGATATTTTTGCTCTGTTTGAGTTTGGAGGCGTCGGGATGGGCGGCGGAAATCCGTCCGATGATGACAAAACTCCAATCCGGATTGCGCTTTGCGGTGTAGAACAGCGGGGTCAGGTCAGTATTCCGGTCCACATTGCCCAGGTAGCCGAACACCGGACGGCGCAGCCGGGCAATGGCCGGATCCGGCGGCGTATCCGGTTTGCCCCCTCTGGCGTACAGGCCGTAATTGACCCCGTTGGCCAGCAGAAATGTATTGGGGTTACACGGGGACACATGCTCCAGCAGATTGGCAGACGCAGCAAAGACCAGGTCCGCATCATAGGCCAGCGCGCTCTCCATTCGCTCAGGGTATCGATCCCAGGCCCGGTGACAATCATAGATCAGGCCCTCGTGGGGAATCCGCTCCGCAATGCCGGCCACCACCGGTGTGGCGCACCAGAGCAGTGCGCTGCGCATCCCCGCCTCTTTCAGGCAGCGCTGAATGGTCTTGAGCACCTGTTTCCGGCTCCAGCGCTCCATTGGAGTGGTGCCGTTCTGCAGAAAGAAGAGCGGCGGGATCCGATAGACCCGGATCCCCGGATGGGGTTCCCGGACCTCCTGCCTGCGGCAGTTGAGCAGGCAAGCGGTCAGGTTGGCCGTCACCGACAGCTCAAAATAGGCTATTTCCACGTCGTGGAGCAGACGCATCAGATGCTGGGTCCGCTCTGGGTCCGCGCTCCACTTGCTCTGGGCAAGACAGATGATTTGTCTCATGGTTTTCATCCTTTACAGAAGGCACATCCTGAGATAGAATGGAAACTATCTCATCCAGGAGGGCACACTCTATGTTAGAATTCATTCAATCAATGGACGCAGGCGCACTGCTCTGGGTTCAGGCGCATCTGCGCACAGCCTTGCTGGACGGCCCGATGATTGTCATCAGCACACTGGGCAACGCGGGGCTGATCTGGATTGCGCTGGGCGTCGTTCTGACGGCCATTCCCAAAACGCGAAAATACGGGGTGCTGGCCCTCGTCTCCCTGCTGGTCTGTTTCCTGTTCAACAATATGCTGCTGAAAAACCTGGTGGCCCGGCCCCGGCCCTACACCCAGCTGGATCAGCTGGTCATGCTGATGCCCTGCCCGGCAGACCACTCCTTCCCATCCGGCCATGCCTGCTCCTCCTTCGCAACGGCGGGCAGCCTGATGTGGAGCATGGGAAAGCGGTGGAATGCCATTCGCCTTCCCGCCCTGGCATTGGCCATACTGATCGCCTTCAGCCGGATCTATGTGGGCATCCACTACCCCACCGACGTTTTGACCGGTGCGGCGGTCGGGCTGCTGGGCAGTTTTCTGATCTGCCGGTTCTGCTCCGGCCCCTACGACACGCTGTCCAGGCGTCTGGGCCGGTGGTGACGGGGCATCGGCCCTTCACTCCCGCCGGAACAGATGCAGGCGGAATGCGGTCTGCACCTCCAGCCGGTCCAGCGCATGCAGGCGCTCCAGCCCCTGTTTCGGGGTCTTCCAGAGGTAGGGCGTCATGCCAAACAGGTCCTGAATGGTCCGGGCGTCGGGCAGTGTGACCCGCTGCTCCACCGGTTCCACCCGGACATAGGAAAAACCCTCATAGGGAATGGCCTGTTCCGGGTTCTCATAGGGGGTATCGTAGACAGCCTGCTTTAACTCCCACAGGTGCCGGGGCGCCGGGACCACATAGAGAAACGCGCCGCCGGGTTTCAGCACCCGCCGGAATTCCTCCAGGGCAAGCGGGGAAAAGCAGTTGAGCAAAACATCCACGCTCTGATCCGGCAGAGGCAGATGGTATGCCGAGGCCACGGCAAACTCGATGGACTTGTCCCGCTTGGCCGCCCAGCGCAGAGAATACTTGGAAATATCAATGCCATAAACCCGGGGATCACGGTCCGCGGCATCCAGGGCCGCCTTCGCACCGGAAGTGTAGTACCCCTCTCCGCAGCCGGAGTCAAAAAACGCACCTCCCTGGGGGAGCGTCTCCAAAACGATCCGGGCTATGGCTTCCTGCAGCGGCTGATACCAGCCCCCGCTGAGAAAACGGCTGCGGGCGGCCGCCATCTGTTTATCGTCGCCCGGCCGCAGAGAATGCTTCTGATTGGCGGGCAGCAGATGGACATAGCCGGATGAGGCGATATCGTAACTGTGTCCCCTGGGGCAGAGATAGCGCGCCGCCTCCCGGGCCAAGGGCTGCCGGCATATGGGGCAGAGAAATAGGCTCATGCAACTCCCTCCCTGTGCCAGGTATTTTACCATAGATTTTGCCGCTTGCAAACAGACACTTGCATTTTACAGGTGTCAAGACTATAATGAGTCTACTCAAATGCCGCCGGGCCAAAGCCCCTGCGGCACAGAAACGAGGAGTTAAAATGGACGTGCATACCAACTACACCATGCTGTGCGACTTTTACGAGCTGTCCATGGCAAACGGCTATTTCCAGACCCCTCTGCGGGACCGAATCACTTATTTTGACGTCTTCTTCCGCCGGGTCCCCGACGGCGGCGGCTTTGCCATTGCGGCGGGACTGGAACAGGTCATCGACTATATTCAGAATCTCCACTTCACCGAGGAAGATATTGCCTATCTGCGGGGCAAGAGCGGCTTTACCGAGGAGTTTTTGGACTATCTGCGCACCTTTCAGTTCACCGGCGACATCTGGGCGGTACCGGAAGGCACCCCCATCTTTCCCGGAGAACCGATTCTGACGGTGCGCGCCCCGGCGGTGCAGGCCCAGTTCATTGAGACCTACCTGCTGCTGGAGCTCAACCACCAGTCTCTGATCGCCACCACGGCCAACCGGATCGTCCGGGCAGCCGCCGGGCGGCCGGTGGCGGAA
>JABLTR010050965.1_pt1 | contig 17523 bp, 14 predicted proteins | sample 7160071 | NCBI WGS metagenome assembly JABLTR01 (sample SAMN14651230, study PRJNA627086) | human gut metagenome | isolation source: feces | host: Homo sapiens
CCCCGGAACAAAGCCCGTCCTGCCGCACCATCTTGTGCGGCAGGACGGGCTTTGTTGTTCTTTGAAAATTCGTCAATGCAATGGGCGATATATGACCCAAAAGATAAGCGCTGCAATACGTGGCAGGCGAGAGCCTGCGTTCGCCTAGGAGCTAGAAGATTGCCTGCAGCAGATGGATTTTCTGTGCTTCAATTACGTCCTCATCCAGCGGGTACAGGTAAGTGCGCTGGAATGCGTCCATGTGGCCGATGGTCTTTCGCAAAAACTCCGTGGCAACGCGGACCTCTGCCTTGTACTCACCGGCGGCATCCGTAAGCCGGGCGGCATATTTTTCGTCCGTACCGGGGACAACAGCGGCCTTGTAGATGTCGATGATTTCATCGCCCGTGCGGGAGGGGAAGTACTCATGGGGAGAGGTGCTGTCAAAGATGCAGAAGTCCAGCTCCCGTACCACCACCATGTCAAAGCTGTTGGGGTCGAGCGCACAGCGGTAGGCCTCGGTGTCATAGCCGCGTTTTCTGGCCTGCGCGGCAATTTTTTTCAAGAAGGTTGACTTTCCGGTACCCGGACGTCCCTTGAGAAAATAGCGCCTGGAAAGGGTTTGTGTCAGGTTTTGGATGTAATCAAAAGAGCCGTCAACGGTAGCGGCGCCAAAGAAGCGCTCCACATAGGCGGCCTCCTTATCGAGCTTCTTATCCTGAAACAAGAGCTCCGTGACCTCGTCTGTCAGAGCATCGGCTGCCAGGATATCCAGGTTGGCGATGTAGATTTTCTCCCAGCGGTCATGAATGATTTTTGCCCGCTCAAAGCCCTCCCAGGCGGCTCTCAGCGCTTCTTTCACGGCATTGAGTTCAGGGTGGTCAAGCGCTGCCGTCACGCTGAGCGTACCGGGATACCAGGGCTCCTGAAACACGATACCGGCGGAAAGCTCCGGCAGGACTACCCCTTTAAGCTTATTGGAAAGGCAGTTATGTATGTGTTCTACCTCAAGCCCCTTTTCAAGCGCATAGGAGGAAACAGCGGAAAGTATTTCATCGACAGCCGGCTGTGGATAGTCGTTCAGCCGAATCAATTGCTCCAGGCTGCCAAGGCTGGCTTCAGAGAGGTCCGCATACCCCTGCGAGCTGTTGGAATCCACAAAATAGTGGCGGATCATACGGTCGTTCATGCCCATCAAACCTTTCTTCATCAAAAATACCTGCTCTATCTCTTACGGTTATTTATATGCCGCGTTTATATGCCGCATGCCCGGTAAAAGCGGCAGTCACGCTAAATATTTCTATTGGCCGGCGCTTTCTTTCGCTGGCTGACATCTGGTATAATAAAGAAAAATCGGATGAAGGACGGCGCTTAAAAATGGATTTAAAGCTTGATTATCGTGAAATCCCTTGGCGGAGCGCGGCATACCAGGCAGAACTGGAGCTGCGGCAGGATATTCTGCGGCGTCCGCTGGGACTGGACCTGTACCGGGAGGACCTGGCGGCCGAGGAACAGGACACGCACATCGGCGCGTTCTGCGCAGGGACCCTGGTGGGGACGCTGCTGGTGAAGGCGCCGCATGACGGCCGGGTGCAGCTGCGGCAAGCCGCCGTACGGGCGGACTGCCGCGGGCGGGGCATCGGCGCAGGGATGTTTCGGTTTGCCGAGACGCTTTGCAGGGCGCGCGGCCATCGACTGCTTTGGCTGAATGCTCGCCGTACGGCGGAGGGGTTTTATCTGCGCCTGGGCTACCGGCGTACAGGAGAAGAATTTTTAGAGCTGGGTATTCCGCATATCCGTATGGAGAAAAGGCTGCTGCCAGGCGCATGCCGGGGGGACGGTGCGCAATAAAATGGGCCGAATGGAGCAGCGGGCATCAATCCTCGGAGCCCAGCCTTAGAAACAATGGAATCGCGGCAGAGATGCAGATCCGCCCCTCTTCACCGGGTTCTATGCTGAGCGCATCGCAGGAGGTGAGCAGATCCATGATCACCAGCTTTACACTGTCGCTGCGCAGGGAGAGGCGTTCGCTCTGCCAGCAGATGGCACAGGTGAATTTTTTGACATCGATTTTCAGCGTTACCCGCCCGTAGAATATTTTTGCAAGCCATATAAAGCTTTTCCACGCAGCCCGGAGTGTTTTTTGGCCCTCGGGGTCGATTATATAAATGGTCCGGCGATCTTGCAGATGCTCCTGCTGAGCCACCTCGTCAAGAATTTGCTGGACGAGGTGGGCGATCGGTGAAGCGCTTTCCTCTTCCGCCGGGCTGGGGTAATAAACCTCATGGATGTAAAACTCGCTGGCCTGTTCCATTATGTGCTGCCCCCTTCTGTGGCCGGGCGCTGACAGCCGGCCGGAAAAATAAAGCCTGCGCGCAGGCGCTGGAGCCACGCTGGAACGGGCTCCCAATGGTTATTTTATGCCGGCGCTTTTTTGGGCGTGCATGGCTTTTTACTGTCTGCCGCCGTAGAAGTGCAGCCGTCCTTTCAGCTGAAAATTTTCCCATTTTATTCTCGTTGTAATTCCCCCGGCTTCATGGTACAATGTACAAAGATGAAAAATTTTGTTGCATTGAGGATGTGTAGGGGATGGCTTTATTGACAACGGTTCAGGTCTGCCGGAAATTGGGTATCCCGCGGTCGACGCTTTACTACATGCTGCGTTCCGGTGTGCTTGAGGCCCCGGAAAAAAGCGCCAACCGCTGCCGCTGGAGTGAGGAAGAGGTTGCCAACCTGAAAAAGCTGCTGAGGCAAAAAGCCTTGAAAAAGGCCGAAAAAATAAAAAAGGCCGGACAAAAGCGCGAAAAAGCGCCCTACAAGACGGTTTCCATCAACAATAGGCGTTTCCTCGGCAGCAAATATAAGCTGACCCCCTTTATCCGCAAAATTGTTCAGGAGCACTGCCGGGGCATACGTACCGTGGCAGATATTTTCGCGGGTACCGGCGCGGTGGCCGCGGCCTTTATGGATAAGGATTTGATTGTCAACGACAATCTGTACAGCAATTATGTCTGCCACCTGGCATGGTTTGGCACGCAAAGGGTGTCCCGGCGCAAAATAATTGAGCAGGTGCAGGCCTATAACCGTCTGGAGGCCACGGAGGAAAATTATATGTCGCAGAATTTCGGCGGCGCCTATTTCAGCCGGGCTGTTTGCAGGAAAATTGGCTTTATCCGGGAGAATATTGAGCAGAGCTATGCCCAGGGCCTGTTCAATGAACGGGAACGCGCTGTTTTGCTCACCTCTCTTTTATATGCGATGGACAAAATTGCAAATACCTGTGGACATTATGATGCCTACAGAAAAAATGGAGATTTAACGGCGGAGCTGGAGCTGGCGGTGCCGGATGTGAGCAACGGGAACCATCCGGCAAACCGCTGCTGCCACCGGGATGCCAATGAATTGGTGCGCGAAATACAGGCCGACCTGGTCTACATTGACCCGCCGTATAACTCCCGCCAATACTGTGACAGCTACCATCTGCTGGAGAATGTGGCCCGCTGGGAGCAGCCGGAGGTCAGCGGAGTGGCGCGCAAGATGCCGCGCGGCGAGCTAAAAAGCGCCTATTGCACCCAAAAGGCCGCGCAGGCGTTTGAGGACCTGGTGCAGCACATCGATGCAAAGTATATCCTGCTGTCCTACAACAATATGGCGGAGAAGGGCGATGGGCGCTCCAATGCAAAAATCAGCGACGAAGACATCTACCGTATTTTATCGCAAAAGGGAAGGGTCTCTGTCTATTCCATGGATTATAAGGCCTTTTCCGCAGGGAAATCCAATATTACCGGCAACGAGGAACGGCTGTTTTTATGCTCATGCCGTAAAAAAAAATCTGTAAAAAAAGAAAAATATTTGCAATCGCCGCTGAATTATACGGGCGGCAAGTACCAGCTGCTGCCGCAGCTGCTGCCGTATTTTCCCAAGAACGTACACACGCTGGTGGATCTTTTCTGCGGCGGCGGCAATGTGGGCGTAAATTTCCCCGCGGAGAAGGTGGTGCTCAACGACAGCAGCAAGCCGCTGCTGGAGCTGCTGGAGCTGTTTTGCAGCACCGGGGTGGAGGAACTGCTTCACCGTATAGACGCGGTTATCGGCCGCTATGGGCTCTCTAAAAGTGCAGAGCGGGGCTATGCTTATTACGGCTGCAGCGGCTCCTCAGGGCTGGCAGGCTATAACCGGGAGCCCTATTTGAAGCTGCGCGGCGATTTCAATGCGCTGCCTCCGCGGCATGCGGACTATGCGCTTTTGCTCTATGTCCTGGTGGTCTACTCCTTTAATAATCAGATTCGCTTTAACCGTGAGGGCGCGTTTAACCTGCCTGTGGGCAAACGTGATTTTAATCCCCGTATGCGGGCCAAGCTGGAGGCCTTTGTCAAGCGTCTGCAAAGCGGGCGCTTTGAGCTCAGCTGCAAGGATTTCCGGCAAGTGGATCTGTCCGCGCTGGGGCGGGACAGCCTGGTGTATTGCGACCCGCCCTACCTGATCACCTGCGCCACCTACAATGAGCAGGGCGGCTGGAATGAGGACTGCGAGCGGGACCTGCTGGCATTTTTAGACGGCCTGCACCGGCGGGGCATCCGTTTTGCCCTCTCCAATGTCTTGCGCAGCAAGGGCCGCGAGAACCGGATTTTGATGGGCTGGCTGGCGGCGCACGCGGAGGAATACCGGGCCATCCGGCTGAATTACCACTATGCCAACTGTAATTACCACACCAAGGATCGTTCGGAAAAAACGGAAGAAGTCCTCATTGTCAATTATAGCGAGGATGGAACATGAGCGGCAAACCCTTCCTTAAGGGGCTCCGCCGGCGCCCATGCGCCGCGCCCCCTGCTGCGGAAGGCAGGCGCAGCGGGAAATGAAGCCGCTCCCTGCCTGGCGTTAATTTTGTGCTGCCGGGTGAGTTTTACAGGGCGGTGGGAACTTTATTTCAGATTGACGGAGCGCAGGGATTATGGTATAAAGGGCTTGATAAAATCTTCCCGGACAGTGGGGCCGGGCTAAAGGGGGAGCTGCTGTGAAAAACATAGTCAACATCATTCATTTTGTCCGCGCGGTCGAACCGCGCGAGGAGCGGGAGATCGACCTGCCCGGCACCTTAAGGGAAGAGCTGGAGCTAGGCCGGAAATATGGGTTCCCGGCGACGGTTTTGCTGCAGTACGATGCCCTGATCCTGCCGGAATACATCGCGCTGCTGGAGGAGTACCGCGATCAGATAGAGGCCGGCCTGTGGCTGGAGGTGGTCCAGCCCATGGCGGAGGAAGCCGGCATACCGTGGAGGGGCCGCTGGGCCTGGGATTGGCACACAGATGTCGGGTTCCTGGTCGGCTACCTGCCTGAGGAGCGCAAAAGGCTGATTGACGTTGCCTTTCAGCGCTTTCGGGAGATTTTGGGGTATTTTCCGCAGGTTGCGGGCTCGTGGCACATCGACGCGCTTTCTCTGGCCTATATGAAGGAACGGTATGGTATTGCCGCCAGTTGCAACTGCAAGGACCAATACGGCACCGACGGCTATACCATGTGGGGCGGCTACTACAACGGCGCCTACTATCCGTCGAGGATGAACATGCTCTGTCCCGCGCAGACGCGGGAAAACCAGATTGACGTGCCGGTTTTTCGCATGCTGGGCGCCGACCCCATCCATCAGTACGACCTAGGCCTGGGCGAGCCGGGCGGCTATAACCCCAGCAATTGCCAGGGTGTGGCGTCGATGGAGCCGGTATATGCCGGTTCCGGCGGCAGCAAGGACTGGGTGCGGTGGTATTTGGATGAAAATTTCAACGGCAAGAGCCTGTCCTTGGCTTATACGCAGGTTGGGCAGGAAAATTCCTTCGGTTGGCAGGAGATTAAAAAAGGGCTGTGCATGCAGTATGAGTTATTGAAGGAATATGCCGCCGGGGGGAAAATTGAGCTGATGACGCTCGGGGAGAGCGGACGCTGGTTTTCCGGGCATTATGCCCAGACGCCGCCCGCCGCAATGTGCATCGACCGGGATCACGGGGCGGCGGGCAATAAAACCGTGTGGTATAATGATCGTTTTTACCGCCTGAACCTGCTCTACCAGGACGGCATGCTCTGGGTTCGGGATCTCTACCTGTTCGACGAGCTTTTTGCGGAAAAATATTTGGATCAGCGTGAGCCGAAGAATCAGTGCGCCTTTTACAATCTGCCGGTAATGGACGGCTTCCGCTTCAGCCTCGGCTCCATTCGGGCCGGCCTCTACCCCTGCCAGAACGGGCAAAAGCTGGCCTTCTCGGAGGAGCCCTATTGGAGCCGCGCGGAGGGGAACGACACGGTGTGCGCGGGCTTGGGAGAGCGGCTGTGCTATTGCGCGCAGCCGGGGCAGGTCGGCATCCGCTGTACAGAGCAGGACTGGTACCTGGCCTTTGCGTTCGCGGAGACGGCGCAGACGCCGTACCGGGAGGTTCTGCCCAAGGAGCTGCACCTGTCTTTTGCCGGGGGAACCGAGAACCCGTACGCCTACAGCCTGCGGCTGAAAAAGGGCCGCTTTGTCAGGGACGGACAGGGCCTGCGCTGTTTGCCGGAGGACGGCGAAATCATCCTGCTGGCCCGGTGACAGGAGCGGGGAATGTTCTCGCTGTGCCATATGTTCCGCAGCCTGTAAACAGCCGCGCCGGTTACAGCCGTCTGCACGCTGGATGGATTTACAATTCTGCTGATTTTGTGACTGCTTGGTATGCACCTCCCAAAGCGTCTAGCTTTCGGAGGTGCATACCATTTAATCGGGGGCTTCGGCCTGGAGAACGAACCAGGATCAGGCGGTATTTTTGTAGGCTTGTATGGCGCTGTGAACATAATTTTTACCATTTGCGCTCAAAAACATACCGTTCGTGCAGAAATGCACGATTGTATGTCTGCCTATGCTAAAATGACGGCAGGAGGTGTGGAGATTTGAAAAAGGAAGCAAAACAAAAGCAACCGCCCAAAGAGCGGCCGCGCTATAATCTCTGGCAGAATACCGCTTACATGGCCGGGCTGGCTTGGCAGGAACAGAAGAGCGTTTTAGCGCTCTGCCTGCTGCAGGCGCTATTCTTTGTGGGCCTGAACCTGGTCAACCTGTTCATTGCCCCGTCCATCCTCGGCGCGGTTGAGGACCGGGTACCGCTGGAGGGGGTGCTCGGCACCATTGCGTTTTTTGTGCTGGTGCTGCTGGTTCTCAATATACTGAAAACCTGGGTGGCGACCAATACGCTTTTTGGGCGCATCGCCGTGCGGCTCAAAATCTTGGCAGAGATCAATAAGAAGTTTGCGCGGACCTCATATCCGAATACGGAAGACCCGGCCGTGCTGAAAAAAAGGGACAAGGCGGGCGAAGCGGTTGGAGGAAATTCCCAGGCAACAGAGGCCGTATGGGACACGCTGGCGGAGCTGCTGCAAAGCACGGCGGGCTTTGTCATTTATCTGCTGCTGCTCTCCGCGCTGGATCCTGTCCTCATTGTTATTACGGCTGTTACCACCCTGGCCGGCTATTTTGCCGGAAAGCGCATCAACGGCTGGGGCTGGCGCCACCGTGAGGAAGAGGCGCAATATATACACAAATTAAATTATGTGGGCGTAAAGGCGGACGACCGCGCGCTGGCCAAGGATGTACGTATTTTCGGCATGCACGGCTGGCTGGAGGAGATCCACCAAAAATACGATAGGCTGTACCAGGACTTTATCGGTCGCCGTGAGCGGGTTTATCTGTGGGCGGATGTTGTGGACGTCCTGATGACGCTGCTGCGCAACGGCGCGGCCTACGCCTATTTGCTGGGCATTACGCTGACGCAGGGGTTGACGGCGGCGGAGTTTTTGCTCTATTTTACGGCGGTAGGCGGTTTTACCGCCTGGGTGACCGGTATTCTCTCAGGCTTTACTACTCTGTATAAGCAATCGCTGGACATTTCGACCGTCCGCGAATTTTTGGAGCTGCAGGAACCGTTCCGCTTTGAGGACGGCGAAGCCCTGGAGCCCGAAGCCGACAAGCCCTATGAAATCGAACTGAAAGACGTGCGCTTCCGCTACCCCGGTGCGGAGGCCGACACGCTCAAGGGCATCAACCTGAAAATCCGAGCCGGGGAAAAGCTGGCGGTTGTCGGGCTGAACGGAGCCGGGAAAACTACCCTGATTAAGCTGATCTGTGGGTTTTACGACCCAACGGAGGGCGAGGTCCTCATGAATGGGGAGAATATCAAACGGTGGAACCGGCGGGATTATTACCGCCATTTTTCCGCGGTCTTTCAGAGCTTTTCCATACTGGCAGGCACCTTGGCGGAAAATATTGCCCAAACGGATGAGGGTATAGACCCGCACAGACTGGACGGCTGCGTGCGCAAAGCAGGCCTGGCCGAGAAGCTTCAGGCACTGCCGCGGGGGGCCGAAACCCACATCGGCAAGGAGGTGTATGAGGATGGAGTAGAGCTTTCCGGCGGTGAAAAGCAGCGCCTGATGCTGGCCAGGGCCCTCTATAAGGATGCGCCGGTCATTGTACTGGATGAACCGACCGCCGCGCTCGACCCCCTTGCGGAGAGCGAGCTCTATCAAAAATATAACGAGCTGACAGAGGGGCGCACCTCCGTCTATATCTCTCACCGGCTGGCCTCCACACAGTTCTGTGACCGGATTGTTTACCTGGAGGACGGAAAGATTATGGAAGAGGGAACCCATCGTGAATTGCTTGGAAGAAACGGGGCCTATGCCCGCCTGTTCGAGCTTCAAAGCCGCTATTACCGGAAGGGAGGAGTACCGGATGCCGAAACGGTCAGCCCATAAAAAACAAACAGACAAAGTCCCCCTAAAGGAAGCGGCTGCGCTGAACTGGCGTGCCTTTCAAATCTGGTGGGAGCTGTCTCCTAGATTTTTTATTTCCACAACACTGTTTGCCCTGGTCAGCGTGCTGGCGCCTTATGCGGAGCTTTACCTTTCCGCGCTGATCCTCAATGAGCTGAGCGGTGCGCGCGACCCACAGGCTCTGCTGCGCCTGGCGGCGGTTACGCTGGCGCTTGCGGCCGGCCTAGCATTACTGAAGGCCGGACTGAGCCGCTGGAAAAACGCTTGCAGCGATTGGGGGATTCAATGGTTTCAACGAAGAAGTGTTTACACCCAAAAGCTGCTGTCGATGGATTTCAGTAAAATGGATGATGCCCATACCCATGACCTCCTCTCACAAATCAGACAGAATGACCAGTGGAGCGGCTGGGGGCTGGCGAGGTTTACCTGGGCTTTCGAGGAGGGCATCACGGCTGTGCTCAAGGTCGGCGGCGGCGTTGCGCTGACCGTCAGCCTGTTTACGCTGCCGGTTCCGGCACATGCGGGGGAATTGACGGCGCTGAACCATCCCCTCTTTGTGGTGCTGGTTATCGGCCTGTTATTGGCAGTGACCTTTTTGGCGCCACTGCTTGCCAATAAGGCGGAGCGCTATTGGGTCGAGGCCGCCAGCCAGGCCAAGTTTGGCAACCGCTGCTTTAATTTTTTCGGGATGTTTCCCTTTGACCGCGAGCGGGCGCTGGATCTGCGCATCTACCGGCAGGAGCGCTTCTGCATAAAAAAGCTGATGACGGAAAGCGTCTTTTGCCCAGGGTCGCCGATTGCCCGCGTCGCCAAAGGGCCCATGAGCGCGTACCGGGCGCTGGGGGCCGCTGTTTCCGTGCTTTTTACCGGGCTTGTCTATGTGTTTGTCTGCCTCAAGGCTTGGGCGGGCGCCTTCGGCGTTGGGTCCATAGCGCAGTATGTAGGGGCCGTTACCGCCCTGTCCGGCGGCCTTTCCGACTTGGTTTCCGCCCTCGGCTCCATGCGCAATAACGCGGCTTTTCTGCGCACTACGTTTGAATTTCTCGATATTCCCAACGAGATGTACCGCGGATCTCTTCCAGTGGAAAAACGGGCATTCTGCGAGAAGGGCGACAATGAGTATGAAATTGAATTTCGCAATGTCGGCTTTCAATACCCGGGCAGCAGCCAATGGGCGCTGCGGCATGTTTCATTAAAATTCACCGCCGGCGAGCGCTTGGCGGTGGTTGGGCGGAACGGATCTGGCAAAACCACGTTTATCAAGCTGCTTTGCCGCCTGTATGATCCGACGGAGGGTGAAATCCTGCTCAATGGCATCGATATCCGAAAATACCAGTATGACGAATATCAATCGATCTTTTCCGTTGTGTTCCAGGATTTTCAGCTGCTTTCTGTGCCGCTTGGCGAAAACGTGGCGGCCCGGGCGGCTTATGACCCGGCCCGGGCTGAAGCCTGCTTGGAAAAAGCCGGGTTTGACGGGCGGCTGGCTGAGCTGCCCGAGGGGCTGGACACCTGCCTTTACAAGGATTTTGACGAACAGGGCGTAGAAATTTCCGGGGGCGAGGCACAGAAAATAGCGCTGGCACGCGCACTCTATAAGGAGGCGCCCTACATCGTGCTGGATGAACCGACCGCCGCGCTCGACCCGGTGGCCGAATTTGAAGTGTACGCTAAATTCGATGAGATCGTCGAGGATAAAACCGCAATTTATATCAGCCATCGCCTTTCCTCCTGCCGCTTCTGCAGCCGGATTCTGGTTTTTGACCAGGGAGGAATTGTTCAGCAGGGCAGCCATGAACAGCTTGTTGCCGAAGCGGGCGGTAAATACCACGCACTTTGGCATGCACAGGCGCAGTATTATGCCAAGCCGGAGGCGGAGCCTGTCTAGCGGGCGCCTTCGCCGGGCTTTCCCCGATTCTGCCTGTCTGGCCCCCACGGATACATAATTGACGGTGTGTCAACATATAGTAACAAAAATGGGGGTGGTTTATTGAAGAAAATCAATTGGTTTGGGCTGTTGACCAGCATCGTCCTTGCGGAGCTGGTTGGCGCCCTGTCGGCTTTGCTGTCGGGCAATTCGGGGGGACTCTATCCGGAGCTCAATAACCCGCCGCTTTCTCCGCCGGGGTGGCTGTTCCCTGTTGTATGGGGAATTTTGTACGCACTGATGGGCATTGCGGCCTATCTTGTCTATGCCTCCGACGCGGATGGGGACAAAAAGCGGGAGGCGCTGAAGTACTATGCCGCCCAGCTGGCGGTGAACTTTTTGTGGAGCATCGTGTTTTTTCGCTTTCAGGCTTTTTGGGCCGCGGTTGCGGTCATTGTGGTGCTGGATCTGCTGATTGTGGCGACCATGCTGAAGATGCGCCGCGTTCGGAAGGCGGCGGTTTACCTGATGCTTCCGTACCTGATCTGGACCTTATTTGCCACTTATCTCGCCGCCGGTGTGGCGGTTTTAAATTAACAAGCAACAAGGAGCGCTCTATGGCGCTCCTTGTTGCTTGTTATACTTGCCTTTAACCCTTTACCAGAGGGAGCAGAAAAACAGGCAGACGAATGGGTGAGCAACCGGCGGAATCAAGCGGGGCCGTCCCATTGCCCGTAAAGAAGGGGGCGGGTGGATGATAGCGCTGTCCCAAACGGGTAATATACCAGTTATGCCGACCTTTACGGCAGGCTGCGGATGTGCTCGCCGCAGGCTCGCTCACAGACGAAGTGAACCAGACGTTTGACAGCTTCGCTGTCATGGCTCGATGTCTTCGACCGCCACCACGTCTGGATCACTGTGTCTGTCTGAGAGATTTTGAACTTATCTACGCATAAACTGTGATTTGCTGATTTATTTCAGTAAGTCACTCCGCACTTTCTACTACGAATTTAACGCTTCCTTTTGTTTTTTCTCCTGTTACTGTTACTGTATATGTTCCGCTTTCTTCTACCTCAACATCATAGTCTACTGAAAAGAAAATGCCTTCACTTTCAGCGATAGGTTCATCATCATTTTTCTGAATTTTATATGATAACTGACCGTCCTCAATTACAATTTCCGTATGAATAATATCCCCAGCTTCAACAACTAAATCTTGAGAATCAGTAGTATTAAACGCTGTATATTCCATAATTAGTTGCTTGTCATTTCCTGTTCTGCTTCCATTGAAGTCTGGCGAACAGGCTGTTAGTGATGTAATAAGAACTATAACACTAAAAATAGTTATAATTTTTTTCATTGTTTTCTCCTTTCAAATTCTAATTTTTCTTTCAGTTAAACTAGGATTTATCGTTCTACCACTACTGTAATAAGAAGTAAATCTTCACTGCCAGTATTGATGATACTGTGTTCAGAGCCTTTCTTACAAATATGGCAGGTTCCTTTTTCCAATATTTCTTCTTTTCCATCACAAATTGCTTTCCCAGTTCCAGATAATACATAGTTAATATCATCACTTGTTTCGTGTTTATGCAAACCAATAGAACCACCTGCATGAATGGAACAAGGAATGATTTTTCCTTGTTCGTCCATATACATTTTTGCTGTCATCATACCTGTTCCACTATTCATACCTGGAATTGTGATTTCTTTTCTGCTTAATTCTTTTATTCGCAAGCAGGTAAACACAGGTTATTCCTTAATATCCTTTTGTTTGGGAAACTCCGTTTTCCCATTTAGAGACGGCCTGCGGGGAGACGTTGAGCGCCTCCGCCGGTTCGTCCTGCGTTATGCACTGCGCCTTTCGGAGCTCTGTAATCTTTTTTGCCGATCAATAGATCCATAACCTTCACTCCTTTGTTTTGGTATCTCCCATTTTATAGGACGTCATACCAAACCGGAAGAAATCATCCGTTGATTTCGTGCAAGCAAAAACAACCATCTGTTGAGAATAAGGTCAACCTCTGGTTGTTTTGCTTCAAACTATTGAGTTTTAGGCGTTTTTGCCGAGCACCTTCACGATTTCGCCGATATAAGCGGTGTGCAGGTCGTTGCCCGGATAATTTTGCTTCAGCAGCGCGGGGGCCGCGAAGCTTTCGGCGGCCATGTCCTGATGGTACAGCTTTTTGCAGAGGAGGACGAGCTCTGCCTCCTCGTAATAGGGAATACCGTCGCAGAAGGCGGTGGTCAGCTGGCAGGCCTTGGCCTTGTCGCCGTCCCGCCCGCTGTGGCTGCCGCAGTAATTGAGCGCGGCGCGGTGGCTTTCATCAAAAAAGCAAAGGGAATAGCCAGCCTCCCGGTCGAGAAATTCCTTTGTATAGCGCTGGGGGCGAATGAAGATAAAGGAAACGGGTTTGTTCCAGATAAAGCCCACGCCGCCCCAGCTGGCGGTCATGGTGTTGCTTTTCTCCTCACTGCCGGCGGTGACGAGCATCCACTGCTTACTGATTTTTGTGAAGGGGTTGAAGGAGAGCTCCTTCCAGTCCATTTCATGAAAGCTTGCCATATTGCAGGACCTCCTTGTTTTCGTTTATTCAGGGGCTTTCGGTTTGTACCGCGCTGAATTTCAGCTGCTTCTGCGGGAAAGTAAGCGCTGCTTTGGGTTGTCAAAAGCACAGGGAGAAGGGCCTCCCTGTTTATTGATATGTGCCGGGCCTCAGGTTTACGCCGGGGCCCGGTATTTTAATTTACCGGCCCGGCGGCCCACAGTGCCATTATAGCATAACCGGCCCCGGATTTACCAGCCTTAATTCACTGTTCAGGCGGAAAAAGCCCGCAAAGTGCACAAGCAGCGCTGCTGGACAGGTGAAAATTTATGCGGAACAAATAATCGTGAATAAATATTCATCTAATACTTGATTTTTTGCATAATCGGTGTATAATAAAACACAACGACGGTTAATCATTATAGGCCCTCATCTCATGATAAGGCCGGAAAGATAAGGGGTTTAAACATATGGAGCAGAAGATTAAAAAGGTAGTGCTGGCGTATTCCGGGGGTCTCGACACCTCCATCATTATTCCGTGGCTGAAGGAAAACTATGACAACTGCGAGGTTATTGCCGTGGCGGCAGATGTCGGGCAAGGCTCCGAGTTGTCGGGGCTGGAGGAAAAGGCGAAAAAGACCGGCGCCTCCAAGCTGTATATCGCGGACCTCAAAAAGTCCTTTGTAGAGGATTACATCTGGCCGACGCTGCAGGCCGGCGCCGTCTATGAGAACACATACCTGCTGGGCACCAGCTTTGCCCGCCCGCTGATCGGCAAGCGCCTGGTGGAAATCGCCAAGGCGGAGGGTGCGGACGCCATCTGTCACGGCTGCACCGGCAAGGGCAACGACCAGGTTCGCTTTGAACTGGCGATTAAGGCCTTTGCACCGGATATGAAGATCATCGCCCCTTGGCGTGTTTGGGATATTAAATCCCGCGACGAGGAGATCGATTATGCCGAGGCGCACAATATTCCCCTGAAAATTACCCGTGAGACGAATTACTCCAAGGATAAGAACCTGTGGCACCTCTCCCACGAGGGCATGGACCTGGAGGACCCCGCCAATGAGCCGCAGTATAATAAGGAGGGCTTCCTGGAGCTGGGCGTTTCCCCGGAGCAAGCGCCCGACGAGCCGGCCTATGTGACCATTCATTTTGAGAAGGGCATTCCAGTGGCGCTGGATGGGCAAAAGCTGTGCGGCGTCGATATGGTGGCAAAGCTCAATGAAATCGGCGGCGCAAACGGCATCGGCATTGCCGACATCGTCGAGAACCGGCTGGTGGGCATGAAGTCCCGCGGCGTTTACGAGACGCCTGGCGGCGCTATCCTCTACCATGCGCACAACAAGCTGGAGGAGATTTGCCTGGATAAATCCACCTACCACTATAAGCAGCAGGTTGCCATTAAATTTGCCGAGCTGGTCTACGACGGCCTGTGGTTCACCCCGCTGCGCGAGGCGCTGACCGCCTTTGTCGATTCTACCCAGCAAACGGTAACGGGCGATGTTAAGCTTAAGCTCTATAAGGGCAACATCATCGACGCGGGCGTCACTTCGCCGTATTCGCTGTATGATGAGGATATCGCAACCTTTAGCGAGGATGAAGTATACAACCAGGCTGATTCGGCCGGATTTATCAACCTCTTCGGCCTGCCCGTCAAGGTTCAGGCCATGAAGAAGCAAAAATGGGCTGAAAAGGAATAATAAAAGCCGGGGTTCAAGCAATTGAACCCCGATTTGTATTTGACGGCGCGCGCCGGCGCTTGCATTGGTTCCGGGCGGCAGGGGAAAAGGCCCGCTTCGTGCGGGGAAAATCATCATTAGGAGAGAGTAGCATGAAGCTTTGGGCAGGACGTTTTCAAAAGGAAACCGACCAGAAGACAAATGATTTTAACAGTTCAATTTCTTTCGACAGCCGGATGGCCAGGGAGGATATAGAGGGCAGCATTGCGCATGCGGCGATGCTCGGCGCCTGCGGGGTGATTGACAAGGACGAGGCCGGTAAAATCTGCATTGGCCTGGAACAGATTCTGCGGGACCTGGAGTCCGGCGCTCTGCAGATCGATCCCTCCGCCGAGGATATCCACACCTTTATCGAGGGGGAGCTGACCCAGCGGCTGGGCGACGCGGGCAAGCGCCTGCATACGGCCCGCAGCCGCAACGACCAGGTGGCGCTGGATGTCCGCCTTTATCTGCGAAAGCAATGCGACGCGCTGAGCGGCCAGCTGCGTGACCTGACGCAGGTTCTGTGTAAAAAGGCCGCCGGATATGCCGAAGCCGTCATGCCGGGCTATACCCATCTGCAGCGGGCTCAGCCCATCACCTTCGGCCACCACCTGATGGCCTATGCGGAGATGTTTCTGCGCGATCTGGACCGCTTGAGGGACGCCCGGAAAAGGATGAATTTCTGCCCCCTGGGCAGCGGCGCGCTGGCGGGAACGACCTATCCGCTGGACCGCGGCATGACGGCCTCGCTGCTGGGGTTTGACGGCCCCACGCACAACAGCCTGGACGGCGTTTCGGACCGGGACTTCTGCATGGAGCTGGCTGCTGCGGTTGCTATTACCATGGTCCACCTTTCGCGCTTTTCAGAAGAAATCATCCTCTGGTGTTCCTGGGAGTTTAAGTTTATTGAGCTGGACGATGCCTTTTCCACGGGCTCCAGCATTATGCCCCAGAAGAAGAACCCGGATATCGCGGAGCTGGTCCGCGGTAAGGCAGGGCGCGTAATTGGCGGCCTGACGGCGCTGCTGACGATGATGAAGGGGCTGCCGCTGGCGTACAACAAGGATATGCAGGAGGATAAGGAGGCCGTCTTCGATGCGGTGGATACCCTGTCCATGTGCCTGACAGCCTTTGTCCCGATGGTGGAAACCATGAAGGTGCTGCCCGAAAATATGCGCCGGGCGGCGGCCCGCGGCTTTATCAACGCCACAGACTGCGCCGACTATCTGGTGGGCAAGGGACTGCCCTTCCGGGACGCCTACAAGGTGACGGGCTCCCTGGTGGCGTACTGTATTGAGCATGGCCGCACACTGGAGGATTTGCCGCTGGAAACCTACCAGGCGTTTCACCCGCTGTTTGGCGAGGATGTCTACGAGGCCATTTCCTTGGAACGCTGCGTAAATGGGCGTAAGGTATTGGGCGGCCCCGCGCCCGAAAACGTCCGCGCCGAGTCCGAGCGTGTGCTGGCCCTGCTGAACGCCTGCGAGGAATGGCCGGCAGCCGTACCCGGCGGGGAGCTGTGGCTTTAAGCGATTTTGTAAGGAAAGGGATTTTTAAGCATGGAGAATAAAAAGATCAAGGCCGGCGTAGTGGGGGCGACCGGGTATGCAGGCGCAGAGCTCTGCCGTATTTTATGCGGGCATCCGGGCGCGGAGCTGACGGCTATTAGCTCGGTCAGCTTTGAGGGGCAGAAGCTGTCGGACGTTTACCCGGCTTATTTTAAGATGTGCGATCTGGTCTGCGAGACGCAGGAGGCGGTCGTGGAGCGCTGTGATGTGATCTTTGCGGCATTGCCGCACGGGCTCTCGCAGGAGCTCGCCGCACAGTGCCAGACGGCGGGCAAGGCGTTTATTGACCTGGGCGCGGATTTCCGCCTGGAGGATGAGGATGTTTACCGGGAGTGGTATGCCGGGGAATTCCTGGATAAGGGCCTGCATCAAAAGGCAGTTTACGGCCTGCCGGAATTTTTCCGGGAGCAGATCCGCGGAAAGCGGCTGATTGCCAACCCGGGCTGCTACACCACGGCGGTACCGCTGGCTTTGGCGCCCGCGCTGGAGGCCGGGCTGGCGGATACGCAGGGCATTGTGGCCGACTGCAAGTCCGGTGTGACCGGCGCGGGCCGCAAAACGACGCAGAACACCCATTACCCCGAGCTGAACGAGGGCTTTACCGCCTATAAGGTGGCGGCGCACCGGCATACGCCGGAGATGGAGCAGACGCTGAGCAGGCTTTCAGGTACGGATGTCCGCCTTACCTTTGTGCCGCATTTACTGCCGGTCAACCGCGGCATTCTGGCTACCTGCTATGCCCGGCTGAAGCCGGGCGCTACCCTCGCACAGCTGCGGGAGGCCTACCGTTCGCGCTACGACGGCGAATTTTTTGTCCGGCTGCTGCCGGAGGGGCGGGTGGCGGATATCCGCAATGTGCGCTACTCCAATTTCTGCGACCTCTCCCTGCACGTAGATGAACGTACGGGGACGCTGGTGGCGGTTTCGGCGATTGACAACATGGTCAAGGGCGCTGCCGGGCAGGCGGTCCAAAACATGAACCTGGCCTTCGGCCTGGACGAAGCAGCCGGACTCAAGCTTTTTCCGCCGGCGTTTTAAGCAGGAATTGCCCC
>JABLTR010001554.1_pt1 | contig 17481 bp, 15 predicted proteins | sample 7160071 | NCBI WGS metagenome assembly JABLTR01 (sample SAMN14651230, study PRJNA627086) | human gut metagenome | isolation source: feces | host: Homo sapiens
CACGATGGACACCCTTGCCTTTGGCTAGCCCTTCCCGCTACCGGGCGGACTCGGGACTTTCACCCTATAGAACGTGCGCTCACCGGGCGCACATACCAGCAGCGGCATGGCCGGTCCGGCCACGCCGCTGTTTCGTTTATACGATACAGATCTCGACTCATGCCGCCGCAGGAGCCGTCTGCTCAATCGTCATAGCCCGAGATATACAGCTCCTCGTAAATGATGCGGTAAATGCGGTCACTGGCACGGCGCAGGTCATAGACGTAGTAGAAATACTCCTTGATGAGCCCGGCCCACCAGTCCACCTGCCCCTCCGGGAAGAAATACTGCTCGACCGTGTAATTCTGCCCCAGCGTCTCAGCGGCCATGGTCAGAAGCGTCTCAGCCTCGAACGATGTTGCGCACATACCGAGGCAGTCGCGCACAAAGCCCGGATACTGCGACAGCGGCATGGTCTGCAGCGTGTTGAGGATCGAGAGAATGACCTCACGCTGGCGGCCGGTGCGCTTGCGGTCGCTGTCCGTGGCACTGCTCTTGCGGATGCGGGCATAGGAGACCGCTGTTTCCCCGTCAAGCAGGCAGTCGCCGACATGGACGTTCGGATAATTGGAAAGATAGCGCGCCTCATCCTCGTCGATGTTGACTGTCACACCGCCGATCCGGTCGATGATCTCCGCGAGCTGATCAAAATCCACAGCAATATAATCCGACACGTTCAAGTAATAGTTATAGTTCAGATTCTTGACGGCCATCGCCGCGCCGCCCCAGGTGTAGGAATAGGCCAGCTTGGAAAATGAGGCGAATTCCGGGATAAAAACATAGGAATCGCGCGCAAGCGAGATAAGCTTGATCTTCTGATGCACGCGGTCGAGCGCAACGAGCATGACGCTGTCGGACGAATCGACGCCGTCGAGGCCGAACAGCACGAACACCTGAATTTTGCTTGCATCGCTGCTGAGATAGCTGCTGCGCGGGGCCTTGCCCGTGTCGAGCTTGGCCAGCGCCTCGGCCGGGATATCGTTATTGGACAGCAGGTAGCGATCGACCTCCGTGAAGGACGGCAGATCAGCCAACTGCTCCTCCAGACCGGACAGCGCCTCAGAAAAACGCTCCTCGCGTTCCAGGCGGCCGTCAGCCTCCGTCGCCGTCTGGTGCAGGTCACTGGCGGAAAGCGAATCGAAATCATCGTCCGTCGTCATTTTGCCGGTCAGATAATGGTCTGCATACAGCAGTCCGCCTGTCAGCACGAGCGCAACGAGCGCCAGAGCAAGGCCCCAGGCGGCAAAGCCGCGGCGGCGCTTTTTCCGCAGCAGACCGGCGACGGCAAGCACGGCAGCCAGCCCGGCGGCTCCCACGCCGAACGGCAGGCCGCGGCGCAGCACGGTGATATCTCCGGCGGCAAGCGAGCCGCTGCGGTAGCCGAGCCAGATGCGCAGCACGGCGGCAGCCAACAGCGCCAGCACGATGACAGCCAGGAAAAAGGCAGGCAGGCCCGCGCGCTTTTTCTTTCGCTCGGGGCGGTGATAGCCCTCCTGTACGGGTCGATCCTCCATAAAACACGCTCCTTCCGGGAAGTACTTTTCTGCATTATATCACAGGAAGCGGCAGAAGGCCAGTACCGATACAAAAAAATAGCGGAGGAGAAGGCAAGCCTTCTCCCCCGCCGGATTGATGCGTCAGCAGCCGCAGCCGCCGCAGCCGCAGTTGTTGTTGGCCGCGTTGGCGCAGCCGCCGTTATTTCCGCAGCAGCAGAACAGCAGGAGCAGGATGATGATCCACCAGCAGTTGCCGCCGAAGCAATTGGAATTGCAATTCATAGTCAGGAACCTCCCGTTTGGATTCTGAGCACTCGGCTCATTCCATGTTATGACGGCGGGCCGCAAAAGTGCGGGAGGCGGGACAAAAAACAAGAGCCGCTGCATCAGCAGCGGCTCTGGCTATGCAAGAAAACGGGAATCAATAGCCGCGACGCTTGTTCTTACGAGCAGCTTCGGACTTCTGCTTCCGCTTGAGGCTCGGGCTGACGTAATGCTCACGCTTCTTGACCTCAGCGATAACGCCATCCTTCTGGCAGCTGCGCTTGAAACGCTTCAGCGCGCTCTCCAGAGACTCGTTCTCCTTCACGCGAATTTCAGACATTGATTTCCCTCCCTCCGGTGCATCCGGCTCAATCCGGGATGCTTTCAGGGCCGATATAACGGCATCAATTATTATAGTCAATCGCAAGTCAAAAGTCAAGCGATCTCTACAATTTTTTTCAAACTTTTGCCGATTTCAAGCCGAGCGGCCGGATTCCATCACTTTACGATGAGGTTGACCAGCTTGTTTTTGACAACGATGCTCTTGCGCAGCGCGCCGCCGGTCTTCTCGAGGAAGCGGGCGATCTTTTCGTCGGCCAGCGCCGTCTGAACGACGGTCTCGTCGTCAAGGTCGGCTGCAACATGGATCGTGCCGCGCAGCTTGCCGTTGACCTGAACGGCCATGTCGATCTCCGCATCGCGGCACTTCGACTCGTCATACGCCGGCCAGGCCGAGACGGAGCAGATGCCCTCGAAGCCGTGCTGCTGCCAGATCTCGTCGCAGATGTGCGGCGCAAACGGGCTGAGCAGCTGCAGGAGCGTTTTGAGCTCGGCAGCGTTGCAGCCGTTGTCCGTCAGCGTAGACGTCAGCGTCATGAGCGCGGCCAGCGCGGTGTTGCCCTTGAGCGCATCGATGTCCGACGTGACCTTGCGGATCGTCTTGTGCAGGATGGACTCGTTCTTGGCAGAGTATGCCGTCTCGTGATCGGTGACGGTCTCGGCCAGATTCCATACCTTGTCGAGAAAGCGCTTGCAGCCCTTCACGGCGTTCGTCGACCAGGAGGCGGCCTTCTCGAAATCGCCGATGAAGATGATATAGGTGCGCATGGTGTCCGCACCGTATTCGGCGATGACATCCGTGGGGTTGATGACATTGCCGCGGGACTTCGACATCTTGATGCCGCCCTCGCCGAGGATCATGCCGTGGCTCGTGCGCTTGGCATAGGGTTCCTTCGTCGGCACGACGCCGATATCATAGAGGAACTTGTGCCAGAAGCGACTGTAGAGCAGATGGAGCGTCGTGTGCTCCATGCCGCCGTTGTACCAGTCGACCGGGCTCCAGTAGCGCAGAGCCTCCGGCGAAGCAAGGGCCTCGTCGTTGTGCGGATCCATATAGCGCAGATAGTACCACGAGGAACCGGCCCACTGCGGCATGGTGTCCGTTTCACGCTTGGCTGGGCCGCCGCAGCAGGGGCAGGTCGTGTTGACCCAGTCCGTGATGGCGGCAAGCGGAGACTGACCGTCGTCCGTCGGCTCGTAGCTCTCGACATCCGGCAGCTCCAGCGGCAGGTCCTTCTCGTCGAGCGGAACGGTGCCGCACTTCGGGCAGTGGACGATGGGGATCGGCTCGCCCCAGTAGCGCTGGCGGGAGAAGACCCAGTCGCGGAGCTTGAAGTTGACCTTCGCCTCGCCGATGTGCTTCTCCGTCAGGTATTCCGTGATGGCCTTCTTGGCGTCGGCGACGCTCATGCCGTCAAGGAAGCCGGAATTGACCATCACGCCGGTGGCGCAGTCCGTAAAGGCCGCCTCCTGCACGTTGCCGCCCTTGACGACCTCGATGATCTCGCAGCCGAACTTCTTCGCGAATTCCCAGTCGCGGTCGTCATGGGCCGGGACGGCCATGATCGCACCGGTTCCGTAGGTGGAGAGGACATAGTCCGAAATGAAGATGGGGATCTCCTTGCCGTTCACGGGGTTGATGCCCTTCACGCCGCCGAGCTGCACGCCGGTCTTCTCCTTCGTGAGCTCCGTGCGCTCAAAGTCGGACTTCGCGGCGGCTGCCTCCTGATAGGCCTTGACCTCGTCGGCATTCGTCAGGCGGTCCATCCAGCGCTCGAGCAGCGGATGCTCCGGCGAAAGGACCATGTACGTCGCGCCGAACAGCGTGTCCGGGCGGGTGGTGAACACGGTGATCTCATCGCCGAACGTCGAGCCGAAGCGGACCTCCGCGCCGGTGGAGCGTCCGATCCAGTTACGCTGCTGGATCTTGACGCGCTCGATAAAGTCGACGTCGTCCAGATCGTCGAGCAGGCGCTGGGCATAGCGCGTGATGCGCAGCATCCACTGGCTCTTTTCCTTGCGGACGACCGGGCTGCCGCAGCGCTCACAGACGTTCTCTACGACTTCCTCGTTTGCCAGCACGCACTTGCAGGACGTGCACCAGTTCACGGGCATCTTGGCCTTGTAGGCAAGGCCGTTCTTATAGAGCTGCAGGAAGATCCACTGCGTCCACTTGAAATACTTCGGGTCCGTCGTGTTGATCTCGCGGTCCCAGTCGAAGCTGTAGCCGAGCGCCTGCAGCTGGCCGCGGAACGTGGCGATGTTGTTCTTCGTCACGATGGCAGGATGGATGTGGTTCTTGATGGCGTAGTTCTCCGTCGGCAGGCCGAAGGCATCATAGCCCATGGGGAACAGCACGTTCTCGCCCTGCATGCGGTGCTTGCGCGCGATGACGTCCATGGCCGTATAGGGGCGGGCATGGCCGACGTGCAGACCGGCACCGGACGGGTACGGGAATTCGGCCAGCGCATAGAATTTCTTCGCGTCGCTGCCGGTCCTGGCGGCATAGAGCTGCTTTTCATCCCAGATCTTATGCCATTTGGCCTCGATGGCGGTAAAATCGTACTTCATGTTTCTCCCTCTTTATTCTGCAAAATCAATGGGAACCGGCGTTGCGTCGTTCCACAGGCGTTCGAGATCATAGAAGGCGCGCGTCTCTTCTGTGAAGACATGCACGACGAGGCAGCCGAAGTCCAGCAGGACCCACGTTCCGCCGCGGTGGCCCTCCCGGTGCAGCAACGGCTCGCCCAGCTCATCGGAAACGGCCGCCTCCACGCTGTCGCACAGCGTCTTGACATGCGTGTTGGACGTGCCGGTACAGATCAGAAAATAGTCAGCGATGGACGTGACGTCCGTAACCTGCAGCAGGCGGATCTTCAGGCCCTTGCGGTCGTCGAGTGCCTTAGCGGCGCGCAGCGCCAGCTCCTTGGGTGTATACATGGGGTGTTCCTCCTTATTCTGCCGTCTCCGGCGCAGCGGTCGGCGCTTCCGTGGGCGCCTCGGTCGGAGCCTCCGTCGGCGCTTCCGTTGGGCCCTCGGTCGGCCCCTCCGTCGGGTCCTGCGTTTCGTCGGTTGGGCCCTCCGTCGGCTCCGTGGGATCTCCCGTCGGTTCCGTCGCCGTATCCTGCGTGGGCTCTGTCGGCTCCTGGCGCGGCTGCGTGCTCTTTGTCGGCGTTGTCGCCGTGGTATCACGGGTCACGGTTCCATCCCCGCGCTGAATATCCGTCTTCTGGCGGATGTTGATGTCATATTTTCCGTATTCCTCGGACGTGGGGTTGAAGTGCTCGTTCAGGATCTTCAGCACGCCGTCCGGGTCGAGCTGATAATAGTCGCCGCCCTTGATCTCCACGGCCTCGCCGGGCAGGGTCACGGTGTACATAGCGTTGAAATCGCACTGCATCAGCTCGGAGCCGAGATAGATCAGGTTGCCGACCGTCAGGTCGGTGCGGACATAGGTCGCAAATAGCTCGGCATAGTCCTTCACCTTTGCCAGCGTCGCGGACGAAGCCAGCTTCCGTGCCAACGCTCGCAGGAATTCCTGCTGCGTAGCCGCACGCTCAATGTCCATATCGGCAGCGCCGCTGCGATAGCGGCACAGCTGCAGCGCATGTGCACCGTCAAGCAGCTGATGGCCCGCCTTCAGGTCGACGTGGATGTTCTCGTCGTCATCGTCATACTTCAGGTCGGTCGGGATATCGAATTCCACGCCGCCGACCATGTCGATCGTCTTTTCAAAGCCCTGCAGATCAACCAGCACATAACCGTCGACTGCAATGGCAAGCGTCTCGCGGATCTTATCGGTCAGCGCACGGATACCGCGGTCACCCTGGCCCGCCGCGCTGTAGACGGAATTGATCTTCGGAATGACGTAATTGCCGGTGATATAAGTGTCGCGCGGGATGCTCATCAGGCTGACGGTGTGCTCCTTTGTGTTGAGATTTGCGATCAGGAGCGTATCCGTACGGGTGCTGTCGCCGTCCGTGCCGATGAGCAGAATATTATAAATCCCCTCGTGGCCGGAGGCATCCGGCACGTCCATCTCGATACTCTGGCCCGTCTGAGCGTCCGTTTCGACGCGGACGCTCGTACTGCCGCCGGACTTGTTATCCCCGCCGGACGGCATGATGGCCGTCGTGCGGCCGAGCAGCGCCAGACACATGGCGACGGAGCCGAGAAACAGCGCGATGGAGGCCAGCAGCAGGATCAGGCCGCGCGTTTTGCCGTTCATGCCGCTGCGCGGCGCTTCGGCATCCGTGCGAGGCAGATCACGCGTCAGGTCCTCGTCCCTGACTTCCTCCCGGCGGGGCCGCGGCGCTTCGGCACGCGGCGCACGGGGTGCGGGAACGCTCTGCGCCGGCTGCGCAGGTCTTTGCTGCGGCTGCGCCGGAGCCTGATGCCGCTCCTGCGGCATGACCTGCGACAGCGGCGGGCGCTTCAGATATTGCTGCAGAAGCGGGATATCATTCTCTTCCGTCTCCGCACGGTGCTGTGCCGCCTCGCGGTTGGCATAATCACGCAGGAGTGGGATCTCCTCGTCATCCGCCTCGGGGCGCTGCACATCGGGCTGCACCGGCGCACTGCGGCGCTCGGCCTGCTTCCCGGCGACATAGCGCCCGCCGGAAGCGCCGCGGCTGCTGTTGCCGAATAGTTTCCTCATTCCGACTTCGTCCTTTCGCTTTTCAAAAAATCTCTGGCCGCTCTGGAATTCACGTCAATGGGCTGACCGGTTTCCGTCAGCAGATCGAGCGACATTTCAAGGCCCAGAAGGACCGCTTCATCCAGATCATGCTGCGCCAGAGCGCGGAGCCGTTCCACACCGGGGAAATCCCGGTTCGGCTCCATGTAATCGGCAAGATACAGGATCTTCTGCAGCAGCGTCATGTCCGGCTTGCCGGTCGTATGCCAGCAGATGGCCGACTGCACCGCAGCAGATTCCCCGAACACGGCCCCAGCGACTGCCGCGCCGCTTTTGGCGTGCAGCAGCTTGGGGTGACTGCGTTCGAATGTATCCAACATCATACCATATTTATCGCATAATTTCAACTGCTCCGGACCGGGAAGCGCCTTTGTCACATCGTGCAGCAGGCCTGCCCGGCGGGCTGGGCCGGGATCCTCACCAAAACGGGCGGCCAGCTCCGCCGCCGTGTGGCTGCAGCCAAGCACATGCGGCACGCGCTTCGGGTCGTGCAGCGGCAGGGCGATGCGGGCCAGCGCATCGAGCGGCAGGGCGCGCAGGTCGCTGCGCGTGTGATAAAGCCCCTGCATGCAGACGGCGTCATAGACCGCAGGCTCGAGATAGTCCTCCCCGCAGCGGAAGGCCAGCATGGCGCGGGCGATGGTGGAGGAATAGGGCAGAAAGTCATTTTCCACCAGCACGACGTCCGCCCCGAAGCGGTCGCGCAGCTGCTGCGCCGCTTCCCGAAGCGTTCTGCCGTCGTCCTTTCCGCGATGTGCGACTGCCAGCGAAGCAAGCTTTGCAATGCGCTCCGGCGCATGCCACTGCGCAAATGTCAGCAGCATGTCCGTCCCCATCAGAAACCAGAGGTGGTCGTTGGGATACTGCCGGTGCAGCTCCTCGAGTGTATCGGCCGTGTAGCTTGCGCCGCTGCGGTGCAGCTCCAAATCGCTGACCTCCGCAAACGGGAGGTCCTGCGCAGCCAGCCTTGTCAGCTCCAGACGCGTGCGGGCATCCGGCGATCCGGCGGCCAGCGCCTTATGGGGCGGCAGCGCCGCCGGCATCAGAATGACGCGGTCCAGCCCAAGTCTGCGCTGGAACTCCGCTGCAGCCAGCAGATGGCCGCGATGCGGCGGGTTGAAGCTCCCGCCGAATATACCGATATTTGCCATGTGCGGCGCTCCCCTTTCCGATGATTTATGTTATTCCTCGCGGCTCTTCCGGCGCTCGATGGCGGCCTGAATGGCAGCCTGCCGGAAATACTCATTGCGGCGCTCGCGCTCCTCGCGTGCCTGCCGGCGGCGCTCCTGCGCCCCGCGCCGGACGGGGTTCGACTTGCGCTTTTTCAGCTCGCGCGCCTGCCGTGCGGCCTCCTGTGCCTTCTTCTCCGAGCGGCGGTAGATCACGAATTTCGAGCCGACGCACTGCACGCCGTCTGCACCGAGCGCTTCGCACAGCGCATCGCAGACCTCGCGTGCGGACAGGAGCGCCGCCTCGAGCACGCGGCCCTTGACAAGCTCACGAGCCTCAAGCTGCCGGGCGGCCTCGGACAGAACGTTCTCCGTCACGCCGCCCTTGCCCACCATCAGGGTGGTGTCCAGATCATTTGCCTGTGCGCGCAGATCGGCGCGCTGTTTGCTGGTCAGCATAATTCCTTCTCCTTTTTCGTTCCAAACGCCTTCTCCACAAAGGCGCGCAGCGCCCGGGCGCGGTGGGATACCTGATTTTTCTGCTCCGGGGCCAGTTCTGCGAACGTGCACCCGGCATCCTCCGCAAAGAACACCGGATCATAGCCGAAGCCGCCGTTTCCGTGGCGCTCGAACAGGATGTGTCCCGGACACTCGCCGCGCGCGACGATCTCCTTGCCGTCCGGCGTGACGAGGGTGATAACGCTGACGAATTTTGCCGTCCGCTTCCCCTCCGGAACGTTTTCGAGCTTTTTCAGCAGATAGTTGATGCGGTCGGAATCGCTGATGCAGTCCGGTCCGCCGTAGCGCGCGGAATAAACGCCCGGCTCTCCGTTCAGCGCGTCGACCATCAGGCCGGAGTCGTCCGCCACGGCGGGCAGACCGCAGGCCTGCATCACAGCCACAGCCTTGATGCGGGAATTCTCCTCAAACGTTGTGCCGGTCTCCTCCGGCTCGACATGCACCCCCGCCTCACGCTGCGAGACGACGTCCAGCCCGTAGGCAGACAGGATCGCGCGCAGCTCGGCGATCTTGTGGGCGTTGTTGCTTGCCATAACGACCTTCATGTGCGTGCCTCCTCAGATCAGCGCGTCGACGAACGCGCGCGGCTCAAACGGCATCAGGTCGTCCATCTGTTCGCCGACACCGATAAGCTTCACAGGGATCTGCAGCGCGTCCGCCACGGCGATGACGATGCCGCCCTTGGCCGTGCCGTCGAGCTTTGTCAGGGCGATGGCCGTAACACCGGCGATCTCCTTGAACTGCTTGGCCTGCAGCAGGCCGTTCTGGCCCGTCGTACCGTCGAGCACGAGCAGGACCTCTTTATCCGCATTCGGCAGCTCGCGGTCAATGATGCGGGAAATTTTGCCGAGCTCGTTCATCAGGTTGGCCTTGTTGTGCAGGCGTCCTGCCGTGTCGCACAGGATGACGTCGCTGCCTCGCGCCTTGGCGGCGGAAATGGCGTCGAACACCACGGCGGCGGGGTCTGCGCCCTCGTGCTGGCGGACGATGTCCACATTGGCGCGTCCGGCCCAAATTTCGAGCTGATCGGCAGCCGCGGCGCGGAACGTATCGGCCGCGCACAGCAGCACACGCTTGCCCTCACCGGAGAGGCGGTGAGCCAGCTTGCCGATGGTCGTCGTCTTGCCGACGCCGTTGACGCCGATGACAAGCACGACGGACGGGCGCGTGCCGAGCTTCAGGCTCGTGTCGCCGACGTTCAGCATGTCCACAAGGATATCCTTCAGGGCATCGTGAATTTCTTCCGCTGTGCGGAGCTTGCGCTCCTTCACGACGGTGCGGAGCTGCTCGACGGCCTTGCAGGACGTTTCCACGCCGATGTCGGCGAGGATCATGCTCTCCTCAAGCTCCTCGTAAAATTCTTCGTTTGCGCCGCTGAACGAGGCGAAGATGCCGCCGAGCGTGTTGGCCATGGCGGCGCGCGTCTTTTTCAGTCCGTTTTTGATTTTTTCAAAAAATCCCATTTACTTGATCTCCTCCGAAATTCCGAGCTGATGCTCCATTTGATTCAGGTCCAGATGCAGGATACGGGAAATGCCCTGCTCCTGCATGGTCACGCCATAGAGCACGTCGGCGGCCTCCATGGTACCGCGGCGGTGCGTGATGACGATAAACTGCGTTTTCCCGCTGAAGCCACGCAGGTAGCCCGCGAAGCGTTCGACATTCCGGTCGTCCAGCGCGGCGTCGATCTCGTCGAGCATGCAGAACGGCGTCGGCCGCACCTTCAGAATGGCAAAATACAGCGCGATGGCAACAAAGGCCTTCTCACCGCCGGACAGCAGCGTGATGGTCTTGAGCTGCTTGCCGGGCGGCTGCACACGAATTTCAATGCCGCACGTCAGCGGCTGCGAGCGGTCCTCCAGCTCGAGCGAGGCCTTGCCGCCGCCGAACATCTCCGTGAATGTCTGGCCGAAATAGGTGTTGATGCGGCCGAATTCCGTGACGAAAATATCGGTCATCTGGCCGGTGATGTCGCCGATGATGCCCTCGAGGTCGCGCTTGGACGTCAGCACGTCGTCGCGCTGGCCGCAGAGGTATTCATACCGCTCGTTCACGCGGGCAAATTCGTCGATGGCGCCGAGGTTCGGCGTGCCGAGGCCGGAGATCTTCTTGCGGAGCTCCGCGGCGCGCTTCGTTCCGGCAGCCGTGCTCTCCAGCTCCGCCGCAGCGGCGGGCGCGCTGGAACGTGTCAGCTCATAGGTATCCCACAGCCGGTCGAGAATTTGCTTTTCCTCCAGCTCGGCGGCATTTTTGCGCGACTCCAGACGGGCGCTCTCGCGCTCCATGTTCAGGATGTCGCGGTTTTTCTCCTGTACTTCCTTTTCCGTTGCCGTTTTGCGCGCTTCGACCTTCGCACGCTCGGCAAGCGCGGCCTGCAGCTCTTCCTGCCTGGCCTGCGCCGCGGCGTCCTGCCCGGCCAGCTTGTCCTGCTCGGCCTGCAGCGTCTTTTCCAGCTCAGCGGCCTCCTGCGTATAGCGGTCGATGAGCTGCAGCTTCTGCTCGCGGTCGCCGCGCATGGCATGCTCCAGCCCGCGCAGCTGCTCGGCGGAGCTCTTCGCCGTGGCACGCTCGGCCTCCAGTCTGGCCGCCTCCATGCGCAGCGCCGTCAGGCGCTCCGAAAGGCGGCTGCTCTGCTCCGAAGCAACGCTCTGGCCGTCCGAAACGACGGAAAGCTCCTGCTCAGCCTCCTCCAGTGCCTTCTGCAGGTCAGCGACGGCCTTCTGCAGCGCCGCGCGGCGGCCGCTGTCGGCGCCGATCCGCTTTTCGAGCAGCTCCTGCTCGCGCTGCGAGCCGGTGATCGCATCCGTCAGGGCCTGCACAAGAACGTGGTGCTGCTTTTCCTCGCCCTGCAGGCGCAGAGCGGCGTCTTCGGCCGTACGGAGGTCCGTCTCCGCGTTCGTCAGGTCATAATTTGCCTGCTCCAGCAGACGCTGCGCCTCCTTCTGCTCTCCGCGGAGCTTGTCCAGCGCGGCGGCGGCCTCCTTCTGCTGGGCCTGCAGACGCTCGATCTCGTTGGCGCGCGACAGGATGCCCGCACTGCGGGAGACGGAGCCGCCCGTCATGGAGCCGCCTGCATTCAGGACCTGCCCGTCCAGTGTGACGATGCGGAAGCGGTGGCCGAATTGGTTGGCAATGGAAATGGCCGCGTCGAGGTCCTGCGCCACGACTGTGCGGCCGAGCAGATTCAGGATGATCTCGCGATAGCGCGGCTCACACGAGACAAGGTCGGAGGCTACGCCGCAGAAGCCGGCGCAGCGCTCGATGCCGCTCTCGTTCAGCGGCCGGCCGTGGATGACAGACAGCGGCAGGAATGTGGCGCGGCCGTTGTCCGAGCGTTTCAGATATTGGATGGCAGCCTTGGCGCAGCCCTCGTCCTCCACGACGATATTCTGCATGGCGCTGCCGAGCGCGACCTCGATGGCAACGGTGTAGCTGTCCTGTGTGCGCAGCAGCATGGACACCGCGCCATGGATGCCGCGGAGCTTGCCGCGTCGGCTCTCCTGCATGACGGTGCGGACAGCGCGGGAATAGCCCTCCAGCTCACGCTCCATCTCCTGAAAGAGCTTCAGACGGGAGCTGACCGTGTCGAGCCGGACACCGGCGTCCGTGGCCTGCTTCTGCAGGGCCTCGCTCCGCTCCGCTCGGGTGCGGCTGCGCAAACGGTAGCCGTTGATGCGGTTCTGCGCGGCCGTGATATCGGCCTGCGCTTTGGAGAGCTGCTTCTGTGCGGTCTCGAGCGCGCGCTGTGCCTCTGCACAGCGGCTCTGCGCCGCCTGCAGATCCTGTGCCAGCTGGGTCTGCCGCTCCGTGCTCTGGGCAAGACTCTCTTCCACGGCGGTCAGGTCCGCGCCGCGGGCGGAGAGCTCCTCGCGCTTCCGGCCCTGCAGATCGCGCAGGGTGAGATAGCGCTTTGTCATGTCGTCGGCGGAGTCCGCCAGTCTGCGGCCCTCCTCCTCGGCCTGCTTCTGCTTTTCGGCCAGCGCAGCGGTCTGCGTGTCGATCTCGCCCATGCGCTGCTCCAGTGCTTCGATCTGCGCGGAGATGCTGCCGCTGCGGCTGTCCTGATCCTCCAGCTCGTGCTGCACGCGCTTCAGGTTGCTCTGCGCGTTGCCGCGGTTCGTCTCCAGCACGGCGATCCGGCTGCGCTGCTCCTGCGAGGCGGCCTCCGCCTGCCGGATCGCATCACGGATCTGATCCGTCTGCAGGTCGCGGTTGTGGAGGTCGAACGTCAGGGATTCCGAGGTGACATAGAGCTTGTCCAGCGCGTCGTGCTCCTGCTGCAGGATGAAGGCGGCGGAATGATAGTCCTCCTCGGCCTTGCGCGCCGTGGCGCTCAGGCGCTCGAGCGACTGCAGCCACAGCGCGACCTCGAGGCCCTTGAGCTCCTCACGGTAGGTCAGGTAGCGCTTTGCCTTTTCCGCCTGATCGCGCAGCGGGCCAACCTGCAGCTCCAGCTCCGAGATTTTGTCGCCGATGCGGGTCAGATTGTCCTGCGTCGTGGCGAGGCGACGCTCCGTTTCCTCCTTGCGGTGGCGGTATTTCGAGATACCGGCGGCCTCCTCGAAAATTTCGCGGCGGTCCGTGCTCTTGAGGGACAGAATTTCGTCGATGCGTCCCTGGCTGATGTTGGAATAGCCGTCGCGGCCGAGACCGGTATCCATGAACAGCTCGTTGACGTCGCGCAGACGCACGCTCTGCTTGTTGATGTAGTATTCGCTCTCGCCGGAGCGGTAATACCGGCGCGTGACCATCAGCTCGTCGGCGTCATAATGCAGGGCGCGGTCGCTGTTGTCCAGCACGAGCGTCGCCTCGGCAAAGCCGACGGGGGCGCGCTTCTCCGTGCCGCCGAAAATGACATCCTCCATCTTCTGGCCGCGCAGCGAGCGGGAATTCTGCTCGCCCATGACCCAGCGGATGGCATCTGAGATATTGGATTTTCCGCTGCCGTTCGGCCCGACGATGGCGGTGATATCATGGCCAAATCCCACGACCGTCTTGTCCGGGAAGGATTTGAAGCCCTGAATGACTAGCTGTTTCAGATACATATGGACAGATTGCTCCTATTGTATTTCAATGTCTGATTATACCATTGCGCCCCGAAAATTGCAAGACCGGGATTTCACCCCTGCAGGCGGTGCGGCATAGGATGACGCGGAGGTGATCGGAATGCTGCCGATCTTTCGGGGCGCCGCCACGGCGCTCCTCACCCCGTTCCGGCCGGACGGGAGCATCGATCTTCCGGCATGGGACCGCCTGCTTGAGCGGCAGCTGGATGCCGGGATCGCGGCGCTCGTTGTCTGCGGCACGACCGGCGAAGCTGCGACCCTGACGCAGGACGAGAGGCTGACACTCCTGCGCCGCGCAAAGCAGGCTGCCTGCGGCCATTGCCCCGTTATCATGGGCGTCGGGACGAACTGCACGGCAGGCTCCGTAGAAAATGCAGAGCTTGCGGCACAGAACGGCGCGGATGCGCTGCTGGCCGTCACGCCCTACTATAATAAAGGGACACAAGCAGGCCTGCTTGCGCACTATACCGCGATCGCGGACGCGTCTCCCCTGCCGCTCGTGCTCTATAATGTTCCGTCGCGCACCGGCGTCGACCTCCTGCCGGAGACGGTGCGGGCGCTCGCCCGCCATCCGCATATTGCAGGCATCAAGGAAGCCTGCGGCAGCATCAGCCGAGCCGCACAGCTGCTGGGCCGGTGCGGTCTACCGGTTTGGAGCGGCAACGACGACCAGACGGCCGCGATCATGGCGCTCGGCGGCAGCGGCGTGATCTCCGTGGTGTCGAACGTCGCGCCGGAGGCCGTCGTTGCCATGACGGATGCCTGCCTTGCCGGAGATTTCCGCGAAGGCGCGCGCCGCCAGCTGGAGCTGCTGCCGCTGTGCGAGGCGCTGTTCTGCGTCGTGAACCCCATCCCGGTCAAGGCCGCCATGGAGGAGCTTGGCCTGTGCAGCGGGACGCTCCGCCTGCCGCTGTCACCGCTGGAGGAGCCGCACCGCAGCCGCCTGCGGGCAGTGCTGCGGGGGTATGGGCTCCTCTCATAAGAGTATCCCCGCGCAGCACCGGGACTGCTTCCTCCGCGGCATGAAAATGCTCCCCCTATGTGACGGTGTCTTTCATCGTCTCATAGAGGGAGCATATCACTTCACCAGCTCCGAAGCTTTTTCTTTAAGCGCGCGGGTGGTATTTTTCATAGACGCTCTTGAGCGTCTTTTTCACGACCTGCGCATAGACCTGCGTGGAGGAGATATCGCTGTGGCCGAGCATCTCCTGCAGGGAATGCAGGTCCGCGCCGTTTTCGAGCAGATGGGCCGCAAAGCTGTGGCGCAGCGTATGCGGTGTGATCTCCTTGTCGATCTGCGCGGTCTGCTGATAGTGCTTGATGATCTTCCAAAAGCCCTGTCTGGAAATGCGGCCGCCGTTCAGGTTGACGAACAGGGCCTGCTCGTCCGGCTCGGCGATCATATTCGGCCGGATATCCGTCACATAGGCCGTCAGGGCACGGATGGCCGCCGGGTAGATCGGGATGATGCGGGACTTCCCATTCCCGATGCAGCGGACAAAGCCGCCCGCCAGACTGACGTCCGAAACGTTCAAGGCGATCATCTCGCTGACGCGCATGCCGGTGGCATAGAGCGTCTCAAGCATGGCCTTGTCGCGATAGCCCTTCATATCCGTGCACTTCGGCTGCTCGAGCAGCAGCTCGACCTCGCGGCCGGTCAAAATCTGAGGAAGGCGTTTTTCCGCCTTCTGCTGCGGGATATCGTGCACAGGAGACTGCGCGACCGCGCCGGTGGAGACGCAGTAGCCATAGAAGCTCTTGAGCGACGCCACACACCGGGAGACCGTTGCGGGCGACTTGCCGATGCTCGTCAGATGGCGCACATAGGCACAGACCGTCTCCTGCGTGCACGCCTCCAGCGCAGGGCCGTCCGTCTGCTCCAGATAGGTGGTGAATTGCCGCACATCGCGCAGATAGGAAGCGACCGTATTGTCCGATGCGTGCCTGATATTCATAAGGTAGGATTCATATGCAGCCACGAGCTTCCCCATCTTGCGTTCCCTCTCGCCAGCAAAAAACTATGCCGCAGCGGCCCGGCGCATACAGGAGGCAACCGGAGCGTTCTGCAAACATTTCTGGCAGTGTAGAATATAATAACGCATATTTTCCCGGATTTCAATCCTTTCCGGCCCAGAGAGGAAAACTTTGTATATTATGCTCAAGAATTATGTTAACAATATTATGTTAACCAATGCAACGGAGACATCGTAATTCAGCGGCTCATCTGCATATTCCACCAGATGTTGTATTCATTATCTGCATATTCACCACATGCTGTGTTTTGCATATTTGCAAGTTCTCCTGCATTTATCCGTTTTCGATTTATGCATAGCGGCGCTTTTTCCGGCGCCCGGCCCCGAGCAAAGCGCCGAGCAGCCCCGCACCGGCCAGTGGCAGCAGGACCGGCAGTGCTTCCCCGTAATGTACGCCGAAGAACAGCAGGTTCCCCAGCAGCAAAAACAGCGCATAGCCGCCTGCCGCCCCAAGCCCGCAAAGCAGCTTCCGCCGTCCGCTGTGCAGGGCTGCGATCAGCGCACCGAGAAAGGCGACCAGCCCCGCGATCACGCCCGCGGCGACCGTCAGACTGCTTTCCGGTAGCTTCCCGCCCAGGATCAGGCGCGCAGCCAATGCGGCCAGCGCCAGCGTTGCCAGCGGCATGGCCGCCGCCAGCTGCAGCGGCAGCCAATTCCGTTTTTTCCTTCCCTGTTTTCCACCCATGGCGATCCCCTCTCCCATTGTTCTGTTCCAGCCTATGCCGCCACGCAGAAAAAAAGACCCGCCGTCCGGTTTGCCGGGCAGCGGGCTTGCAGAAGGATCACTTGCGAACGAAGGACATGCAGTCCGTGCACTGCTTCATCGTGGGATCGGACTCGTGGGTGCCGACCTGGATGCGCTCGAGCGAGCAGTAGTTTTCGTCGCTGCAGTGGTTCCGGCACTGGGTAACGGAGCACTGGATGCAATGGTTGGCATGGCAATCACAGCTCATGAACGGTTCCTCCTTTGCTTGATTTCGAGCCTAGTTTGCGCCGCTCCGCCGGGAAAAATCATGGAAATTCCATCCATTTTCAAATTGACAGCCCCGGAAAATTCGCTATAATGAAGAGCAGAGGTTCAGGAAGAACTGCAAGGAGGTTATTTACACTATGATCAAGGTCGCACCGTCCATTTTGTCCGCGGATTTTGTCAATCTGGAGCGAGATATCCGCTCTCTGCCCGCCGCAGGAGCCGATTATGTCCACGTCGACGTCATGGACGGCATGTTTGTTCCGAATATCACCATCGGCATCCCGGTCGTCGCTGCCATTTCGCGCATCGCCCCCCTGCCGCTGGATGTCCATCTGATGATCGAGCGGCCCATCCGCTATGTTGACGCGTTCTGTAAGGCCGGAAGCAGCATCCTCACGCTCCATGTTGAGGCCGACACACAGGAAAACACGCTCGAGGCCCTGCGCCGCATCCGGGAAAACGGTGTGCGCGCTGCCATTTCCGTCAAGCCGAACACCCCTGCAGAGGCCGTGCTGCCGTTCCTGCCGCTGTGCGATCTCATCCTTGTGATGACAGTCGAGCCGGGCTTTGGCGGACAGTCGTTCCTGCACAGTACCATGCCGAAGCTGCATCAGCTCCGCCAGTGGATCGACGAGCAGAACCCAGCCTGCGAGCTGGAGGTTGACGGCGGCGTCAATGTGGAGACGGCAAAGATCTGCCGCGATAACGGCGCGAACGTCCTCGTCGCGGGCAGCGCCTATTTCAAGGCCGCCGACCCCGCAGCCTTTGTCCGCGCGGTAAAGGCGTAATATCAGAACCGAGTAGGAGGGACGTTTAGTCCCGTCCTCTCACACCACCGTGCGTACCGTTCGGTACACGGCGGTTCAATCGCATAAGTGCACAGACTC
>JABLTR010030940.1_pt1 | contig 17478 bp, 15 predicted proteins | sample 7160071 | NCBI WGS metagenome assembly JABLTR01 (sample SAMN14651230, study PRJNA627086) | human gut metagenome | isolation source: feces | host: Homo sapiens
TATCTTTTGGTCTTTGGTTCGGAATAGTGTAGTGCTGGCGGTCTATCTATTGTTTTCGGTTGCTTGCTTCTTTACCGTACATGAGCATTTGCGCCGGGGTTATCGTTGCCGTAGCCTTCCAGCAGGTTGATGATGCCCCAGATGCCGAGTCCGGCACCCAGTGCCACGACGAGAGTCTGCAGTGCATCGACTGCGCTGTTGAAAAATGCCATAAGTTTTTTTCCTCCTTTGCTCAGCCCCAGCAGGGGAACTTTGGGGCCCACTGAAATGAAAGATGCGTATATAAAAAGCCCTTCTCAGGACTGCATGTGCACCTGCAGTCCCGGGAAGGACAGAAAAATAGCCGGAACTGATGATCAGTCAGTTCCGGCTATGTATTTCCGATTCAATGGAGTATGCGTGCTTATACTTCTTGTTTGGCCAGATCAGATAATTGATACTTACCATAGCCCAGAGAAACAAAATATTTCTTGTATGTTAGGCTGTGTGTCAACGATGATCCGTTTGCCAGCATGACATTGATATAACGTGGGGATGGGGTCCATCCTTGTTGTAAGGCAAAACGCTCTACATCATATCTGGAGAAGGGCTCGGAAATTTGCCCTTGTTTTACAGCTCGTACAAACTCAATATTTAACCCGTCTCCATATTTTTTCATGGAATCCACTCTCTCCCAAATATTATCAAAGTAAATTGTGAATAGATCTATTGTTACAACAGCGTATATTTCCAATGTCCATCCAGATAACATTTCGTGATCTTACCATTAAGAACCAACCTGGCAAGAATCCGATTGGCCGTTGCTGCCGACACCCCGCACAATGCCCGGACATTCGCATTCATGATATGGTCGTGGGTTTCGAGATACGCCTCAATTTGCTTCCAACGGAGCGTTGCCTTGTCCATCGTTCCATCGCTCATCGCATCGCTTGAGTCAATTGCTTCTATGAGGGATGCTTTGATGGCGGAGAGCATGAACTCAATGAACACAGTGGACTCTCCTGCATTGTTGGAGGCATTGATGGCATCGTAATACGCCTGCTGCCGGTCATGGATGATGGACTCCACCGGGAGCCAGGCGAAGGCCGGATTCCACTTGGAGAGCAGCAGCGTGTGCCACAGGCGGCCTATGCGCCCATTCCCGTCAGCAAAGGGATGAATCAGTTCCAGCTCATAGTGAAACACACAGCTGCGGATGAGCATGTGCACCTCGCTGGTCTTTGCCCAGTCCAGCAGTTCCATGACCAGATTGGGGACATACTGCGGGAGTGTGCCAAAATGCAGGACCTGCCCCTTGCTGTCCACCACGCCCACAGGGCGGGTGCGGAATACGCCGGACTCCTCCACCAGGCCCCGGGTCATAATGCCGTGAGCCATCAGCAGATCATCCACCGAATAGGGATCCAATTCATCCAGCCGTTCATAAATCTCATAGGCGTTTTTGACTTCGGCAATATCCTTGGGTGGCGCCAGGACATGCTTGCCGTTCAGCACTGCAGTTACCTGCTCCAGGGAAAGGGTGTTCTGCTCGATGGCCAGAGATCCATGGATGGTCCGGATCCGGTTGCTGCGCCGCAGCGTGGGATTGGCGGAAAGGGAAGATGCAGCCGATAGCTTTCCCAACAGTTCCGCAATTTCTGCGACACAGTCAATCATTTGATTGGTGATTTCAAAAGGAGGCTTTTTGTTTTTCATATCACACCTCACTGGAGCAGCTATTGGTTTTAATATACCACACATCACTCATTCCATCAATCAGAACAGACCTGCGGATGAGTGATGCTTTCCCGGCGGGTGGGGCGTCCATGCGGATTGGGTTGCAATGCAGGCAGGCGGCAGATGCCGCCTGCCTGCTGAAGCGTGTTCAGGATATCAATGTGGTTATCGGGAAGTGCCGGTTTTCTCGGGAGTTTTCCCGGGAGGTTTCGTTGCCGTCACTGCTTCCTTGCGCTCGGACAGGTCCGAGAGGACAGAACCCCTGGGCCTGTCTTTATAGGCCTCCATCAGGCGCTTCAGATCGGTGTTGGCCACTTCTCGGGTCTCACGGCCCCAGGTGGGGCGGCCGGAGGCATCCACACCGGTCCGGACCGAACGGGAAAGGCGTGTGATCCCATCCGCAGGAAGCTTCATCCAGACCCCTTTTCCAAACTGATTCTCATGAATCATCTTCGGGGAGATTACGAAGGATTCCCAGGGGCGGGTATCCACCGGATCCGGGTTGGGAATATGAATTTTCACCAGCTGTTTGCCGTTCTTTGAGGTAAAGGGATCACCGACCAGGCCCTTGCCGAATTTGATGGTGACTTCATCCCGGGGTTGCCTGGAGGTTTCCCCTTGTTCCATGGCTTTTTCAGCCTTGGGAACAAAGTCAGGGGCTGCTGTGGGGACCGGATTTCTTTTCTCTGCCATAATAGGTCATCTCCTTAATTCTCTTCGCCAATCACAAAAAACGAATCCTTCGGATGAAGCTTGGCCCGGGTATCCAGGAACTTCTCGATGTCGAAGGTCAGTTTCTTGTCATAATCGGCTGTGTATTTGTAGTTCGGGTGCTGGGTCAGATCATATTTGTCGGACAGGAAGGGCCGGACACCTCTCAGCTGCAGGATGCACTTGCTGCCATCCAGGACAGCCAGCTCATCCCGGCTCATGAGCTCCTTGCCCAGCTTCTGAAAGTTGGTTCCGTAGCTGGGACTGTTGCCCCGGGTATCCGAGGTGTTAAAGGTGTCAATGGTTTCCTTGCCAAGAGCCTCCGCGAGATCCTTCAGCGTGGAGGGTTCGGCCCCGCCCAAAAAGATCTGCGAATCCATGTTGCCGATGATGGTGTCCGCATTGTCCTTGTAGATGGCCTTCAACTGGGATCTGGCCTGCAGCACCAGGCAGGCGCTGATCTCCCGGGAACGGATGGTGGCCACCAGCTTTTCCAGGTTTGGGATCTGGCCAATATTTGCCGCCTCATCAATCAGACACCGCACATGCACGGGAAGTCTGCCGCCATAGACATCATCGGCTTTTTCACACAGCAGGTTGAACAGCTGGGTGTAGATCATGCTAATCAGGAAATTGAAGCTGCTGTCCGTGTCCGACATCATCAGAAACAGGGCGGTCTTTTCATCCCCCAGCGTGTCCAGCTCCAGCTCATCATACAGGGTGATCTCCCGGACCTCCTGAATATCAAAGGGGGCCAGCCGGGCACCGGCGGACACCAGAATGCTTTTTAAGGTTTTGCCTGCGGCCAGCTTGAACTTGGCATACTGACGGACAGCGAAGTGGTTGGGCTTTTTCTGTTTCAGATCCTCAAACATCAGATCCACGGGATTTTGAAAATCCTCATCATCCTCCCGGACCTCCATGGCATTGATGAACTCGATCAGTGTGGCGAAATTCTGCTCCTCCTTCGGGGCCTCATAGTGGATATATCCGATCAGAGCACAGTAAAGCAGCGTCTCTGCCTTGTCCCAGAAGGGATCTCCGCCTTTGCCTTCGCCCCGGGTGTTTGCCATCAGTGTGGTGGTCAGCTTCAGGATATCCTTTTCACTGTGGATGTAGGCGAAGGGATTATAGTGCATGGACTTGTGGAAATTGATGGTGTTGAAGATCTTGATCCTATAATGGGCATGGACAAAGGCATTCCCAACTTCCAGCAATGTTGTGCCCTTCGGGTCAGTCAGCACGTAGGAGCTGTGCAGCTGGAGAAGATTCGGCTTGATCCAGAAGCGGGTCTTACCGGAGCCGGAGCCGCCGACAATCAGGACATTTTTGTTCCGGGCGTTGGCCGGATTCTTGGGGCGGTTGCTCATCATCAGCCGTTCTGTCCGGGTCAGGATGATATTGCGCTCAAAGACCGGATCGATGAAGGGCGCAATATCTTTTGCGGTACCCCACCGGGCGCTGCCGTACTCCAGGTTGTGCCTGAAATGCTTTGCATTTCTGCCCCGGAGATAGACGGCGGCCCGTAAACCTGCTCCGCAGATCAGCCCAACCATCAGATCCATGGGATGAATGCTGGGGAGGGGATTGCGGAATGCAATGCCCACTGTTGTAAAGAACGACAGCAATTTTTCAGATACATCTGAGCCCTCCGCCATACGCCAGGCTTGTCCCAGGTTGGTGCAGATCAGCCCCACCAGGAGATAGGGGAGGGCCAGAAGCAGAAGCTTCTTCAGCCTGACCGTGTCCGGCTTCATCGTGACTGCTCCCGCTGCTTGTTCCTGGTGACCGCCTTGACCGGAATATCCTTCACAGTGTTGATCAGCTTGTGCAGTGTTTTAAGCACGCTGGGACGCTTGTCCCTTGCCAGAATTTCTGCGGAATAGGCATTGAAGGCCGCCGTCATGGCATCCGCATCCCTGGCCTTGAAGAACACCAGATATTTGGGCGGAAGTGCGGATTTATCCTTGGTGATGGCATAATCGACGCCGTATTTCCGGGCATACTTCTCAAATCCTCTCAAGTCTGTTTTGGAAATGTCGATGTTGGTAACACCCTGATTCTGGCCGATGAGCTGCTGAATTGTCTGCTTGCCGATGGGCTTTTCCATCCCCGACTCCCTGGACTTGCGCCGGATATAGGCAAGGCCCTTCAGCGCAAGCCGGAGAATGCTGCGTGCTGTGAGCTTGGTCGTGCTGATGGCCAGATTGACCGCTCTGTTTTCAATTTCTTCCTGCATCATCACCGCCTCCTTACGGGGTTTTCATTGTCGTAAATCTTTAAATATCAGCATGCAGGAGGCCCTGGAGGGCCTCCTGCAATTGCTGGATTGGCCCGGCGTGAGGGGGATCACTGCGGGCCGGAGCCAGGCATCTCAGGGAAAAGGGCTTACTGCATTGCTTTGCCATGCCCCTTCTTGCGGGCCCTCACCAGGATGACCAGGACAGCGGCGGCCAGCAGGCCCATGCCGGCAAACAGCATTGGCATGGAAAAGTCGCCGGTCTTGGGGCTGGGAGAAGTGTTGGGCACCTCAGGGGCAGGTACCAAAATTTTTACAGTTTGGTTCTCGTCATTGATGTCAGCGTGGATAGCCACTGGCTGAACCGTGATGTCGGTGCCTCTGTACAGGGTTTCAAACACCACCACATCCTGGCCGCTCAACTGGGCGGTATCAAACTGGAAGGAAACCTGCACGCTGCCATTGGCTTCCGTGGGCACGAACTCCACCTTGCTGATGCAATCGGAGCCCTTGGTGCCGGGCACCACATCGCCGGTAGTCTTGTTCATCAGACAGCCAACCAGAGTGTAAGTTTCGCCGGGAGCCAGATTGTAGTAGCTGACAGTATCAACAACCGTCACAACACCGCTGGCCTCAATTTCCTTCTCTCCAGTGTCACCAACAGTAGCGGAGGTGTGGATGGCCGGGAACAGGATGGTCTGGGCCTGATCATTGATGTCCGCATGGACAGCCACCTCACGGCCCTTGTACTGGACATGCTCAAATACGACTACCTGGGCACCATCGGCAGCCAGATGAGAGCCGTCGAAGGTGAAGATTACTTCCACTGTACCAGTTGCCTTTTCCGGGACAAAGGTGACGCTGGAGGTGATTTCGTTGCCCTGGGTATCCAGCAGCTTTTCGCCGGTGGCCTTGTCCATTAGGGTACCGGTGACAGTGTATTCCCTGCCATCGGCAATCAGATTGGAGTAGCTTACAGTGTCCACAATTGTCACGCTGGTGTCAGCAATGGAATTGTGATCGCCGGACTCGGAATCGACGGCGCTGGTACCAACCTCCGGGAAGTGGACAGTCTGCCCCTCATCGTCAATGTCAGCGTGGATGGCCACTTGGGTATTGTTGGTGTACAGGGTTTCATAAGCCACCACAGATTGGCCAGCCAGGGCAGAAGCATCCAGCTGGAAGGTCAGGGTGATGGAGCTGTTGGCCGTCTCGGCCACAAAGTCCGCTGCGGCAGTGATCTGATTGCCCTGGGCATCCAGCATAGCCTCTCCAGTCTCAGCATTCATCAGGACACCGGACACGGTATACTCCTGGCCGGGAATCAGGTTTTCATAGGCCACCACATCCTGGATGGTGACGGAATCATCGGCCAGGGTGACGTGCTCCCCGGACTCCTGCTCAGTTGCGGTGGTACCGATCTCCGGGAAGTGAATGGTCTGATCCTCGTCGGTAATGTCGGCGTGGACAGCCACCTCAACGCCCTGGTACTCCAGGGTTTCAAAGGCCACCACAGTCTCGCCGGCCAGCAGGGAGCCGTCAAACTGGAAGGTGATCTCCACGGCCCCGTCAGCGGATTCTGCGGTAAAGGTGGTGCTGGCAGTAATCTCAGCCTCATCCTCATCCAGCAGCGGCTCACCGGTCGCCTTGTTGTAGAGTACGCCGGAGATGGTGTACTCCTTGCCAGGGATCAGGTTGGTGTACTCCACGGTATCCACAATAGTCACAGTCTCATCGGCCATGGCAGAGTGGGTGCCGCTCTCAGCGTCAATGGCGGTGGTGCCAATCTCCGGGATGTGGACGGTCTGGCCCTCATCGTCAATGTCAGCATGGACGGCCACCTCGACCCCGTTGTAGGTCAGGGACTCAAAAGCGACGATACTCTCGCCCGCCAGGGTGGAGGCATCAAACACAAAGGTCAGATCCACGGAGCCATCAGCAGCCTCGGCAACAAACTCAGCAGATGCGGTGACAGGATTGCCGTCAGCGTCCTTCAGGGCCTCGCCGGTGGACTTGACGTACAGGGTGCCGGTCATGGTGTAGGTCTTGCCCACAGCCAGATTTTCGTAAGCCACAGTGTCCACCAGGGTCATCTCCTGGTCAGCCATGCCAATATGGTCGTCAGTCTCACTGTCCAGAGCGGTGGTGCCGATTCTGGGCAGATGAACAGTCTGGTCCGGGTCATCCAGATCAGTGTGGGAGGCAAGAGTGTCGTTGTACCATTGCAGTGTCTCATAGACCACCAGAGTGCGGCCTGCCATGGTGCTTCCATCAAAGGTAAAGGTGACAGTCGCCGTGCCGTCGGCGGCATCGGCGATGAAGGAGGTGGTGGCGGTCACGGGGGCGCCGTCAGCTCCGTATACCGGCAGCCCGGTTTCAGCGTCCATCAGGTTTCCGGTGAGGGTGTAGCGATTGCCTGCCTGAAGGTTGGAATAGCTCACAGTGTCCACAATGCTGACCGGTGACTGGGCATAGGAAATATTGGCGCCGGTGAGCAGATCTGTGGCCCTGGTGTCAATGGCCGGGAAATGGATGGTCTGGGCCTCATCCGCAATGTCGGCATGGACAATCACGGGATCGGCGCTCATGGCGTCACCATGGCCAAGATACAGCTCCTCAAACACAACCAGCGTTTTCCCTGCCAGATTGGAGGCATCGAAATTGAACGCCATCTTCAGGGAGCCATTGCGGGTAGTGGTGGTGAACGCCCGGGTGACGGCCAAAGGTGCGCCCTGGGCATCCGTCAGAACCGCACCGGTGGCCTGGTCAACCAGGGTGCCCACCATGGTGTAGTCGGTGTTGGCCAGCAGATTTTCATAGCGTACGTTGTCGATGACCACAGCACCGGTTTCAGCAGGCCCCCACTGAGATCCATTGGACTCAAAGGCGGCGCTGGTGGACAGGCGCATCTGGAAATTTTCGACATTGTTGAGGTTGATGGTCACATTGTCACGGGAGATGGTGACGGTGCCAGTCCACAGGATGTAGTCCTGGTTGGCCTCACAGGGCTGCTCCTCAATGGTATAGGTGCCAAAGGGGAGGGCCCCAACGGAGTTGTCCGGGTCACCAGCACCAAACCAGAGACCGCTGGCTGCATGGCCGCCATTGGTGTCCTGGGTATGGGGAATCCAGGAGGCGGCGGAGCTGTAATATCCATTTTCGTCGGTAATGAAGGTGTGAGACTCGCCGGTGGCCTCAGAGGTGATCTTGAAAATGACATTGGCCATGGAGGTCTGGAAATCACCATCCACCTTGCGCAGCTCAAAGTCGCCCCGGATCACCTTGTTGGAGATCGAGTCATCAAAGGCAGTCATGTCCACAAGCACGCCATCCTCCAGAATGTCAAATTCCTGAGAAGTGGTGCCATTGGAGGTGTAGCCGGAAGGCGGGGTGGCCTCACGTACTTCATAATGGCCGTAGGGCAGGAGATCAGCAGCAGTCTCAAACAGGCCGGAGTCATCAGTATAGCCGGTGTAGACAACCTCACCGGAGCCGTAGGTCACGCCATTGACCACGACAGAAGCGCCGTTCTGATTGACAATCTCAAACTTTGCCCCGGCCACAGAGACCTCACCCTGGCCCTGATGCTCCTGGGTGTCGGCATCATATTTATACAGCTTGACACCGCCACGGATGACTTCGTTGATAATGGAGTTTTCCAGGGTGGTCAGATCAACAATCACACCATCCTGCTCAATGCTGAAGGTACGGGATGTAGTGCCGTCGTCGGTGTAACCGGTGGGAGGAGTAACCTCGCGCAGCTCATAGGTGCCATAGGGGAGCAGATCAGTGGCGGTCTGGAACAGGCCGCTTGCGTCAGTGCTGCCAGTATAGACCACGGAGCCGGGGGTATAGCTGGTGCTGTTGACCATCACCGCATTGGAGCTGCGGTTGACAATTTCAAACACAGCACCTTCAACAGTGGCTGCGCCCTGGCCCTCGTGTTCGCCGGTCTCTGCGTCGTACTTAAAGATCTTGATGCCGCCCCGGATTACCTCGTTGGAGATGGAGGAATCAGCGGCAGTCAGATCCACCACCACGCCATCCTGCTGAATGCTGAAGGTGCGGGAGATGGTGCCGTCGCCGGTGTAGCCCGTAGGGGGCGTGACCTCACGCAACTCATAGGTGCCATAGGGGAGCAGATCAGCATTGGTCTGGAACAGACCGCTTGCGTCGGTGCTGCCGGAGTAGACCACCTGACCGTTGGCGTAACTGGTGCCGTTGACGGTGATTGCGCGGCCAGTCCGGTTGACAATCTCAAACAGTGCGCCCTGGACAGTGGCATTGCCCTGGCCTCCTGTCTCGCCGGTTTCAGCGTCACGCTTGTAGATGGCCACACCGCCGTGGATTTCAGTATCCTCCTTGGTGTAGGCGTTGCCGCCCTGGAGGAAGCCATGGCCACCCAGGCCGTCCTGAGTCACATTCAGCAGCACAATGCCATTGGAGTCGGAAACGGTCTGTCCGGTGGAATTGTTCAGGTAGCTGCCTTCTGTTGTGTAGCCGTCAGGTGCCTTGATCTCCTGGATGGTGATGGTTCCAATGGGGAGGGTGGGCTGCCCCGCCTCGTAATAGAACGCATCCCCGGATACCTTGTAACGGTCTCCCAGGGCGGCCAGGTAATCGCCTCCCACCAGCTGGGTTTCCAGCACCCAGGTCCGGGTAGGCGAGCCGGGCAGCTGATCCACACTGGAATACTGACCGTCATAGTACCGGATGGTAAACTGAGCGCCGGCCAGGGAGGGGATGTCGCTGCCCTCTTCTGCTGCAATCTTGGTCAAAGTGATGCCCAGGGTGTCGCTGGCAGGCACCTCGGTGACGTTGGCATTGACCTCCGTGGTATCTGCGGTCACCGGGTAGACCTCGCCATCCAGCTGGTAGCCGGGGCTAGGGGTAATCTCCTTGAGCCAGTAGTCACCCTGAGAAATGGTTTCAGAAGTGCCCTTGCCGCTGGCATCCGTGGTGATGGTGGTTACCAGCTGGGTGCAGCCGGCGTCAGAGTAGACACCATAAACGGCCCCGGCCAGAGAGTAGCATCCGTTGCCATTGGTAATGTCAGTATTGGTGGAGATTTTGGTCAAATGAATGATCGTGTCGGAATTTCGCTCAATCCAGACCATATCCTGGCCTGCATCGTTGTAGGCCACATAGACGGTGTAATCGTCGATGACCTGACTCAGCTCACTGTTCGGATCCGCCAGCAGCTGGTCATTTTCTGTGATTACAATCTGAGTCCACTCCACAATGTTCTGGGGCAGGCCCTTGGTGTCACCGGAGTAGATGGCACCGATCAGGGCGTGGGTAAATGCATAGCGGTGGTTATCGCTGAGGTTGTCGCTGAACCAGCCCTCATTGTACAGTGGGCCGCCCCACCCCCGGAGCATGGCCGCCAGCAGCCGGCGACCCCCCAGGGTGTTTCCATCAATTTTGGACACCGTGTAGTAGCCGGTGGTGCTGCTCTGGCTGGGCTCAGCACAAAAGCACAGATAGTCCTGCCCATTCACTGTGGCGGTGTACTTGTAGGTCTGATAGTAGGCGTAGTAGATGGCCTCTCCCCGGGAGATATAGACGGTATCCCCCACCGAGAAGGGCCGGATTCCGCCGTTGCTGAGCCAGGCCGTTCCATAGTTTCCGGTGAGCCAGGCCCTGCCCAAGGGGAGATGGGATTCCTCCACCGGAGGAGCCTCCTGTCCGGAGTCCTCCGGAGCATCGGAACTGTCCAGGAGGCCGGAGCTGCCCGAATTGCCGGAGCTGTCCAGGGTTCCGGTATCCACTGGATCACCAGGGTCTAATGGAGCCTCTGGGTCTGCGGATTCGCCGGAGTCTGTCGGATAATCTGTGCCGGCCGGATCACCAGAACCTGTCGTATTGCTTGTGTCTGCCGGATCGGTTGTGCCTCCAGAATCCGCAGCATCTGCCGGATCGGTTGTGGCCGAAGCATCTGCAGCGCTTGCCGGATTGGCTGCATCTGCAGGCTCGCTGCTGTCCGCCGGATCACCGGTGTCCGCAGATTCACCGGTATCAAGCGTGATGCTGCTTTCCGCAACATCACTGTTCCCGGCCGCATCCGCCGCAAAGGCGGGCATTGCCAAAGACAGGCACAGCAAAGCAGACAGCAGCACAGACAGACCACGTCTGAAATAGCTTCTTCTTTTCATGGTAAGTGCCCCTTTCAAAAAATGTGTATTACGCAAGGTCAGATAAGACTACCTCCCACCCTGATTCCATCAATGACCCTCATGCTCCGGACCTTTGCTCCTGGATTTTTCGCCAAGTGCTTCCGCAGCCCGGGCGGCATTGCGGGACTGCAGGACTTCTTCGGGGATCGGAAACGCCATGATGCTGTGGCCCATCCGCACAAACACCTCCGGCTGGTGGAACAGCGATTCAAATTTGCGGATCTGCTCCTCTGAGAGGGAACCGAATTTATCCTCGGTAAGCCCGGCAACCAGAAAAGAGCCGGCGACAATATCATAGATTTCATTGTCTTCATCCCGGAGGGCCCGGTTCAGCTGCAGGCCGTTGATCTTGCCTTCTTCATTGACAATCAGCCCCACCGGATCTTCATAGGGATAAACAACCTCAATATCGCCGCCAACTGCCTTCTGCAGATTCTCCAGCCCTGTGCCGATTTGCACCACCTTCGGGTGTTCCCCCGGTTCCACCAGCAGGACAGTGATTGTGTCCGGGGCATGGGCTTGCTCAAAGGGCGCATCTGACAGAATTGCCGCTTCTTTCCTTGCCTCACGGGCCTCAAAGGTTCTGGCATTCTCAAAGATGTGTTCCGCACTGTCGTAGTGGTATACGGTGTAGGAAAGCCGGTCTTCAGGAGCAACCTCAGTTTCATTGATCCTCTTTACCGTCTCTTCCAGGTAGCTGAGTTCCATGCTGCCGTCATCGGCAACCAGCAGCACCTCATGAATGGAGGAGGGGAGGACATAGAAGTCTCCCCCCAGTCTTTCTGCCGCCTGGTCCAGAAATCCGGGATATTGGATCACCCCGGCACCATATTGGTCATGATCCAGGGTGGCGATCCACATGGGAGAAGGTTCCTCCATCAGAAGCAGGCTGCTCATGTCCCCCATGATTTCGCGCATGATATCATTCATGTTCCGGAGCTTGGCCGGATGATTTTTCACGGCAGCTTCCAGGGCATCTGCATGGAGCCGGTCTGCCGTAATGCCGTAGGTGGTGAGCATATCGTTGGTGAGGAGAATGCTGGAGGAGCCCTGCACATTGTTTTCCAGCTCAAAACGATAGACAAGGGCCATATCCTCAACCCTTCTGTGGGGGATCTGGGAGAGCTTTTGCTCATTTCCGGCCACAGGCACCAGCTGTATGACCAGAGTGTCCTTCATCTGGTCATAATCCGTCAGCGTGTTGGCATCATAGTGGGGCAGATGCCGGATTGCAGATGCAACGGTGTGCTCAACCAGGTCCATCACATCATCAAAGGCCAGATCAGATTCAAAGCCCTCATAGAAGGGCTTCAGATCCAGGGTTGCTGCAATATCGCTGTCTTCCAGACGGACCGACATGCCGGTGTAGGATTGTCCCTGCAATTTGGAGACCTCCTGGATGCTGATGTCCGCACCGGGAAAGCGGGCACGCATTTCCTCAGCGACCCAGTCCATAAACTGTTTGTAATCCATAGGTCAGTCCTCCTTCCTGGGCGGCCGGCAGCTGCCTTTGGCATTGCTGGCCGGATTGGTGATTTCCATCATGTGATTGCTCAGGATTGCTTTGTCAGTCATTGGTATCTACTCCTTTTCCAATTTGGATAAATGAAAGCACCGTCAAAAGCGATGGCTCCTGACGGTGCTGGGGAATGGGGATTCCATTATCGTTCCTGATCCCGGGCCTTCTTTTTCTGCCACTGGTCCAGGAGCTTGAGGATGGTGTCCTGCATCTGTTGGGTTGTGTAGGATCTGGGGAAATACTTTCTCAGCTGCTCATTCCGGAAGGTCACCCGTTCCAGGTCCCCTTTCTTGACCTCACTCATGATCTCACGGGCGGCATCCATGGTGAAATTGCCTTCCTGGGCCAGCTTTTTCAGGCGCTGGGCCTGGGAGAGGGAGGGGGCAGCCTGGACCTCCTCCATGGCCGTCAGGAAGATCTCCTGCTCCTCCGGAGCAAGGTAGGACAGCTCCACCGCCGGATTGAAGGAGATCTGCTTCTGATCCACCAATTCAAGCAGTTCAGGGATAAGGTTTGTCAGGCGGATGTAGCGTTGAATCTGATTTCGGCTTTCACCTAGCTCTTCAGCCATTACTTGGTCTGTTCGTAACTTTGTCCCAACTTGGGACGAAGTTAAATCACTTCTGGATCCCTGATGCTTCATGGCTTCCAGCTTCATCTTGTAGGCAAAGGCCCGCTCACTGGGCAGGATGTTTTCCCGCTGGAGGTTGGAATCCACCATGAGCACTGTGGCCGCATCATCGTCCATCTGCCGTACCAGCACCGGCACCTCAGTGAGACCGGCCAGCTCGGCGGCGTGGGCCCGGCGGTGTCCGGAGATGATCTCGTAGCCGCCACCCTCCAAAGGCCTTGCAATCAGCGGAGTCAGTACACCGTACTGTGCAATGCTTTCCGTCGTCCTCAGCATGGCCTCATCGTCCACCACCTTGAAGGGATGATCCTTGAAGGGGACCAGCTCACTGATGGGGATATTCTGTACTCGTTCCAGCTGCTGCTCCGCCCGACTCTCATCCGTTTCAAAGATATCATCGTAGCTGGTCAAGCTGATGCTTCCGTTTCTTTTCGGCATTTGCCAACACCTCCTTTGTCAGACTCCGGTAGGCATCAGCGACCTTGCCACCGGGATCGTGCTTGAAAATGCTCACGCCTTCCACACTGGTTTCAGCGACCCGGACAGAGCGGGGGATATCCGACTCGAATACCTTCAGCCTGCTGCCGTAGGTATCACGGATCAGGGCGCTGATCTCCTTTGCAAAGTTGGTGCGATAATCCACCATGGTCAGCAGGATTCCCTCCACCCGGAGCTTCGGATTGATCTGCCGCTTCACTTTACTGACGGTTTGCAGCAGCTGCTCCAGGCCTTTTGCTGACAGATAGTTCGCCTGAACAGGGATGAGCACCTGGTCAGAGGCGGCAAGGGCATTGACCGTCAGCATGCCCAGGGAAGGCATACAATCCAGCAGAATATAGTCGTACTGGCTTTTCAGGGGCTCCAGGAGCTGCCGCAGTACCGTTTCCCGGCTCATGGCATTGACCAGAGATACCTCCATGCCGGATAACGTGATGTTGGCAGGGATCAGGTCGATGCCTTCCTCATGGGGCAGGACCCCCTCTTTGGGCCCGATGGGCTGGTCCTGCAGGACCTTGGCCATCAGATCCGTCAGGGTGACCGGAATTTCATCCGGCCTGGGATGTCCGAGGGCAATGGTCAGGGAGGCCTGCGGATCCGTGTCCACAAGCAGTACCCGTTTTCCTTCCTTTGCAAGGCCAATCCCTAGATTTTCGCAGGTGGTGGTTTTGCCAGTTCCGCCTTTCTGATTCACAACAGCCATGATTGTGGCTTTTGACATACAATGGTCACCTCCCGTCACCAATCTTTCCGATTTACAGATCAGGATCATCAAACTAGATCAAGCCCTTGGCCATGTCATGCTGTACCCAGTTCTGATAGTAAGCACTCATGGTCGTGGGAGCGTTGTAGAGAACGGCCAGCATGTACTGCTTCATATCTCGTACACGGGTCGTATTGTTTGCCAGGGTCATCAGCGCATATCTGATATGCTCAGAATTCAGCTTCATGAACCGACCTTTTACGACTTCCGCCGGCATGTCCTCCCGGTTGATGCGAATGGTCGTTTTCCTGGAGCAGCAGATATCGACCATAAGATCCACCAGGGCGGAAAGTGCTTCCTGATCCAGGGTGTTATCCCGTAAGAGCACCTCTGTCTCAAGGGATTCCCTGAAATAAGCCTCATACTGAGTGCGGAGCCGCATCGCATCGCTTCCTTTCCCGACACTTGTGTCGGAAGGGAAGGAATCGATATCGCTATACTCCGTATTGTTTTGCTCAGTATTGATTCCATGTCCTTCTGCCATTTCCGGAGATGTGATTTCGCCATTTCCAGAAGTGTGATTTTGACAGTTCAAGAAATGTCGTTCCTTTTCCGCCTCGATGAAGTTCTTTACATAGATCAGGTTTGGCTTTCCCAGCCCCTGACGCTTTCGCTCAATGAGACCCACCTTTTCCTCCAGGTCCGACAGCAGCTGGATGGCTTTTTTGTTCCCGCAGTTCATATCCGCCATGATTTCGTCAATGGTGCAGATGATATACACCCGGCCCTGCTGATCAATCCAGCCGTTTTTCACCGATAGAGAAACCCGGTCTAGCAAGATCCCATACAGGGTTTTGGCCTCTGCGGAGAGCACCCGGAACCTGTCGTTGGTAAAAAGGACCTTGGGAATTCGGTAGAAGGCAAATTGTTCTGCCTGGACCCCATAGAAATAATCAAACACGCATGGTCACCACCTGCCCTCAGGAAAAGCGATCACGTTTCAGAGGCTTTTTGCGGAACACATCCTGTTGATTGCCATAGGGGCATCTGGAAAACTGGCACCGGCGATACCGGAAGTCCGGACGGTAATACATGCAGCGCTTGCAGCTGCGGGGTTTGCGCGCCGGCTTTTCCTGATTTTCCAGCTTCGCCGCCTTGGACAGCTTTTCGCATCGGCGGAAAATCTCCTCCTGTTTACCCATTTGCGGATCCTCCTCTCTGTGTGCAGTGGGGCAGGGCTGTTCTGAGCCAGGCATTCAGATCCCGATAGCAGGTCATGCTGACACAGGGCTGGCCATTTGCATAGCAGCAGCCCTCACACTTCTTTTCCTGGGCGGTCATCACGGCCTCCGCCAGATAGTAGCAGTTCTGGCTGCCCAGGATGCAGCCGCCCTTGCGGTTTTTCCAGAAGAAGCATTTGCGGCAGGTCTCGGGCCGGTCGGCATAGTACCGGATCCCGTTGATCAGAATAATTTTTCGTTTCGCTTTTTTGCTCATTTCGATATCCTCCTTGGTTGTGATCCGTCACCGGGGAAGTCCGGAAACGACAAAAGCCCCGTGGTGAAGGTCAGTCACCACAGGGCTATGTAAGATATCGGAATTTAATTGCAATGGCCTTAAGCCAATTAATGTTCTTCGTGTATATACCGCACATGGAGTAAATAGCCCAAAAGACCTTCGATCCTGCCACGCTGAATCGTATCCTCTTCGACGATATATTTCACATAACAATGATCTTTCAGATATTGCTTTGCTGCATCCATATCATCGATCGTTGCCTGCAAATCATCCTCCACTAGATATTTCTTCAATCGTGCATTTGTCTTTGGACCGTGCAAATGGTTTGTGTACAACCGCCGCCTTAAATCCTTGGTGCGTCCGACATATAAAACTTCACCATGATCCTCATCAAAAATTGCATATACACCAGGTATCCCTTTCGGAATATCTGATGGTGTCAAATCACGAAAATATAGAGGAGCGGCAGATAACAGCTGCTCTGCAATGGTGCGGGCCTCTTTTAATGCCTTATCGATATTTTCCATATTGACGAGTCTCCTCTCTAACATCGGCACTTGATATTAGAAATCTAAATTATCTTGATCTTTACTGCTAACGCATTTGTAAATTCGTCGCCCAACCAGCGCTTTCATCCTATCAGTTCAGCGCTTCAAGATCCAGACTTGCGAGGCTTCGACTTCAATTTATCATAGATTCACACCCAGTTAAACCAGTTTTCATGCAAACAGATGCCGGTTTTAGCAAATCCGCTTTCTGGGCAAATTTTCCACATTAGAAGAATTCAGGGTTATTTTAGAAATTTGTCAATGAACCCCGGATTTTGTTAGCAAAAACGCGGAAGATTTTTCGATCTTCCGCGTTCAAAGTGGTGTCCCCGCCCGGATTCGAACCGGGGGCCTCGGGCTTAGGAGGCTCGCGCTCTATCCTGCTGAGCTACGGAGACAAATGTGAAATTTTCGTTGGTATTACTGGGTTTTTGCGTTTTGCTCCAGGTGACGCTCCGGATTTCGGGGGTCGCTGGAGGGGCATCGTCGGCACGGAAGGAAAACCGTAAAAGACCAGATGCCATTTGAACTGGAGTTCAGATCGAAAAAAGCGGTTTGCCGGATGACAGGCTATTTTTTAGGAGGCGGACCCTCTATCCTGGTGAGGTACGGGGGCATGGGTGAAAAAACTGCACAGCCGTGGGATTTGAGTAAATCACCAAAAGGGGGCGGCACAGCGCTATTATTTTAACCGAAGATACCAATTTTGTCAACGCAGGGGCAAACGAGGTTGCCATCTGTAAAAAATCGGGATATAATGAGACAAGCCGCGCTTTTGCGGCTCTTCTGTTGTGTGCTTCGCGCCGGGCCCTGGGGCCCTGCGCAGGAGATTGAGAGGCTGGAGGCCCTGGAGCGCCGGGGGCTCCGGCATAGACGGTGGGGCGGCGCACGCCCCGTGGAGGAGGAACTTTTTCCGCATGATACAAGAGAACCTGAGAAATGTGGCCATCATCGCCCACGTCGACCACGGCAAGACCACCCTGGTGGACGCCATGCTGCGCCAGAGCGGCGTCTACCGGGAGAACCAGGAGGTGGTGGACCGGGTGATGGACTCCAACGATCTGGAGCGGGAGCGGGGCATCACCATCATGGCCAAGAACACCGCCGTCACCTATGGCAGCACCAAGATCAACATTGTGGACACCCCGGGCCACGCCGACTTCGGCGGCGAGGTGGAGCGCATCCTGAAGATGGTCAACGGCGTCATCCTGCTGGTGGA
>JABLTR010004658.1_pt1 | contig 17455 bp, 22 predicted proteins | sample 7160071 | NCBI WGS metagenome assembly JABLTR01 (sample SAMN14651230, study PRJNA627086) | human gut metagenome | isolation source: feces | host: Homo sapiens
AGACGGGAACACAGAGACTGGGCAGGCTTCCAGATGTGCCGGTCTTTTTCAGCCCGTACACCTCCACCAGGGCGTCGGTGATGCCACGAGCGGCCAGGGCGGCAAACTCCTCCGTGAGGATGATGGGGGTGTCCACGGTACTATCCATAAATCCGCACTCGCACAGCACGGCGGGCATGTTGGTCTCTCGGGTGATCTGGTGGTCGGCCTGGGCCTTGGGGCTGGCCCGGTTGCCTACAAGACCGGTCTGGGCGATGAGATGCCGGTAGATGGCCTCCTGAACAACCTCGCTCTGCTTCTGGTGGCTGGGGTTGATGTACACCACGATGCCGCCGCCGGAGCCGCCGCCGATGCCGGCGTTGTGGTGGATGGACACCAGCACGTCGGCGTTGGCGTCGTTGGCGTCCTCCACCCGGTCATCCAGGGTCACCTCCCGCTGGCCGGTGGGGTCATCGGTGCGGGCGGTGCGGCAGTCGTAGGCCGCCAGCAGGGCCTGGACCTTGTCCGCGATCCGGCTGTTGAGGACCCACTCCCGGGTCTCGTTGGGGTCGATGCTCTTGAGACACCGCTTGCCGGGTGTGCCCAGATAATGGCCCGCGTCAATACAGATCAGCATGGCGCTCACTCCCCTTTCTCGCCGGTCAGCTGGTCCCCGGCCTGGTCAATGGCGTCCTTGCTCACCTGGAGCAGCTTGGTCAGCCAGCCGGGCACCGGGGCCCCCATGGCCACGGCGTTCTCCGTGATGCTGCCCAGCTCCGTCACGCCGTACCACACCAGTACGATGGGGCAGATCAGGCCGCCGTAGTCAAAGGGCAGGGAGACGGCTGGAATATTGGCAATGACCAGCGCGATCAGCAGATCCGCTCCGGCGGCCACGATGACCACCACGATCATCCCCGCCTTATGCCAGATCCCGTCCCGGGCCTTGGCGCTGCTCCACTCCCCGTTCCGCGCTGCGGCGGCGGAGCCGGTGATGTAGTCGATGACCATGCAGATCACCCAGCCCACCACCAGCCAGCCCATCCAGCCCCACAGGCCGGTGAGGGCTCCCACGAGGGCGGCGATCGCCAGTTTCATTTGTGTCGCCTGTTCCATGATTTTCTCCTCTCTACATATTAAATAGTATATCGCGGGCGAACTCCGCCCTCGACAGCCCATCTGAGCCAATCAAACATGGGGATAAACACCAGGCACAGCATCCACCAGATGGCGCTGTACTGGGGGCAGATCTGGCCCCACAGGTTGCCGGGCATGGAAGTGTAGTCCCACACATCCCAGCCCAGCCACAGGTTGATGATGCACCCGGCAAGCAGCTCCACGGCGGTGACCAGGGCGGCGCAGACCAGGGCCTGGAGCCACAGGGGCACCTCCCAGGGCAGCTGCTCCCCCGCCCGCTCCACAGGGATGGTTAGCAGGATGGCTACCACCAGCATGGTCCAGCTGATCCGTTCCGGGTGGCCGGTGAGCGTCTTGAAGGCCACCTCCAGCAGGAAATACACTGTCCCGCCCCAGGCCCAAAGGAGCATGGACAGCACCCGGCAGCCCACCTTACCCATGGGACACACTTTCGTAGTCGATGACAACCGCCTTCACCTCCTCCACGTTCTTGGCGCTGTAAATAGCTTCCTTCACCTGCTCCTGGTAGCGGCGGTAGGGGTAGACGTAGTCGATGATGGCCAGCAGCAGGGCGTTGTACTGCTCAACGGTGAACGTGTGGCACTGTTTCTTTTGGGTGTGCCACTCCAGAGCAACTTCCCGCCCTGCGGTTGCCTGGATCTGATACTGCTGTAGGTTCAGGGCCATCTCTGTTTGGTCCTCCTCCGTGACACCGTACACATTGCCATCCACCCAGGTCAGAGGATGAGCGGCAAGCCAAGCGGCCAGGGCTGCCTTGTTTTCTTCCTGTCGGGCGGCCTGGGCCGGGGGCATAGGGTCTGGGCGGTCCACCTGGATTTCCTCCTCCGTGCGCTCCACCGGCTGGCCGTCCACCAGCTTATAGCGGGGGATTCCGTCCTTTGTGTACAACGCCCCGGGCAGGTAGTTTCCCTGCGCGTGGCGGTAACGATCCCCCGTTCCTGCATCAATTTCAACCCACCCGGCTACATCTGTCAGAAAAGCGGAAGAATTTACCTCCACAATCTGAGATTTGCTGTTAACTTTTACATAAACAACATAGCTGTTTTGAATCATCGTATTTCCTCCTGCCCTTTACAGACTGCAATCCAGAATTAAAAAACTTCCTGGAGGTAAAAACGCATCATAGGCCGCTCCAGTTACCGCCCCGGTCACCACAGCATTTAGAAGAACACAGTTAGAACCTTCAACGTCAACCGAAACCTCCGTACTTGTTACAGCAGTTTCAGCATTTCTTACATTTACTTGCCCATCAAGAACTACGGTTGGCCTAATTCTAAGCGTGGTTGGTGTTGGAACGGAAATTACAACCAGGGATTCACTTCTTGCTTGCCCCACCCCAATAGGAGAATAACCCGTTTCGTTACCCATTACCATTTTATGCCGCTGACACTTTAATAACTGAGTAGCATAATCGTTTTCAGGTTGAGGGAGCAATTCCCACGTTCCGTCTGATTTCTTATATGCAAGGGTCTGAGGCGATCCTTCCTCCGGCTTAGCGGCCATAAAATCTGTATATCCATTCGCACCGCTGGTGTCGGCGTACATATAAATCCTTACAGGGCTGTCACCGAGATCATCCGGGAGAGAAAAGGTAGAGGTAATAATGTCCCAGTCCGGGGTGTTTTCTTTAAAAACAAGGCTTTCTGGAACGATATTGTTGTTCGCTAGACAAAGAATCTTTGTGTTACCGGTCCCCCTGACAAGCGCAGATACAGTTACCGTCTCCCCAGGATAAAAGTTTTCTTTCGGGATTGCGATTGACATGGCCTGGTCTCTGGTAGCCCCCGGATTTGTCTGCGTCAGCCGAATAAACCCGTCGAGGATTTCCAGCTTTACACCTCCGGTCGTCGGGTCAAGAGTACACATATCAATACAGGGGCCAGCTTCGGTATACACCGGTTTCCCCCGCTGATTCACCGGGTGTCTAAAGTCCCCATTGATAGCCAGGCTTGGCCGTACCCCGGCTCCCAGATTCGCCAGCGCGGCCTGTGGCGTGTCCAAGTTGGACAGCTGACGATCTGCGGCCAGGGTGGGGACATCCTGCGTTCTTACCGGGTCACTATCCGACACAGGCGCGGGCAGCCCGGAAATGGTGTGGCCCGCCATCTGGAGCGCCCCCGTCATAGGCACGCTACCGTCCGCCTTAAAATCACCAGTCCCAGCGCCGTCCGCGCCGTTGTAGACCTGGAATGTGGTGGTGGAGCCGTTGGTGAGGGTCACTGTGTAGGTGTCGGTGGTGCCCGGCGCTCCGGTTCCGCTGGTGCGCTCAATGGACTGGATGGAGCTGCCTGCGGGGCCCTCGGGGCCCTCCGCCTTCTGGTCAGTGTCTACATACTTCTGCTGCGCCGCGTCCCAGGTCTGCCACATGCCCGTCTCCGGGTTAACCTGGGGCGGATAGAGGGCAACACCCTTGGCCTCCTCCGCGGCGGCCTGGGCCTCTCCTGCGGCGTCTCCGGCCGTCTGGGCGGCAGTCTTGGCCTCCTCCACATACTGGCTCACGCCCTGCGCGGCGTACTGCTTGATGAGCTCGCCCCGGATGGACTGGGTCTTTCCGTCCTGATATACCACCAGAAGCCCGGCGTCGGTGAGCAGCGACGCCACCGGCAGCTCATGAATCGACTTGTCAGCCATCCGCCTCGCCCCCTTCGTCCTTCTGTGTCTCCAGGATCAGGGCGTCCGCCGTGCGGATGATGCCCAGCAGGTTGATCCAGTTGTCAGTCCCCGCAGCCGTCACATGGCTGGCGGCCAGCTTGATCTCCGCCGCCATGCGGATGATTTTCTGCTTATCCATAGGTTAAAACCCTCCTTATTTGTGCCAGCCCGTAGAGTCCAGATACCAGGTAGTCCCGTCCACAAAGATGCGGACCTCCCCGTTGGACGCCGCAATGCGCACATCCCCGTTGCTGGAGGAAACAACCACATCTCCGCTGGATTTCACTGTGTCTACCTCCAGGCCGTACACGTAGGCCCCGGAAAAATCCCAGCTACCCAACACGGTCAGATCGTTACCGTCAATGAGCAGGAAGGCATCATCATTGGCACTCAGCGACACCACGCCTCCCGACCCGCTGCGGTAGCCCCGTACGTCAAAGATGGGGGTGGACTGACTGTAGTCGGCCACGTACAGCTCCAGGGCTCCTGATTTGATGCCGGAGGTGCCTCCCGTGCCCATCTGTATCCAGGTGCCCTGGTTCAGGTCCCAAAACTTGCCCCCGGCGATGTTGGGAGAGGACACCAGCTCCTCCGAGATGATGGTGCGGCACTGACCGGAGGAAATTCCGCTGTCCGGCAGGTTCCCACCCCAAGTGATGGTGCCGCCGGACAGGTTGATGTTGCCGTTGATGGTGACGTTGCCCTGGGCGTCCACCAGAAAATTGTCGGAGACGTTCAGCGTACCCGTAAACTTGTAGGTTCCGGTGGCGGCATCAAAATACAGGGCTTCTCCCCCGTCGTCGTTGTAGAAGGCCAGGGTGTCGCTGTTCAGCACCACCCGGGACTTCTTGGAGCCGTCCGGGGCAATCTTCTGAATCTCCAGGCCCTTGGCCCGGGTGATGGTGGTACCGTAGTAGGACTGGCCCAGGGTCACCTTTCTGGCCATGGCCCGCTGCTGGGGCGAGAGATAGGGATACTCGTGCTGGAGCTCCTCCTCCCCAGGCGTTCCCACATCCGCCGCCATCAGGCTGTCATGCTGGGTGACGATGCTGCCCGCCACCGAATAGATCCCGCCCACGGTCACCCCGTCTCCCAGCTCTGCCGCCGGGTCCAAAAGGGCGTCCTGGGCGGAAAACGGGCGGTAGACAAACCCCGCCACATCCCGCAGGATATCCTCCGCCATGGCCTGTGTGGCCCAGGGGCAGTTGATCTCCAAGGTCCGGCCCGTATCGTCTCCGGCGGTGAAGGCGTGCTCCTCGTCATACCAGATGGTCACCCTGGAAATGGGAAGCAGCTCCTCCCCCTTCTCAAAACTTGCGGCATTCTGTCCCAGATATGTTTTATCAGACAAGGATCCTCACCTCACCAAACAGCAGTGCGTCCCCGTATTCGTCGATGAGATAGTGGGTCTCCCGGGGCAGATCTGTCAGTCTCACCAGCCGCAGCTTGCCCTCCTTGGTGATGATCCAGTTTCCTCCATGGGCCGCCCCGATGTATCCCAGGACCTCCCGCATGGTGTAGTCGTTGGGATACTCCACCAGGTACGCGCTGTTCAGCCTGGTCCTGGGGTCCAACGTGACCCCCATGCGCCGGCAGATCTCTTCTACCACCTGGGGCGCGGGGCGGGGCCACTCCCCCACATCCCCCTCCGTCAGGTAGACCGCCTCCCCCTTCAGCATGGCGTCGTAGCCGTGGAGGGTCAAAACCCCGCCGTCCAGGGAACGGGTGTCGATAAAATACTGCCCATCCGGCAGCCACTCGGAGACCTGGTCCCCCAAGGCCAGGCGGGCGTACACATTGATCTGTGCCATGGTGGGAATGGTCCCGCCGTAGGGCAGCAGGACCAGGTCGATCTGTCCGGCATAGCAGCCTCCCACCCCTAGGGTGCTCCCCACAAAAAGGGCCCCGGTGGTCTGGCAGGAGACGATCCGGTCCTGGCCGTAGATCTCCCCCGCCAGCTCCACCCGGGTCTCCTTCCAGGCCCTGGGGTCCCGCAGGAGGGTGCGGTATAATGCGCTTGTTTCCAGCATTGTCTCACCTCTCCACAAGGGTAAAGGAAATTCCGTCTACATAGTCCACGCCGGCCTCTACCACTCTGTCCTGGCTGGACAATCCCTCTACCCAGAAGCTACGGGTCACCTCACCCAGCTTTCGATCTATGTATGTGACCTCAGACGGCTGAGTCAAGGCCGCCGTCAAGTCCATCAGCCGTTCCAGTCTGGTTCGGACAAAGGAAACATCCAACTGCCGTTTCTGAATCTGGGCACGGTGCTCAACGCCATCCAGCGTGATGATACTTCGAGACTGGCGAAAGACATCCCTCTGAATCAGACCATTTTTAGCCAGGAGACCTGTAAAATCTACTCCGTTAATAAGCAGTTTGGGCAGCACTTTTTCACCCCCATGCGGCTCTTGCATTGTTGTTTAGTGCTGTAACAAGGTCCCCGATGGTCGCTCGATACAGCTCTTTCCCGTTGATATACAACGGAACCTCCAGTACGACAGGTTTTGTCACATCAGTGGAACTGGCGGCACCGCCAGCCGCAACAGGCGCGGGCATGCTGACCTGTGGAATTTGGATAGACCGCTGCATGCGTGCCGCCACGGCGGACATCTCCTGCTCAAAGCCTACGCCGATGCCCTGGGCCATATACTTGCCCACCTCGTCCCGGAATACCCGAGAGGGAGAATGAATCCCCAGCACACCCTTCACGCTGCTGACGATTCCACCAACGAAGCCGGCCACCTGGTTTTTGATCCACGAACCCATGGACTTGATTCCATTCCATAACCCTCGCACAATATCCTTTCCAATGGAGAGCAGTTCCGAAGGAAGGGCAGAAAATCCGCTTTTCACGGTCGTGGCAATTGTTTCCGCTGCGTTCTTGGCAAAGGACACTGCATTTTTGACGCCGTTGGAGAGACCTTGCACGATGGACTTTCCAAGATTCAGCCAGTTAAACGCAAGGATGGTATCCACAATAGCACCGATGATCTGGGGCAGATTCTCAATGATCGTGGGAATAGAATCAATCAGGCCCTTTACCAATATTCCAATGATCTCTACCGCAGCCTGAAAAATTTTCGGAGCATTGTCATTGATGGTATTGGCAATATTCGACACGATTTCCGGCACATTTTCGATAATAGTCGGGATGCTGTCTGCCAGGCCCTGAGCCAAAGATTTGGCCAGACCAATGGCCCCGTCCACCACAAGTCCCGCATTTTCCCGCAGGGAGGCGGTAAACGCACTGGCACTTTCCAGGCCGTTTTGAACCAACATGGGCAAATTGTCTGTCAGGGTTTTAGAAAGATAGTTGAGGATTTCCAATGCTGCATCCCGTACATTGGGTAGTGCCCCTTGGATCCCCGATACAAGCCCGCCAATCAGTTCCAACGCAGTTTCCTGGATTCCAGGAAGCGCCTCACGAAGCTTAGACATAAGGCCTTCCGCTAACTCCAAAGCCACACCTGCAACCTGGCCGGAAAAGTCGCTGAAACTCATGTCTCCGCTGAGCAGGCTGTTAAAAGCGTCTGCTAATTGAGTAAACGTGGGCAGTGCATCCGCCAACAGCTGATTCTTGATATTGCCGACAGTCTCACCCAAACGCCCCATGGTTTCATCCAGCGCAGCCTGGTTCTCCCTTGCCCGCACCAGCACCTCATTGTTTCGGTAAAAAGCATCGCTGGCTTCATCATAGGTCTGTGCGAGGGTATCCATGATGAGCCGATTTCGCTCTGCCTCACCTCCAGCGGCCGACAACTTTTTGTTAAAGTCCTCCTCATTGATGCCCGCCCAGTTCAGGGCATCTGCAAGGGCCCCTGTTACTTCGCCCACCTTGGCCGTCTCATTTGCGGCCTCGATCAGTCCTTCAATGGGCAAGCTGTCACCAAAAGTTCCCGATACACCCGCCGCAATTCTGGTCCACGAAGAAACATCCTCCGCATTGGCCGCCAGCTTTGCCAGCAGCTGGGACGCTTCGGTCGCCGTATCGGTGTCGCCCAAAATTTTATAAAACTCCTGATAGGCCTGAGCTGCCGCTTCCGGCCCATAGCCAGCCGCCTCAAAGGCCGTATTCAGTCGCCCCTGAGCCCGCCGGTACTCCTCGGTACTTTCATCTAAATTGACAAAAGAACCGATCAAATTCCCAATCGCGCTGACCGCTTGCTGGATCGCGCTGGCCGCCAGATTTCCAAGAGCAACGGTAACAGCGGTGATCTTATTTTCCGCTTCCATTACTGTTTCTCCAGCAGTTTCCATGCTGTCCGATAAATCTTGCGTAGAATCCGCGGCCCCGTTCATCTGGCTTTCTACCTGAGACAGCTGAGAGCGCAGATTCCCCATAGAGGTCCTGGTCTTATTGATTTGATCGCTTAACCGCTGGACCTCCACATACTGCCGATTGTAGGCATTTTCCGCTTTTGCCGCTTCGGTAGAGGTTTCCCCAAATTCACGCTTTGCCTGTTCCAGAGCCTGGTCCAGATCCTTCAGCTTCTCAGTCTGCCTATCATACTGCGAGGTGAGCAGCTTCATTTGGGTCTCATTTGCCGAGATGCTCTGCTTGAGCACTTTGGATTTGGCGGACAGGGCCTCCATACTGTCAGAGTTATCCTGAAATTCCGCTGTTACGGCCTTCATCTCACTTCCCAGCGCTCTCACTTGGGCAGATACGGCCTTCAGACTGTTTTTAAATTCCGATTCTCCATCAATTCCAATCCGGGGTCCAATATCAACCGACATGACCTCACCTCCTTGTCAGCAGCGCAAAAAATTCATCCTCCGGTTCTTCCCAAGTTTCCTTCAGCTTGGCACCTTCATGTTTGACCTGCTCAATGGCCACATAGTCCAGAAGCTCCCCAAAGGGAATGTCGTTGGCCTGGTCATAACTCAGGCCAACACGCAGTCCGTACCAGATATACCACTCAGGACTTAACCGTCCTGAGTGGCTCCGGCGTTTTTTGGCGGCTCTACCTCCACAGTGGTTTTCTGCCCGCACGTAATGGTCTCCGCGATTTTTCCGCGGAGATTTCCAAAATCATGGAGGTCACACAGGTCCAGAAGTTCCTCCACCCCAAGGGGAGGCGGGTTGTCCAGACCGTTCAGCTTGGCATATCGGTCGCCGGCCACCATCATCTCGGAAAGGAGCCACAGGGCCTCGTCAAAACCCTTGACGCCGGACTCAGACAAGGCGGAGTCGATCTCAGCCACATCACCGTAGCGCTCGGTGCAGCTGCGAACCACCCGGGCGGAGAAGCACAGCAGGCGTTCCTTGCCGTTCAGTTCCAGTGTTGCAGTTCTCATGTGGATTCCTCCGTGATGTTCAGGTACTGTTTCACGGCCGCCTCCGCATCCGCCTCGCTATCCATGAAGGAGCTCATGCGGAACCAAGGGTGCTTGTCCGCGTCGCTGCGCATGATGGCGGCTACCAGCTTCTGGGTCTGCCATTCGATATTCTCCCCCTGGGTAGTAAATGCAAAGCCAGGGGTCTGAAACTGGATCTTATTGAGGACGAAAGCCGCCCACTTGATAGCCCCGTCCACCTTCTTTTTGATGATTCCGCCCAGACCCCCATAGGGGATCTTCTGGTCGTCGTCAAAGACATACCACTTGGGGGTCTCGGTGGTGATGTCTTCGCTGGTGATAGCCTCCTCCTTGACCCCCAGAGACGCCACCATGGCGTCAGGCCGAAGATCATCCGTGGTAATGGTGGCGGTGCCCCCCGAGAACTGGCTGTCGCTCTCCGCCACCTCGTTGTCCGCGTACATGTTGTTTGCGTCCTGGTCGTCCAGCTCAATGGACAGCTCGGTGTATTTGCCCAGCAGCGCCCCGCCGGAATAGGTCACCGCGCTGCCGGTGTTGCTGTACTTGGCGAAATAGGGCTTGCTCAGTCCGATCGTTGCCATAATATCGCTCCCTTCACTTCACGATTTTTTCGATTTCTTCATCCAGTACGGCGGCCATTCTCTCCTGGGCCGCGGCCTTCGCCCGGTTCACTGCGGGACGAACAAAGGGATGTTTGGGCACCTTCGAGGTCCCACTCTCCATGATCCGTGCCATCATCACATTGGGGATCCCGTTGGCGTTATACCCATCAAAACCCAGCTTTACGTTGTAATAGCCGTTGTCATCCCGCAGCTTGGAGATACCGAAACCATCTTCCAGTCCCTTTTGCGTGACTCCGGTCTTGCGGGGTAACGACCGAATTCCAGCCTTGATCTCATCAGCCACAATACTGGCACCTTCGTAGATGGCCGCACCGCAGATCTTCTCGGTACCTTGAGCCAAGGAGGAGAGCATCTTTTCATATTTCTCCAGCCCCTTGAGGGTGATCCGTGCCATTAAACCACCTCCCACACCCACTCGTAGTGGAAAAACCCCGTGTCCTCTTCATAGTCCGAACTATTGAGGTACCAAGCCACCCCGTGGCTGCTCAGCGCCTCCCCCAGTTGGTCCACCCAGGGGTCCAGCTCCTGCTTGGTGAACAGGTCGGTGGTCCCCTGGACGGCCCGCTCTGCGTGGCCGTTTCCGGCGTCCAGGTCGTTGGCCCCGTCCTCCTGCCACACAAAATACCGCTGGGACTTCAGACGCTTGGCATGGCTCACAGCCGTGGTGACCTCCAGGTGGGCCACTTTGATGGTGTCACTCCACGCCATCCTCTGCCCTCCCCTCCGTGTCCAAGTTGGACACATCGTAGTTCTGGTCGATCCTGGTGAGCGTCAGATCCATGCTGGGCGGGAAGACGTCGGCAGCGCTCTGGACCAGGTCGATGCGGTATTGCACGCCGTCCTCCGTGACGGCCAGGTCCTGGCTGCTCACATCCCTTCGGCGTGGGGTGCGCAGCACCCGCTCCACCTCCACCTGGTTCTGCTTGCCCGCATAGTACCGCTGAAGCCCCAGGCGGCGCTCCTCATACCGCAGCACTGCCTTTTTGACCGGCTTCTCCACCGGCAGGCCGCCGGGAGGGCCGGAGTCGGTGACGGCGTACACCGTCACCACTCCGTCGTTGTAGGACTGGCTGATCTCACCCCTGGGCCGGTAGGGTGCTTTCCAGGTCAAAGGCGCTCACCTTCCTCCCGTTCTGCATGTCCAGGATCATGGACTGGTAGTTGTTCTCAAAGACGTCCAGGGCGCTGTCCCGGCCATAGCGGCAGTATTCCAACAGCAGGGTGCGGGGCAGTCCATCCCGGGTGTAATCTCCCGCCTCCCCCAGCTTACCGTCCAGGTAGACCATCCCCGAGGCGATGAGCCCGGACACCTTGGTGTCCGTGGCGTCATCTTCCCATGTGATGTCCAGCCAGTTCTTCACATCGGCCAGCAGCCCCTCCGGCAGCGCCTTTCTGTCCGGGGCCATCAGGACTTGGTGACCGTGACGGTATACGCCTTCTTGCTGGAGCCGTCGGCGGCCGTCACGTTGATGGTCAGGGTGTTCTCGCCGTCATACCACTTGGCCGCGGTGCCGTTGTCGATCTCATAGGACTCATCCCCATCGGCGTCGGCCACCAGCACCTCGATCTCCGCGCCGGCGTCAGCGGGAACGGCGGTCACCACGTTGCTGGCGTTGGTGGTCGCGGCGGTATAGGTGGTGGTGCCGGGGACAAAGGGCGTATTCAGCTCCAGGCTGCCGATCTTCAGGGAGGCCAGCTCCGCGTTGCTGGAGGCGGTGGGGGCGGTGACCTGCTCCACCTTCCACACCGCGGGACGCAGGCCGGAGATGTCCAGGTACAGGAAGGCGTTGTCATCCTTGGCCTGGCCGTTGGCGTAGAGCTTGATGAGATAGACCCGGTTGTCCTCCAGGAACTGATAGTGGTCGGAATACTCGATGCTGCCCGCCTTATCGGTGCCGGCGGCGGCAAAGTACCGGTAGCCCAGGCCCAGAATGGCGTTGCCCCGGTCCAGAGCGCCGCAGGGGATGACCTTCATGGGATAGGGCAGCACATCGTTGCGGTAGGTGCCGTCGGGGGCCATGACGGTGGTGGCGGGCATGACCTTCTGGTAGTAGTCCTGGGGATTGACGATGAGCAGCACATCGGTGACCTGCCGGCCCTTGCCGTTGGTGTCCACGGCCAGCAGGCTCAGCAGATTGCCCACGGTGTCGGGAGACAGGTCGGTCACGGCAATCTTGGCCTTTTCGGGGTAGACACCGCCGGTGACGCTGACCCCCTCACCCACCTGGCGGTTCATGCCAATGGGCATCTGCTTGCCGGTGCCCACGGTGATGCCCACCTCCAGGCCGCAGGCCAGGGCCTCATACAGGGTCTCCCGCACAAAGCGGTCCAGCCACTGGGGACCCATCTCCAGAGAGGCCTTGCACACGGGCAGGAAGGCGGTGAGCTTCATCAGGCCCGAGTCCACCTCCTTGAACCCGGCCAGCAGCTCCTTCACAATGGCGTCGCACAGGTCGCCCCACTGGGCCTCCTGCTTGCCGTTGGTGTTGATGAGCATGCGGACCCGGCCGGTGGCGGGGATGAAGTTGATGGCCGACAGCAGGGGGTGCTGGGTGCGCAGGTCCTCAAAGACGGACTCGATGACCGTCTCGGGCATGGTCACATCCACGTTGGCCAGCGCCTGCTTGGGGTCGGGGGACTTCATGGCGGTGATGACCTTCTGGTAGTAGTCCCGCTCCTGGGTGGTCAGCTGGCGCACACCACGGGCCGTCAGCACCCGGCTGTCCAGCTCCTGGCGCAGGCTGGTCACCTGGGTCTCATAGCTCTGCTGAAGGTCGGCCTGGATGGCGGTGAGCATCTGGTCGAAGGCCTGATAAAAGCCCTCGGTGTCGCCCTCCTTGATGGCCTTCTGCATGAGGGCGCGGATCTCCTCACGGCCGCGGATATCCATAGAAATCATGGGATCTTCTCCTTTCAAATCTCAAAATTCTGAAACAGCGCCATCACGCTGTTTTTCACATGGGTCTCAGGCTGGGGTGCGGCAGGGCCGGGACCCCCGGTCAGCTGGCGCAGCTGGGCGGCCAGACTTTTCTGTACGGTGAGCCGCTGCTCCAGGGTGAGGTTGGCCTTCTGGAGGACTGCCGCCGCCCCGGACATGTCGGCCTCCTCCTCGGCGTACCGGTCGGCCAGGCCATACTGGAGACACTGCTCCGCGGTGAGCCAGGTCTCGGCATCCATCATGGCGGCCAGGGCCTCCTCGTCCAGCTTGTCCCCCGCCTTTTCCAGGTAGGCCTGACGCCCGGCGGCGTTGATGACGTCCAGGTCATCGGCGGCCTTGCGCAGCTCCCCGGCGTTGCCCACCGCCCCCATCCACATATTGTGGATCATCATAAGGGTGTTCCGGGGCATGACCACCTCGTCTCCCGCCATGGCGATCACCGAGGCGATGGAGCAGGCAAACCCGTCCACATACACCGTCTTGTGGGCGGGGTGGCGCTTGAGCTGGTTATAGATGGCGGTCCCCTCAAAGACCGAACCGCCGCAGCTGTTGATGTAGAGGTTGATCTGCTTTACGTTGGGGTGGGCCTCCAGGGCCTCCCGGAAGGCCTTGGCGCTGGTCTCGCTGCGGATGACCTCATCCCGCCACCAGTCGTACCCGTCGCCCTCCACATCGCCGTAGATATAGAGCTCCAGCGTGCCCGCTTCCGCGGCCTGTTTGAGCTCCCACATCCGTTCTCTCAATGGGATCACTCCTTTCCGTTTTCCAGTTTTCTTGCCCCCTCCTCCAGGTCGGCAATGTTCTTGGTGAGGAAGTGGGCGTCAGCCCAGGGCTCGTTGATGGTGGGCTGGTTGGCGGCCCGGAGGATGTCGTTGATGGAGAAGGCGGCGGAGCCCACCAGCTTTTCCACGTTGGCCGCGTTGGCGAACATGTCAAAGTGCAGGATACTGGAGCTGTCCACCCGCACAAAGCTGCCCGACCGCCAGGCCTGATACCCGTACCGCTTGCGGGTGATCTCCTCCTGAAGCTGGTCACACAGGGGGTCGATGCAGTTGGTCAGAAACCGGGCGTTGGCGTCCTGGGTTCCTTCGATCTTCCCGTTGACCAGCACCGCCGGAATGAGAAAGCCCCGGGCGGTGAAGTCGAAGATGTCCTCGATGAGGGCCTTGATGTCCCGTGTGTCGCCGCTTCCTGTTCCCCCTACCCGCTGGTAGTCATAGCCGTCAAACTCCGGCAGGATGGCCCCGTTGCTGTCCAGAAAGGGTTTTATCTGGGCGGCGATCATGGCCTGGAATTTCTCCGCCCAGCCGTCCTCTCCCGCCGCCATCTGGTTGACATGGACCTTCCAGTGCTGGCCCCGGTCCCATTCGTAGTGCCGCATGGCAGCCGACACCAGACGCCAGTAGGACTGGTAAAGCCCCGCGATTACGGGGGCCATATCCTTGTGGTAGAGCTTCAGGTGGAGCACCCCGTTTTCATACAGGGGATACTGCCAGGTGTACCCGCCTACCCGCACATTCCGGTATTCGTTCTGCCGGCTGGGCCACTCCTCCGGTTGGGCCCAGTCATCTGCCACCACCAGGGCGTCCATTCCGTCGCTCCGGGCCAGGGTGGGCACGATCAGGGCCTCGTTGTCCTGATACAGCTGGGCCACGACCTTGTGCCAGAAGGCGCTGGAGCTCTGGTTGACGTTGGGCGACACGTTCCACAGGTAATAGTCCCGCTCCCGCACCTCCTTGCCCTCCCGGAAGGTGCGCACCTCGCAGCGCCCGATGGCGTTGGCAATCATGTTGACGCACACCCAGAAGCACAGCTCCCGGACCTGATATTCCCGGGCGGCCTCAAACAGCTCCCGGCAGGACACCTCCTGGGAGCTCACCCGCCCGGTCTTGGGCTGGAGGAGTCGAAACAAGCTCCATCCCGTATCCATCACCTCCTTACAGTTTCACAGCCCCCATCAGGGGCAGCCCGGCCGCCTGGCCCCCGCCCAGGGCGGGCTCCCCCACCATGGAGGCCACCAACGCCATCCACGGGTCGGTCTTGCGGCTTTTGGCTTCGATTTTGGCATAGATAAAGTTTCCGGTGTCCACCCCCTGCTTCCGGGAGCTTCTCACCCGCTTGGTGTTGTTCACCGCCCACCGCAGCTGGGGCGCGTCGCCCCAGGTGAACAGGACGCGGTCAAAGCACTCCTGGATCACCGGCTCCACCTGCATGATGTCGGAGGGCCGCACCAGCTTCACCCGACTTTTGTCGTTGGCGTCAAAGCCGATCTTGCGGAAGCTCTCCGACACCAGCGTCCAGCGGTAGTGGTCCAGGCACAGACATTTCAGGTTGTACATCTGCCCGGCCCGCCGTACATAGTCGGCCAGCAGGTCCGGGTGGATGGACACATCCTCCACCACCGTGCAGTGCCCCGCCTCCGCCCAGGCCCGCCATGGGGCCTTGACCCGGGGCAGCGTCCTGGACTGGGCGCAGATCCAGGCGTGGTTCACATCAAAACGCTGCTGGCCGCGGCGGAAATGGAGGTTGACCGCCGCCCAGTCGGATAGCTCGGCGTAGTCCAGCCCCACGGTACAGGACCAGCCCCGCAGGTCGGGCAGAGGGCGGTTGGTGGCCCTGACCTTCTCATAGTCAGTGACCGAGATCTCCTTCTGCCCCGCCCGAAGGCCCATGCGCTTGGTCAAAAAGTCTCCGTTCTGCTCCGGGTGCTCCAGCCACTCCCGGTACTCGTCCTCCGTCTCCTGGTAGAGGTCTGGCAGGTAGGCCAGAGAGGGGTTTGCCATGTACCAGTTTTCCGGGTCATGGACCTGGTCCCGGCTTTGCAGGCAGCAGATGAAGGGCAGCATGCCGCCGTCCTCCTCCCCCTCAAAGAGGATGCGCCTGGCCTGGGCCAGCTTGTCATCCAGAGGGCCGTCGGAGACCTCGCCGTTGGAGGTGAAATACCCCACACGGGGGTCCGCCCGCTTGCCCAGGCCCGTCATAAACACCTTGATGTTGTCGTAGTTTTCGTAGGCGTGGACCTCATTGAAGATGATCTTGCCCGAGCGCATGCCGTCCCGCCCCTTGGGGTTGTTGGTGCGCCCTGTCATCACGCCCTTATTTCTCCGGCCCTGGATGAGCTCCTTGGTGTGGTAGTAGTGCTTGTTCAGCTTGGCCTGGTGTCTGGGGGACTCCAGCACCTCAACCAGATCCTTGGACGGCCGGGTGGCCTGGTCCTCGTTCATGGCGCAGATGTCCACGTTGTAGTGGCTCACCGGATTGTACGGGGAGATGGACGCCGCCGAATCGTAGGCGATGTAGCCGTCCTTCCCCGCCCCACGGCCCACCATGCACAACACCGTTTTCCACCTGGGCCGTCCAGCGGCGGTGTAGGTGCAGTTCCAGAGGGCCAGCAGAAACTTCTCCCAGGGGAACAGTCGAAAGGGAAAATACTTCTGGAGTCCCAGGTATTTTTCCAGGCGCTGGGTGTCCACATGGATGTCCTCTGTGGCAAAGACCCGGCGCACCAGGGCGGCCAGAGCGTGCTGCTCCGGGCAGGCCCTGGGCGTGTCCGCCTCCACCAGCTGGAGGTATTCCAGCACCTCCGGTGGGATCTTACAGCTCATCCTCATCCTCCCCCTGGGGAGAGGCGGCACAGGCGTCATCCTTCAGCCCAAGGGCGGTGAAGATGGCCAGCATCTGCCGGGACACCTGGACACACAGGGAGACGCTTCGGTTTTCCACCAGCATGCCCCGCTTTTCATCCAGGACGGAGATCCCCCGGCGGGAGATGTCCTCCTCCAGCTTCTGGCGCTGCACCCAGAAGTCCAGGTACTCCTCCACCTTGTCGGTGTAGGCCTGTTCCACCAGTCCCCTGGCCTCCAGGTTGGCAAGCAGGGAGCGGCGCAGCTCCCGGTATGCCTTGGTCTGTTTCCAGTTCTTCGCGCTGTCGCCCATGTTCTCCCTCCTCTCGCTTCCGGCCGGCCGGGGCGCGCGTATGCGCACGAGCCTGCCGGAGATGTCCTGGACCCACCCGATTAGGCCGCTGGGCCCGCAGCCCCGTTTTTTCGACGGGGGGTGTCAGTCCCAGCGCTCCACGGTCACCGGCGCACGCAGCACACCGCGCCGCCGCAGACTTTCCGGGTGGAGTTCCTCGTGGCAGTCCTTGCACACGCTGACCAGTTGACGCTCCCCCGTGTCCGGGTCCAGGATGCTCAGCGCCAGGTCGGGCCGGTCCCGCAGGTGCTTGACATGGTGCACGATCCGGGCCGGCCGGTAGCGGTGCTTCTCCTCCCGGCAGCGCACGCACTCCCGCTTGTCCAGCTTGAGTACGTCCTCGCGGACGGCATGCCACTCCGGCCAGTCGTAGAACTGAGCCTCCCGGCCCGCCTGGATGAGCGAAACCAGCTGGTGTAATCGCAGTGCTGAAATCAATGCTGACGCCTCGTTTCTTCGTGTCGGACGCCGGCCCATGTTCCCGGGCTATCACCTCCGGGCAAAACAAAAAGCCGGCGCCGACACCCCCCACGATCTGGGAAGTTATCGGCACCGGCTTAACACGAAGCACTGGCCACGTTGGATATTCACGCGATATTCTGCTTTGCAGCTCCGGCACCAGAGGATCAGGTTGGAGGCATTCGTCTCGTCATCCGCCTTCTGGTTGGTGGTCTGCTTGCAGTTGGGACAGACATACCGTCCGTTCCTCACGATCAGTTTACCCGATTTCATCATGGTTTGCAATACGTTTCCCTCCATTTATACACCACTGTTTGATTATTAAGACTGGTTTCAAGCTCAAAAAAT
>JABLTR010052888.1_pt1 | contig 17447 bp, 11 predicted proteins | sample 7160071 | NCBI WGS metagenome assembly JABLTR01 (sample SAMN14651230, study PRJNA627086) | human gut metagenome | isolation source: feces | host: Homo sapiens
CAAAGCTTTAACTAAAAGCCCCTGAACCCCTTTTATTGTATGAAGACGGCGCACATACAATAAGCAAAAGGCTGTTTCACAATTACTGTGAGACAGTCTTTTTGTTTTACGCTTGTGCCTGCTGAAACGGCAGGATTTTCAGGCTTTTTTCATTAAAAAGCATTGTGTTCCCGGCGTGCTTATAGTAAAATGTGTTTGATTTCTATTCGGCGGGAACCCGGCGTGAAAAGCCCTGTTTCCCGATAAAGGAGGAGTAAAGATGAATTTTAGACAGGTGCATGCCGACTTCCATACCTCAGAAAAGATACCGGACATAGGCGCGCGCTTTTCAAAGGAGCAGTTTCAGGAGGCCCTGAAAACCGGCTGTGTAAATTCCATAACCGTTTTTTCAAAGTGCCATCATGGCTGGGCCTATCATCCGAGCAAGGCCAATGAGCCACACCCGCATTTGAAAATAGACCTGCTGGGCGCGCAAATTGAGGCTGCCCATGAAATCGGGGTAAAAACACCGGTTTACCTTTCCGTTGGCTTTGATGAAAAGCTGGCGCGCCGTCACCCGGAGTGGCTGGCAAGAAACCGGGATGAAACGGTGGTAGGCACTCCGGATTTTGCCAGGCCGGGCTACCATAAGTTTTGCCTGAATACCCCTTACCTAGAGATAGTGCTGGCTCAGATTAAAGAGGTGGCTGAAAGCTATGACGCGGACGGGATCTTTCTTGATATTGTCGGCGTACAGCCCTGCTACTGTCAAAGCTGTATCCATACCTTGCTGGAGCGCGGCCTGGATCCCTACGATGAGCAGAATATTTATAAGCTGGCGGAGGAGGTCTATGAGACCTATGCCCGGCGCGTCAGAGAGACCGTGGACGCGGTTAAGCCGGGCTTGCCGGTGTTTCATAATTGCGGGCATATTAAGCGCGGGAACCGCGCGGCGGCCCATTACAGCACCCACCTGGAGCTGGAGAGCCTGCCGACAGGCGGCTGGGGCTATGACCACTTCCCACTGTCGGCCCGCTACGCCCAGACCCTGGGGATGGAGTACCTCGGCATGACGGGTAAATTCCATACAACCTGGGGCGAATTTGGCGGCTACAAGCATAAAAATGCCATTCGTTATGAGGCCGCGCTCAGCGTTGCAAATGGAGCGAAATGCTCCATTGGGGATCAGATTCATCCCAGTGGGGCGATGGATTTAGCCACCTACAAGCTAATAGGGGCAGGCTACCGGGAGGTAGAACAGAAGGAGCCCTGGCTGGATGGCGTTGTGCCGGTAACAGACATCGGCCTGCTTTCGGCCGAGGCGATGCAGTCCGCGGGTGGAACCGTCCGTGATGAGAATACCACCGCGCATGATGCGGGCGCCGTCCGTATTTTGCTGGAGGGAAATTATCTTTTCAATGTAATCGATGCCGAGGAGGATTTTTCGCATTACAGGGTCCTGATCTTACCGGACGTTATTACAATTTCTGCTGCGCTCAAAAATAAGTTGAATCGTTTTGTCCAGCAGGGCGGTAAGATATTGGCGGCCGGAAAATCCGGCCTTTGGGAAAATAAGACGGATTTTGCGCTCGATTTCGGCGTCAGCTATGAGGGGGTATGCAGCTTCCGCCCATCCTATTTTCATCCCTTTTTTACACCGGAGGATATGGAGGAGGCCGCCTACATTTTCTATGCGGAGGGGGAAAATATTAAGCTGCGGGGCGGCCGGGAGCTTGGCCGCCGGGAACTGCCCTATTTTAACCGTGAGACGCTGCGCTTCTGCTCCCACCAGCATGCGCCGGACAGCGGGGAAAACGGCGGACCCGGCATGGTACAGGGCAGGGACGGTATTTATATTGCCTGGCAAATTTTTGAGGATTATTTTGAAAAGGGAAGCCTGATTTTGAAAAAGACGGTTTGCCATGCGCTCGACCTGCTTTTGGGCGAGGACAAAACCTTAACGACAAACCTGCCCGCACAGGGAATTGTAACCCTGATGGACCAGCCCAGGGAGAGCAGGCTGGTGAACCACCTGCTCTATGCGGCGCCGGTGCGCCGCGGGCAAAATGTTGAGGTGATTGAGGACATCATTCCGCTTGTCAACATTCAGGTGCGCCTGAAGACCAAGCGCGCTGTCCACAAAGTGTACTTGGCGCCGCAGATGCAGGAAATACCCTTTACTCGGGAAGGGGACTTTATTTCTTACCTGGCGCCGCGGCTGGAATGCCACCAGATGGTGGTACTGGATTATACGGACCCCCGCGAACAGAAAGGAAAAACAGATTAATGGAAAAAGCAGTTTTGGTGGTTCTTCCGCTGCAGGCGCATCACCGCGCGCTTTTAGAAGAGAGCGCCCCGGGCTATGCGTTTACTTATGCGGCAAAAGAGGCGGTAACGGCGGAAATGGTGAAGCAGGCAGACGTTATCATCGGCAATGTTCCGGCCCAATGGCTGCGGGCATCGCCAAGGCTGGCGTGGCTACAGCTCGATTCAGCGGGCGCGGATGCTTACATAGCACCCGGCGTTCTCGCGGAGCACACGGTTTTGACCTGTGCGACAGGCGCATACGGAAAGGCGGTAGCGGAGCATCTGTTTGCAATGCTGTGGATGCTGCAAAAAAAGCTGCACCTGTACCGCGACCACCAGAACCGGCACGAATGGACGGATGAGGGCCCGGTGACATCGGTCGCGGGGAAAACAGTCCTGGTGGTGGGGCTGGGAAATATCGGCCTTTATTTTGCCCGTCTGGTTAAAGCGGTGGGCGCCCATGTAATTGGGGTAAAACGCCGCCCCACGGAGCAGCTGCCGGATTGTGCCGACGCGGTTTACCAGATGGACCGGCTGCAAAGCCTGTTGCCGCAGGCGGACGTTGTAGCCTCCGTACTGCCCGGCACTCCGCAGACCCGGCGGATATTCGGGGCATCGGCCTTTGCGGCGATGAAACCGGAGGCGTTTTTCCTCAACGCCGGGCGTGGAATCAATGTGGACACCGATGCGCTCTGCAGCGCGTTGAAAAGCCGCCAAATTGCCGGAGCAGGCATCGATGTGACCGACCCGGAGCCGCTTCCCGCCGGGCACGCGCTTTGGTCCTGCCCCAATGCACTGATTACCCCGCATATTTCCGGGCAGTTTCATCTACAGGATACCCTTGAACAGATTGTGCAGATTGCGGCTGAGAATTTAAGACGCTTTGCGAATGGACTGGAGCTGAAAAGTGTAGTGGACTTTGAAAGCGGCTATAGCCGTTAAACCCATGCTGCGCGCTTTGTGCGCGGCAGGCTTTAGTATGGCCGCGAATGACGCCGCACTGGTTTTAGAAGGCTACGGCTTCGGGAGATCGGCCTCCTTGCCGCGAAGTATGAGTACTGCTCGTGAAATATAAGCTCCTTATCGCTTGGTAAAAGGCGCTGAGAAAGCTTCGTCTGGGGGAAGCGGCTTAAATCGCCTTTTTGGCGGAATTGGCTTGGCTCCCCTGCAATCATAAACAAAACCCGCTTATGGAGTGTTAGTCCATAAGCGGGTTTTTATCGTTCTACCGGCTTCTTCGCTCGTAAGGGAGGAAGCTTTATTTCAGGTATACATTAGGGGAAGAGAGCAGCCCGGTGGGCTTCAGCTGATATTCATAGCTCCAGCGGCTGCCGGTGGTGCGCCAGGAATCCGGGCCGAACCAGCGGTAAACACTGTCGAAGAGGTGAACCTCGCCGAAGGTATTATAGCGGTTGCCAAAGGCCGTAATATCCAGAACGTGGCGTCCTTCAGTAATGGGACGGCTTTCACAGGTATAGGGAGGAATAAAGATTCTGCCCAGGTTTTCACCGTCAAGCGCGGCGCTTACGAGTGCGCCGCGGAAATGTGTGGCCTCAAGCACCAGCCGGCCCGCCTCGGTTTGCAGGTTGACATGGTAAATGATGTTTCCGCCGTAGAAGGGCAGGCCCTGCGGCACAATGTCCGTAAAGCTCAGGAAACGCACCGGCTCGGTGATGGTTTTGTCACGCCCGGCAACACGGACGCCAAAGTCGCCGAGAATATAGCACCACTCAATGTTGGTCCGGCGCCCGAAGGGGATGGAAACTTCAAGGACGTTGTTGCCCTTGACGATTTTCGGCAGGGCAACGGTCTTGATGGCGTGGTCCACGTACCAGCCGGTTACATTGGAGGGCACTTTTTCTCCGTTGAGGCGGATAGCGACGGTTTCCGCATCTTCAATGGCCAGCTTGGCGCCGCACACCTCGACCTCGCTGTCAAAGGTAAAGCGGAGCGTTACCTCATGGGTGATTTCTTCCTTTTCGATAACCCAGGGCTGGGCAACAGCGCTCTTGCGGTCCGGCCAACCGAGCTTTTCACGGCAGATATTGTCGGCGATCAGGAGCTCCTCCACGGGATGGAAGGGTTCGCCGTCAAGCGCATATTCGGCCATGTCAAGCAGGAGTACGTTCGGCTCGCAAAGGGTGACCGGCACGCGGTCCGGAATCTGGACTTTTTTCATCGGCATCATGGTCGCGCCGCTCCTATCTGCATCGCCCTTGGTTTCATCGTTTTTAGGCGTGAATTGGATGAGCAGGCTGTCGTAGTCGAAAAATTCACAGGGGATGACGGTCCTGCCGTTTTTGTAGTAGCAATCGAGGGGCTTGGTCTCGCCGGTCAAGGTATCATACAGAACCGGCGTGTACAGGCCTTTCAGGTTAATAAGCAGGTCCTGCTTATTGACAACATCCTTGTTGTAGGGCTCGGTGCCGTGCGCGACGAAGAGCCACAGCTTGTCGCCGTCTTGACGAAGCTGATGCAGCAGGTTCTGTGTATAGGTGCCGTCGCTGTTGCGGATGTCGAGCAGACGCAGGCCCTCTAGGGATTGCAGGATCGCCGCGCGGGAGAACGGGATATTTTCAGCTTCGGCCGCAAGCCTGGCGGGCTCGTCATTCTCAACCGCATCCATCAGGGTGGGAACGCTGCCCATGAAGATCAGCTTGCCACCCTGGCGGCGAAATTCCTTCAGGCGCTCGACTGTGCTGGCGCGCAGCGTTTCACAGCCGGGGACAATGATGGCATCGTATTCCATCTTGCCGACACGAAGCGGGTTACTGCCAGCCTCGCACTGCGCCGGCAGCAGAGACTCGCAGATAAAGTCAAAGTCGATGGAGCCGAAGAGCAGCCATTCCGTAATGTTCTTAAAGTTTTCGTCGAGCTGTTCACGCACCAGAGAAGTTTGCTCAGAGGGGCCCCAGTGCAGCCAGTAGCTTTCGATGGGATGAACCACACCGACCTTGACCACCGGCTTACCGCGGGTCATTGCCGTGTTAACACGGGCAAAATGGTCCTCAATCAGCGGATACTCACGGAACCAGGGAGACTGGTAGTTGATGGAGGCCGGATAGTCGCGCTTGGCCTCGCCCGCCATGGAGACCCAGGAGAGGTGGTGCACGCGGACGGTAACGCCCAGCGCTGCCTGCCAGTCGCCATGCAGCTTGTGGCTGCGGAAGTCAAAGTCCCAGCCGGTTACGCCGTACAGCTCGGAGAGCATGCCCTCGTAGCCGTATTGGTGCACCGCGGACTGTGCCTGCTTGGCTGTGGTGTACTCAAAATAGGCGCAAAGCATATCGATGCCGGGCAGGTCAAAGGAGCGGTAAGACCGCATGGCCTCGCCCAGCGCGGCAGTCTGGGAGCGCAGCGTGGGCTCCTCCATCATATGGCCGGTCAGCTTCAGGCCGTTTTCACGGCACCAGCCTCCGCAGGTGTCCGCAAAGGCGGAGGCAAAGCGCTCCGCGATATGGTCGTGGTAGTGGTAACGGATCAGGGACGGTTTGCCCTCGGGCAGGTCCCAGAAAAGCTGGGGAATATTGGCCATAAGATCCTCGCCATAGGCTGCGGAAAAGGTGTCTGCCAGGTCATCGGTCCAGGGAAGGGTAACATCGTTGGCCTGGGTGGCAGAGGCAAGGGTGGTTTTGTGAGAGAACTGAGGTTCATCGGTAAAAATGGCAGGAATGGCCTTGCCAAATTCATCGCCGACCTCCCTCTTATAGGCCTCGTGGGTGACCTCAATAAAGCGGTCGATGGCCTTCTTGTCCAGCGTGTTTACATAGGTCTGATTGTTGTACCAGGGGTTGGGGGCGGGCATCTCCAGGTATGCGTACCATTTTGTACCCTCGGCGGCGTCCTTTTCGCCAATCTGGCGGTACGCCTTCAGGGAACCGTCCTCGTTCAGCTGAACGTCGTAGCAGGCCAGCAGGCGGCCGTTCTCGGTCCGGACCGCCCGGGCGCTTGAGTCGTCTGTACTGGGGCCTCCGTCGTCGTTCTGGCCGTAAGGCTCACAGGTAAAAAGGAGGTAGCGCGCACGGTATTGCTCGTCCTTGGTGACAAAGCCGCCCGCCGCGCCGGAGGGCCAGCGGTCCTCATCGTAGAGCCAGGTCAGCATCTGCTCTTTCTTGCCCTTTTCAACGCATTCCTTAATCAGGTTCATATATTCTTCGCTGAGATATTGGGTATCCATACCGGTACGGACATGAATGTGGTAGCCGCCCATGCCCATTTCCTTTAAGTACTCGATTTCTTCCATGAGCAGCTCCGGCGTAAGGCTGCAGTTCCACGCCCAGAACGGCGTGCCCCGGTATTCACAGGTAGGGTTCTGGAATAGCTCTTGCGAAAGCTCCCGGCTTCCGTTTTTTTCATATAGCATTGACATGGCCTCCTCTGTAGGCTGCTGTATTTTCTCCCCGTTTAAGCGGGCGCTTAAGGCGTTCCGGCTTTGGGGCTATAGTGATTATAAGCGATTCCCCCTGAAAAGTATAGAGGATTTCAAGAGTTTTTTATGGGAGAGCCGATGAATTTTTGCAGCGGTTTTTGTGGAACTCTCACACTTTTTGTTATGGTACGGCAAGGCCGTAAAGAGGCAGCCTGCGGCAAGAAAAAAGAGCCCGGCCGCTTTCCTGCGGCAGGCTCTTAGAAGGGCTTCTCCCCGCGGGGGCCGCCCGTTATTTTTTATGGCTTTCGGGAATATCCCTTTCATAAGCGGAAAACTCGCTTTTCGGCCCCGCCAGCTTTTCGACCTCGGCGGTCAGCTCCAGCTCCTCGTGGCCTTTCCCGTTGCGGAAGGCGGCCTTGAGCAGAATGGGGGCTACAATGGTGGTGACAACCACCGTAATGATGACCGGGCCAAAGAACTGCTGGGACATCAGCCCCAGCGTCATGCCCTTTGTGGCGACGATGAGGGCCACCTCGCCGCGGGAGATCATGCCGGTGCCGATTTGAATGGACTCACGGTTAGAAAAGCCGCAGAGCTTAGCGCCCAGGCCGCAGCCAATTACCTTGGTGAGAACGGCGACAATGACCAGCAGAATGGAGAAGACAAGAATGGAGGCCGTCATCTCGGGCAGCTGCACCTTCAGGCCTATGCTGGCAAAAAACACCGGCGAAATTAGAATATAGGAGAGGGTCTCAAACCGCGAGGCAATGTAGGGGGTGCGCTGTGTGTTTGAAATCAAGATGCCAGCGATATAGGCGCCGGTGATGTCGGCAACGCCGAAGAAATATTCCGCGCAGTAGGAGAGCAGCAGGCAGAACACAAAAGCAATGATGACAAAGCGCCGCATATCCTTATGGTAATGCTCCTGAAATTTCTTAAAGAAGCGGTAAAAGAGATAGCCGGCCACGGCGGCAACCACAAAGAAGGCGGCAATTTTCAGCAGAACAACGGCAATGTTGACGCTGGGGTCTGCCATGCTGGTGATAATGGTCAGGGCAATAATGCCGAGCACGTCGTCGATGATGGCGGCGCCGAGAATGGCGTTGCTTGCCTTGGTGTTGAGCTTGCCCATTTCCTTCAGGGTTTCTACCGTAATGCTGACGGAGGTAGCGGTCAGCACAACGCCGATAAATACATTTTGCAGGAACGTGGAGGCCAGCCCCGCTTCGGCGGGCCCGTTATTGAAGAAAAACGCCAGCCCTGCCCCGCCAACCAGCGGCACAATCACGCCGATTAAGGCGATGACAAACGAGGCCTTACCCGTCTTTTTAAGCTCCTTGACGTCTGTTTCAAGGCCGGCGGTGAACATTAGAACAATGACGCCGATTTCGGACAGCTTGTCAATAAATTCTGTTTCCTTTAAAACGCCGAGCATCATGGGCCCGAGGATAACACCTGCCAGCAGCGCGCCGACCACCTGCGGCATCTTAAATCTTCTGGTCAAAAGCCCCAGTAGCTTTGTGCTCAGCAAGATTAGGGCCAGGTCAAGTAAAAAGTTATAAGATTCCGTATCAATCGCCCCTTCATAATCTAATTTATTATATCCTTCAAAACGGTCTAAGTATAGTATGTTTTGTCAAAAAACACAAGGTATAATTTGTATAAAAATACCCTCTGGCCCTTCGCGTTTTCTTTTGATTTTGTTTAGTCGAAATGGGGCTGCCGCCAGAACTCCTCCAGGCTTTTCCGCAGCTCCTCCGTGCTGTAGATGCGCCGGGCGCCCGACCAGTGCACAGGAAACAGGGCGCGGTAATCCCGGCGGGAAAAGCGGCTGTCAACCAGCAGCACGACGCCGCGGTCCCGCTCTGAGCGGATGAGCCTGCCAGCAGCCTGCAGCACCTTGTTCATGCCCGGGTACTGGTAGGTAAAGGCAAAGCCGTGGCCGCGGCTTTCCTCGTAATAATCCCGCAGGATCTCCTGCTCCCGGTTGACCTGGGGCAGCCCCACCCCAACCACGGCGACCCCAATCAAACGGTTCCCCTGGAGGTTGATGCCCTCGGAGTAGATACCGCCCAGGACACAGAAGCCCAGCAGCGTGGTTTCGGGCGCATCCTGGAACCGGCTGAGGAACTCCTCGCGGGCGGCCTCATCCATATCGGCGGTTTGCAGCAGCGTCTCCACCTGCGGGTATTGCTCGTGAAAAAGCTCGTAGGCCTGCCGCATGTATTGGTAGGAGGGAAAATAAACCATATAGTTTCCGGTCCGGGCCCGAACCATTTCGTAAAGCAGCGCGCAGAGGCCGTTCAGGCTCTTTTCCCGCTCGGTGTATTTGGTACTGATGTGGCAGGCAGAGAGCAGGCACAGGTTTTCACGCGGAAAGGGGGAGGGCAGCGCGGCGTAGCGGGCCTCCTCGCCGCCCCCGAGTACGTCGATGAAATAACCGGCGGGGGAGAGGGTCGCGGAAAAAAGGACGGCGGCTTTTCCGCGCTTCATGGCGTTGTCAAGAAATACGGAGGGGTCCAGGCAGAGCAGCTTGGGCTGCACCTCGCTGCCCTTGCGGTAGACGCAGGTAATATAATGGCTGTCGTAGAGCTCGGTGATTTTTAAATAAAACCGCACCTCAAAATAAAGCGGCAGCAGGGCATCGTGCGCCGCGCCGTCACGGTGGTCCTCCAGCCAGGCATCGCAATAGGCGGAAAAGCGCGCCAGCGCACGGTTGAAATCCTCCAGAGGCTCCTTGCTGGTAAAAACGGCCTCATCCCCGCACTGCTTGCGTAGGGCAGCCATGGCAGTGTTGAGGCGGTTCAGGGCGCGTGCCAGGGGAGCATCGCTTTTGCCGATCGCCTTTTTTAGCTCCAACACCTCGGATTTTTTGAGGGAAGCCGTGTACATATCCCGCGCCCGGTCCAGCAGGTTGTGCGCCTCGTCAATGAGAAACACATAATCCTGCGGGCCGCCGTCAAAGAAGCGGCGCAGGTAGACGACCGGGTCGAATAAGTAGTTATAATCGCAGATGATGAGGTCGCACCACAGGGAGAGGTCCAGTGCCAGCTCAAAGGGGCAGACCTCGTGGGCCGCGGCAGCCTGTTCAATGGCCTCGCGCGTAAAAAAATCCTCCCCGCGCAGCAGCCCGCTCAGAACCCCCGAGATCTTATCGTAGTAGCCAGCGGCGTAAGGGCAGGCAACCGGGTTGCAGTCGGTTTTCGGCATCGGGCAGATCTTTTCCTTTGCCGTCAATGTGACTGCTTTCAAACGCAGGCCGCCGGGCCGTAGTATAGACAGGGCCTCCTGAACTGCCTGGCGCGTAATGGTCTTGGCGGTGAGGTAAAAGATGCGGCCGCTTTTCCCCTCGCCCATGGCCTTCAGGGCTGGGAAAAGGGTAGAGAGCGTTTTGCCGATGCCGGTCGGCGCCTGGCAGAAGAGCCTGGAGCCGCTTGCAATGGCGCGGTAAACCCCGGCGGCCAAGCGGCGCTGTCCGGGGCGGTAGGCCGGAAAGGGAAAGGCGAGCGCCTTTAAGGATTGTGTGCGAAGCACAGCCCAGTCCCGTGTAAGCTCGGCCCAGGGGCGGTATTTTTCCAGCAGTCCGTCGAAAAAAGCCTCGAGCTCATCAAGGGAATAGGTGCGGCGGAAACGCTGAATCTCATCCGTGTCGGCCTGGTAGTAGGTGAGCTGGACGCCAATGGCGGAAAGTGTGTTCTGCCGGGCGTAAAAGCAGGCGTAGCACATGGCCTGTGCCCAATGCAGCGGTTCGTAATCCGCGCGGATATGCTCCATCGGCACAGTGACGGTTTTGATCTCGTCGATGACAAAGCCGCCGGGTTCCTCAAAGATACCGTCGGCACGCCCCTCAATGATGTAGGTGAACCCGTCCCGTTCCACTGTGCGGGAAAGAAATACCTCGGCTGCGTAGCCGGCGCCGGCCTCCTTTTGCAGCTTTCGGTGGATGCGGGAGCCCTCTCCAGCGCGGTCGGCGCCGGCGTAGCGGTTGTCGATGCTGCCGTGCTGCAATAAAAATTCGACGAGCGTTCGCACGGATAGGCGGATGGCGTTGTTCATACGGGTTGTCCTTTCAGGTTGTTTGCCGCGGTTCCAATTTTAACGGCAGGGTGATGCTTAAATTATATCAATAACGCCAAATAATTACAAATGCCAATGCGGCTATTGTTTTTTTACGTCGGATTCATTATAATATTTTTATATGTTATTTTCGGGTCCTTACCTCCAAACCGCGGGACGCCGGCAGAGCAGCCGGGCGGGGTTTGGCGGCAAGGGCCGTCCATTTTTTTGTTGTTTTGGGAAGTATATAAAAGGATTAGGGAAGGCGGAATCATGAAAGCATACGGATTTGACAATGAAAAATACCTTGAAATTCAGTCACAGCAGATTCAAAAGCGCATCAATATGTTTGACAATAAGCTTTACCTGGAGATGGGCGGAAAATTATTTGACGATTATCACGCCAGCCGGGTGCTGCCCGGCTTTTTGCCTGACAGCAAGGTCAAGATGCTTTCGCAGCTTGCCAGCCAGGTCGAGATTGTCATTGCCATTAATGCAGGGGATATTGAAAAAAATAAGGTGCGCAGCGACATCGGCATCACGTATGACGCGGATGTTCTGCGGCTGATAGATGCCTTCCGGGGCATCGGCCTTTATGTGGGCAGCGTGGTTTTAACGCAGTACGCGGGCCAGCCCTCCGCTGATGCCTTCCGCAACCACTTGGAGTCGCTGGGCGTTAAGGTGTTTCTGCATTATCCGATTGAGGGATACCCTTCCGGCGTTTCCCGCATCGTCAGCGAAAATGGATTTGGCAAAAACCAATACGTCACCACCAGCCGACCGTTGATTGTGGTGACCGCGCCGGGGCCGGGCAGCGGTAAAATGGCGGTCTGTCTTTCTCAGCTTTACCATGAATATAAGCGGGGCATCAGGGCGGGCTACGCAAAATTTGAAACCTTTCCCGTGTGGAACCTGCCGCTGAAGCATCCGGTGAACCTGGCCTACGAGGCCGCCACGGCAGATCTGAACGACGTGAACATGATCGATTCCTTCCACCTGGAGGCCTATGGGGAGACGACCGTTAATTATAACCGCGATATCGAAGTGTTCCCGGTTTTAAACACTATGTTGGAAAAAATTTGCGGCGAGAGCCCTTATAAGTCGCCCACCGATATGGGCGTGAATATGGCGGGCAAGTGTATTTTTGACGATGAAGCCTGCAGGGAGGCTTCCCGGCAGGAGATTATCCGCCGCTATTATAAAACGCTGTGCGCCCACCTGCAGGGGCGCGACAGCGAGGAAGCGGTCATGAAAATTGAACTGCTGATGAACCAGGCGCACATTACGCCCGACATCCGGCGCACAGTAGCGGCTGCCATGGAGCGGGCCGCGTCAACGGGAATGCCTGCCGCCGCGATCGAGCTTGAGGACGGGCGGATTATCACCGGGAAGACCACCTCGCTGCTCGGCGCGTCTGCGGCAGTGCTGCTCAACGCGCTCAAGGTTATGGGGAATATCCCCCATGAGCAGACTTTGATTTCACCGACGGTTATTGAACCGATTCAGGAATTAAAAATCAAGCATCTGGGGAATCATAATCCTCGTCTGCATACAGATGAAATTCTGATCGCCCTTTCCATCTGCGCGGCGACGGATGCCACGGCGGCGCTGGCGCTGGCGCAGCTGCACAAGCTGCGCGACTGTGAGGTGCATTCCTCCGTGATTCTATCTTCCGTGGATGAGACCACCTTCCGCAAGCTGGGCATGAACCTGACCTGCGAGGCGAAATATCAGACAAAAAAGCTTTACCACCCATAAGTAAGGAGGCCTATTTTGAACCAGCCCATCATTCATTCGTCCGTTTTTGTAGCGCCTGGCGCTTTCGTCACCGGCGACGTCGTCATTGGAGAAAACAGCTCTGTTTGGTATAATGCGGTTCTGCGCGGCGATATGGCGCAGATTACTATTGGAAAAAACACCAATGTGCAGGATGGCTGCATCCTGCACACGGACCCCGGCAGCCCGCTGCGGCTGGGCGATTATGTGACCGTGGGCCATGGGGCCATCCTTCATGGCTGCACCGTTCAGGAGGGCAGCCTGGTGGGGATGGGCGCAATTATCCTGGATGGCGCCGTCATTGGCAGAAACTGCCTGGTTGGGGCAGGCGCGCTGGTGACGCGCAGAACAGCCGTGCCAGACGGTTCCCTGATCTTGGGCAACCCGGCAAAAATTAAGCGCAGCCTTTCCGCCAAAGAGCTGGAAAACCTGCGCGACAATGCCTATGAATATATTGCGCTATCTCAAAAAATGCTGAAAGCAAACGCATAGCCCCGTCAACCGGGAAAGACAAATTGGACGAGCACCATGTACAGGATCGTGCCCCCGCCGATGCTGAGCATGGTGTTCTTTTTCCATAAGTGCAGGCCGGCCACCGCCGCAACGGAAAGAAGCTCCGGCAGGGCAAAGGGAAAAGCCGTGAAAACGGCGCCCTTGAGGCAATAGACCACCAGCAGTGCAATCATGGCGGGGGGCAGATATTTGCCCAGGTACAAAATAAAAGCAGGCTGCTTTTTTTTGCCGGGGAACAGCAGGAAGGGCAGCGCCCGTGTGGCAAGGGTAACGGCGGCGACCAGAAAAATTACGCCGAGGGCCTCCCAGGTGCTCATGCGCCGTCACCTCCCCGTTCAAGCCGCCTGCGGCAGAGCAGCAGCGCGGCCAGAATCAGCAGCAGCGCCGGCAGCAGAAAATTGTCCGCCCCAAATACCAGCAGGCATAAGGCTGTAAGGCCTAGTCCGCAGAGAGCGGGAAGATGCTGTTTGCTTTCACGCCACTGGTTGACAAAAATCACGACAAAAAGCGCGGTCATAGCAAAATCGATGCCCTTGGTGTTAAACGAGAGCAGGGCGCCCGCCAGGCCGCCGAGCGCGGAACCGGCGACCCAGTAGACTTGGTCCAGCAGGGAAATGAAGAAGTAAAAGAGCCCGCGGTCGACCCCTTGAGGCGGCTCCGCCGAGCACAGCAGCGAAAAGGTTTCGTCCGTCAGTGAAAAAATCAGGTAGGGCTTTTTTTTACCTGTTCCCCGGAAGCGCTCCAGCATGGAAAGCCCGTAAAATATATGGCGGATATTGACCATCAGCGTCATAAAAATAATGGAGAGGACCCCCACGCCCGGGGTCAGGAAATTGATGGCTAGAAACTGCATGGATCCGGCGTAAATAACGGCGCTCATCAGGATGGCCCAAAAAACGCTGTAGCCGTTTTTTTGCAGGAGAACCCCGAAGGCGACGCCCAGAAAGAGGTAGCCGACCATAACGGGGATGGTAATTGGAAAAGCGGCTGCTAAGGCCCGTTTTGCTTTTTGCAAGATGGATTTCCTTCCTTTTTTACGGTTTGCTGTATAAAACAGTCGAATAACACGGCTGCCGGGTGTTATTATAGCATAAAAGGGCCGGATATACAACGAAAAGGAAACGCCGCCGGGCTCCCTGTGAGTGGGAACCGGCGGCGTTATTAGAAAATTCGGTTTTTGAAACGGCCCGGGGCGATAAGCTATTTAGCGGACGGCTTTTTTTGCGCCCTCCGTTGCCCGGAAAAGAAAAAGAACAGAGCGGCTGCCAGCAGAACGGTAAAAATAACGCCGATCGGCAGGTATTTTACCAGCACAGGCGACGCCAGGCTTGAGAAGAGGAAGAGCGCTGCAAGGACGAGCGAAAGCAGGTTGCAGGCTCCGGCTGCATAGGCGTAGGGACCTTTTTTCCAGGAGTAGAGCAGCGCGCAGATAATTTGCACGGCGCTCAGCGCTGCTGCGGCCCAATAAAGCGGCGCCGTTACCGTAGGGGTGGGGGCAAGCTCTGCCGCAGCCGTCTGGATGCCCGGCAGAAGCACGGCGATGCAGACAATTTGCAGCACAGCCTGAATGACCAGGAGCACGGCGGTGAGCAGGCGGTGCAGCTCCACTCTGGAAAGGCGGCCCTGCGCCTGGCTGACCACGCCCAGGTACATCTTGTTGCGCTCCAGGGATTTGCGTACCGCGATGGAGAGCGGTACGGCGACCACATCGGCAATGACTGCGTTGACCAGGGTGGCGAGCAGTTTGGTTGTAAGCAGCACGGCGATAGCCTCCTGCGCGTTGCCTAGAAGGGAGGCTTCAATCAGCGACTTGGCCATATAGAGGACGCAATAGGTCAGGGAGCCGCTTACAGCACCGAGGATGATCCGGCCGGCCTTGCGGCCCTCGCTCTTGCCGGACCAGGCGATTGCACCACAGACAAAGGCCATCATAAATTTGTTGATCAGGGTGGTTGGCGCGCTGGTAGCCCAGCCGCCGATGAGGTCAAAGACCCCGGAACCGATGCCCGCTGCCGCTCCGCCGTATATCGGGCCCAGCAAAAGGCCGGAAAGAATGCAGAATACATTGCCCAGGCCAATCATGGTGCGGTCGCCCAGGACGGGAACCGGAATATTCAAAAAAGTACCCACAATGACAAGCGCGCCCATCAAGCCTGTCAATGCAATGTTGACGGTTGTGTTCTTTTTAGTGGCGTTGATATTTAAGCCCATATTCATACCCTCTTTGTCTTATTTTGCAAGCAAAGGCACCGGTACCGTTGATTTGCGGTATAGATTCTGTTATTATAATAGCAGAGAACTGTGCATGTAAAAATACACAGTTTATAAAAAAATAAAGGACACAGATGGTTATGCTTTACGACTTTTTACAACTAGACCGGAAGAGCAGGCTTCCCCTTTACCAACAGCTGTACAGTTCCCTGCTAACGGCTTTGGAAAAAGGGGGAATTCATAAGGGCGAGCGCCTGCCGTCCATCCGGCGGCTGACCGAGGACCTGCAAATCAGCCGGACAACGGTGGAGGCCGCCTATCAGCAGCTTTGTGTGGAGGGCTACCTCCGCAATATTCCGAAAAAAGGCTATTTTGTGCTGGCGGAGGGCGGCGGCAGTAAGGCGATGCCCCGTCCCGCGGCTGAGCGGCACACAGCGCGTGCGCGCTATGACCTGGGAACGGACCGGGTCGACAGCCGCTACTCCGACATCAAAATCTGGCGCAGGCAGCTGCGCGAGGTACTCAACACACAGGAGTCCATTACCTCCTACGGCGAGCCGCAGGGGGAAAGAAACCTGCGGCTACAGCTTTCATCCTATAGCCATGGCGCGCGCGGCGTTTTTGCGCCGCCGGAGTCCATTGTGGTGGGGGCGGGCCTGCAGCCGCTGCTCTACCTGCTGTGCGGGCTGCTGGGCAGAGAAAGGGTGGCAATGGAGGATCGCGGCTTTCCGCAGGCACAGCAAGTCTTTTCCGATTGCGGCGTAACGTGCCGGGTGGTTCCATCCGATGAAAACGGAATTTCGATCCGCGCCCTTCGTGAGAGCGGCGCCAAAATCGTTTTTGTACGCCCGTCAGCTTCCGTACCCGGGGCATCGGCAATGCCAATGCCCCGCCGCATGGAGCTGCTGGCGTGGGCGCGTGAAAGCGGCGGCCTGATTATTGAGGATGACTATAACGGTGAGCTTCGTTACACCGCGCGGCCGATCCCGGCCCTGCAGGGGTTGGCGGGCGGCGGAGCGGTTGCCTACCTGGGGTCCTTTTCCAAGCTGCTGCTGCCGTCTGTGCGTGTGAGTTACATGGTGCTGCCGGGTTCCCTGCTGCCCGCATACCGCCGCCGTGCGGACCGTTATAACCAGACGGCTTCAAAAATCGAGCAGCTGGCACTGGCGGAATATTTAAAAAGCGGGCGGCTGGAGCGCCATCTTCGCCAGCTCCGAAAGCTATATGCCACAAAGAGCGCTTCTCTGCTCGCCTGTATGCGCAGCAGCTTCCCTGGCCTTTCCCTGACCCTGCAGGAGACCTCGCTTTATCTGAGCTTTCCGGTGACGGACAGCGGCGCCCGGCTGCTCTGCGCCGCCGCGGAGGCCGGCGGCGTGCGCCTGCGGGCCCAGCGGGATGGTTCCATGGCCCAGATTCTGCTGGGGTTTTCGGGCATCCCGCTGGAGGAGATCCCGGCGGCGGTGCAGGCTTTGAAAAAGGCCTGGCCGGCAGAGCTGCTGGCGCGGGCCCGCGCGCATAGGGACGCATAAAGAAAACCGCACGCAGGGCTTACACCGTGCGTGCGGCTGGGGTCTGGGAGCGGAATCAGCGTACCAGAATGCCCTCGTCACTTTCGACGATAATTAGGATCTGTTCCTCGTACCCGGTGCTCGCGTTGATATAAACCAGCACACGGTCGCCGTTTTCGCCCGTGCAGTGAAATTCATAGGTGAGCACTTCATTTAAGCCCGGCGTCGGAATCAGGGCCAAACCGCCTTTTTCCACCTTCAGAAGCGGGCTGACCTGCTTTTGCGCCTGCTCCAGAGAAAATGCGGGAGCCTGCGGCTTGCGCTCGGTGTGGTTCATCAGATAACCGGAGGCATTGTATTCGACGACCTCGCCGTTGTCCAGCGCCACGGAAATTTTAATCAGGTCGGGATAATAAAGAACGCCGTCCTTCGCATAAGCATAGTTAATGGTGCAAATATTGTCATTGATGACATAGTAGCTTTCCTGCATATCCGCCAGCCCGCGCTGCTCCATGAACGCACGGGCCGCCTGGCTGGCTTCCTCGTAGCCGAGCTCCGCGCTTTCGACTACCCGGTCCTTGATGAAGCTGACGGCATAGCCGCCGGCCTTGGAGATGGAGATGCGCAGGCCCTCGCCGCTGAAATTATAGGTGGGCAGGTTGCCGGCGCTGTCCGTCTCGTCCTGCAGGTCCGAGCTGTTCAGCTCAAGAAACCCGGCGGCCTTTTCC